>Ga0181401_1000321_pt1 | contig 20053 bp, 19 predicted proteins | sample 24SPOviralmetaG_FD_130130 | JGI IMG/M metagenome (GOLD analysis project Ga0181401, IMG submission 130130) | Marine viral communities from the oligotrophic San Pedro Time Series (SPOT) site, San Pedro Channel, CA, USA - 24 SPOT_SRF_2011-07-20 | ecosystem: Environmental > Aquatic > Marine > Strait...
CCTCCCGACCAACTATCTCGTCTCCTTTCACAGAAACAAGGTGCTATGACTTATCAATCCATTCATAGTTTCTACGACACCGCTAATTCGAACTTGATACAATTATCCATGAATCTCGGGTTGTCCAAAGTGAAATCACTATTTATCAATTTGATTTCTTCTGATAAACTTAATAACATTGGTGCTGATAGTTTTGCTACTCTTCCACCAACTAACCTTGACGGAACACAAGGATCGGTTTCTAAAATAACCTTCCTCCGTGGAGGTACAATTTTCCCAAAATTATTCCCACGAAATACAAATGTAAAAGAAACAACCAACACTTCTGTATATGACCCCGTATTATTCAGAGATTATATCCAAGCAGTTTCCAAGTATGACCACAACCGCCACAATCTCGGTGGTCTCACAAATGCTAATCGTGGATGGTTAAGCAAAGTATCTGCTGGTGGTGTAAATAAAGGTGTCCCATATCAATTTGTTCAGAATGGCGGAGTCTTCTTCGGTATTGGTCTGAATTATGATAATTATCTCAACGGAACTGGTGTTGATCTTAAAGAGCAGACTTTCGGAGTATCGATTGAATGTGATCTAACTTCTTCCAATGCTCAATCTCTTTTCATGTTTGTAAATGCTGAATCAACTATCCTTTACAATGAATCGGGAGTTCAACTAATTTCTTAAAGTGTTTTTTTGTTTTTTTAATTGATAGTTTTTTATATTTCATATTATATAAATATGAGTGAAGTTATGAAACCCGATGCTTCTGATACAGCACGAGCGGATAATAATTCGTCGAAACAACCATCTATTCTTAACATTAAGTCTATGGATACAAATACATTGATGAGAGTTGAATCTGATATTCTTGAACCACTGACTTTCAGTCAAAGTGAATGTGTTTTTGAGTTGCAACCAAAAGGTTTTTTACATCCCGGAAGTTCTGTAATGGTTTCTCTTGATGTTGGAAGCACAGATGCTTTCAAAGATGCTTTCCCTTATGCTAATGTAGGAATCCATTCTCTCGTTCGTCGTGCTGTTTTAAGAACGACTGCTGGTCGTGTAATCAACGACACGGATGATTGGAATAATCTTCAAGCAGTCCGATCCATGTTTGTTCAGAACTCAATCAATAAAGAGAGGGAGCAGTTTCTCACTGGTCGTCAAGTTGATTTTGATTTGTATTACGATGCTGGTAGTGATGTTCAAGCATCTTTCTATGGTTTGGGTAATGGTCTCGAATTAAACAGAGCAAGTGGGGATGTTGCTACTTCGGGTCGTCAAGGTTTATCGTCTCGTCCTGTTATTAGAAATAAAGCAGAACCCGAGTTCCAATTGAAATTACACGACCTATTTAATTATTGTCGTGCTGGAAATCAACTTCCACTTTTCCTTCTCCCTAATGAAAGACTTCAAGTTGTTCTGTATTGGAGCAAGGAAGCAGAAGAAAGACTTGCTATTCCTGAATCTTCGGATGTTGGGGGAACGGGAACTTTCCAAATTAAGAAAGCAGATTGTAAGTTCATCGCTGATTACACATTTTATTCAGGTGAAATCATGGAAAAGTTCCGTGATGAGTTTGCACAAGGTTTAACTTTCTCCTACACGGATTATCTATTATCCAAGCAGTCTGTCAGTCAAGCAGGAGCATTGAATAATGTCCGAAACCTTGGCGGAAATGGAATGGTTGTTGATTCTATTCTATGGTCTATGAATATTGATTCTTTTGGTGATAATAGTCTATTAGGAAAATACACTGGTGAGACTCCTGTTGTTCTTGGTGGTTCAGGAGAACTTGATGTAAATGTCATGACTACAAATCTATTTGTGAATAGTGAGTTCTTATATCCGCAAGATCTGACAAATCCCGCAAGACAATTTCACAATCTTAAAGAAGCAGAGGGGATGGTTCCATTTGTGTCAAGAACACTATACTCGGGTCAGGGAGACGAAGCGATGTCTGACGGAAACTCTGTTGAGTTTGAGGGTCGTGGTCAAAAAACCGATTTAAGTAGAAAGTTCTTCCATCAAGGTTTCAGAACTTCGGGTCTATCTACTCGTGTTGATAATCGAGGGATAGATCTTCATATGTCCGCTTCTATGGATGCATTTACTTACACTCAACGAGCGTGGTTAGAAGTGAAAAGGTATGTGGTTATATCTGATGGACATTTGGAGACTTATTTCGTATAAAAAAAATATACAATAAAATATATATGAGTCATATATATAGATGGTCAATAAAGTCAAAATCACTTATAGAGGTGAATCAAGAATGGTTCCTGAAAACTATGTCAAGGGACTTAAAGGATATGAAAGAACCAAGCAAATCAAGTCTATTTTTGAAGGAAAACGACGACCCGAAACATCATTCAAATCCAAAGAATCTACATGGACTCAAAAGTTCAACAAGATATATGGAAAACGATTAGATGAAATGAAAGGTGGTCGTTCTAAACGAAACATAGCAAAGATCACTGGGATTCCATACAAAGCAATTGACGAAGTTTTTAAGAAAGGGGAAGGAGCGTACTATTCTGCTGGTTCGAGACCCAATCAAACTGCTCAATCTTGGGCATACGCCAGAGTTTATTCATATCTACTTGGTGGAAATGCACGAAAAGTTGATTCTGAAATAACGAAAAAATACAAGGTTGATTTTAAATCTATGAAGAAGTAATATGGTGTTTGTTCAGATCAAACCTTCAACAACGAAAGCAAAGAAACTAATGGCGGTTTTTTATGATGAAAAAAGGAAAAAGATAAAGACCACACATTTCGGTCAAAAAGGTTATGGTGATTTTACAACTCATAAAGATAAATCACGAAAAGAGAAATATTTAAAAAGACATCAAGCAAGAGAGAACTGGAACGATTACATGACTGCTGGTTCATTAAGTCGTTGGATTCTTTGGAATAGACCAACACAACAAGCATCCATATTGGATTACAAACGACGATTCAAATTAAAGACATACAAACCTTAATTTTTTAACCTGTACTTTTTGGAGTTTTTTTGGTTTATTTATTGACCAAAAAATAATCTACTATATTATATTATGAGTTTTGCTAATCTTACACTGCTGGAATGCAATAGAGAGCAGTCAGCACAAAAGGGGAGAGAGTTTGATAATAATGCTATATTTACAAATCGTATGGGTCGGGTGATTGAATTAGATGTTGGAGATACAATAGAAGTTAAATCAGCATTCATCAACAAGCGTGGTTGTGCTAATCCTGACTCAATTGAGTTTAAGGGAAAAACACTTGAAGTTGAATCAACATTTACTCAAACGACACATGCAACAACACAACCAACAACATATTCACTTGATAATAAATATCCACCGGTTTTATTTAAACCAACCGATAGATCAACCACAGAACCCACTGATCCCGACACAATTGATCCGATTGTTGCTGATATTCCACAAGATAGAATTGTGTTTAAACAAATATACAATGAAGATGTATCAGTATCTTTAAAGGATAATGAGGCGTATTTAGAGACACAACTTTACAAGACTTCTGATGGTGAGTCGTATGTGTTTCATCCAAGAAAACATCTACGGGAAGTATTTGATGCTATTAGTTTCACTGGTGAAACATTTACAAGTATCCTTTATCCTGACATTTACGATATAGTAAATTATTATACACGACCCGATTTTGATTTGGATAGTGAGGCGTCAGCAAACGCCGGAAATAGATTGTTTTATCAAAAGGGGATATTGAGTGGTGATTCTCGATATAGTCCCGAAGATAGTTTGTTCTTTGGAAAGGGTTTTGCTGGATATGACAACTATAAGAGAATGTTTTTAAAGGAAGATTTTCATAATGTTTTTCAAGATATAACTTACGAAGGGACTTATTTTCCAACAACAAAATTGAATTATTTTGGATATTCCATATTTGATAATAATGAGGATTATTTGAGAACCACTATTGATGGTTATAGGAAATTAAAACCGAAAAATGATTGTAAAAAGTTCTTTGTATTTGAGAGAGAATATGATTGGATGATGTATGGTGATGAGGTTCCATCTTATACATTTTTAGAAGAAGATGGTTTAACATCACAGATTTCCGCTGAATTATGGTTTAATGTTGATGATGGTGGCGACCCTTTGCCTAATTCATTTCCAAAAAGATTTGTGAGACCTCACTTTCGTTCTCCTGCATTGTTTCCATATATAAAGAAGGTTAAACTCAACAAGATTGAAGTAGAGACCGGATATTCAACACCTCAAAGCATATCTGAACAAATAACGAAGCAACTACAAAAAGAAGATGCCGACAATCCAATCATATACAATAAACAAGGGAGATATGATTACACGACATCATTACAAACTGGATATTATGAACCCGTGAATTGTGCTACAACAGATTTTAATTTAGTGAATTATAGGAACTATTTTGATATTCCCATGGGATCACCAGCACAAGCACGAGACATGGAATCTGCTTTTAAATGGTGGAAATCATTTAATACGATTCTCATAAAGAGACCTGACTTATATGAAACTGGGACAAAGATAAACACTCGGTTTGGTTTTGTTGGAAATATACAGCAACAATTAGCAGACCCACCGATAGACCCAAGAAATCCACCTGACAATCTTACTTTTGGAATATCGAACTTGATATTAAATAGTATCAAATATGATGCTACACTGAAAAACAATACAAGTGATCCAATCATTACATCGTGGTTATATACAGAGAATAACTTAAAGATGTTGAGTGATTTGTTTGATGTACAAGGGAAATATCCCGAATTATTCTTTGATGAAAATAAGAGTTTAGAAGACAATTTCCCATTTATGAATAAAAAAACTACTACTGAATGGGGAGAACCCGCAACCATAGACAATAGCAGATTTTTACATATCAATCGGTTTGATCAACAAGATACGGATGATGATTATGATGGTGGAAATGCTTTTGATATTCTCGGTGATGATGGATATGTCCCTTTTACTTATGACAATGGACAAGCGGGAGCAGATCTTCGGACATTCGATACAGACCACAGATCAACTGCATTCTTTTTTAAATACGATAAAACATATAGGAATATTGATACGGGTGGCGGATCAACCGATAAATTGTCGTATGGGTTTGCTACAAAAACAAGTGTAGATTATGCCGGAGATGGAACTAAATATGATTTTATCACATTACATCCCGAACTTGTAAATGGTTTAAGACCGGAGATATTCAACATGAGAGGAGGAATGCAACCTTTTACAACTACGGGAGCACAACAAGACGGAGTGTCGGTGTGGGATGCTGATAATATTAAAGGATATACTTTCGGTCAGGCGACCATGATTGGTTGGGATTATCACTATTCATCTTGGGGAAATGTTGTCATGTCTTTAACAACTGGAATGGGTTTAACAGGACAAACTCAAACAGGGAAACAATTTATCAGTATTGACACAGAAGCGTCTTTTATCGAGGGCGGAACAGATGCAACACCTCTTATCCAAAAGAGTTATATCGGAGCAAATGACCTTGCTTTACAATACGATAATGTGAGCAATCGTTTTGGTTTCTCGTTTTTACACCGACCCAATAATGTTGGAAATCTTTATGATGCTGGTGCTACTTATGGAACTGGTGATTCTCAAACATCAAAACCTATCAACTCAAATGCCGGTGATGAAGTTATTAAGATAAACCCACGAACTTTGGGATGGAACTGGTGTAATGAGATGGTTCCTTATATCTTTCAGAGTGGAAATATTGAAGGGATAGGAACTCAAATCACAGCACCGATCACATTAGAACCAATGAATCCAAACTTTTCTGCTTGGGAGTATTATGATTCTCGTTGTGGTGTATGTATCAATTTTGGGAAAACATCAAAGGTGGATCAAAACAAATACGATATAAGTCAGAGACTAATATGGAATAATTCTCTTTTAGGGATTCTTGGTTTTAGTTATGAGCAATTTAATCCAAATGAAATCACATCAAAAAATAATCAGATTGCAAGAGTATCTGATAGGAATATAAATGAATTATCTAATCCTTCCACAAATGCAGATTTTCTGAATACGAATCTTAATAGTTTTGTCATCAATCTTTTTGGTGCTGTTCAAGAAGGAACACAACTTCCTTTTGCTTTACAAGTTGATTTACAAGATGCCCGAACCTATAAACCTTCCGCTACTGATGATAATTGTATAATGACTCATCTTCCAGCAATAACACTTCCAGCATCATCGGTCAAAATAGAAGGTGTGAATCTTCCAAGAGTTTCATTGAATCCATACATGACAATCAGAAGTGATATAATGAGACCACAGAAATATATTGGAGGTCTTAATTCAGGTTTAAGTCTTCCGGTCTGTGCTGTTATAGACCGAGCAAATGCAGAGAAGGATTATGTACAACTTATAGGTTCAGAAGTTTATACAATAACAGAACCAATGAAGTTCTCATCGATTACTACAATAATCACTGATCCTGATGGAACCCTTTCTCTACTTGATGAAGGTTCATCAGTAATATACAAAATATCGAAAGCAGATAGTCTTTCAAGATATAACATTCTTGAAGATTTTGAAAAAATGTTAAGTAAAAAAAAATGATTGTTATGAATATAAATATGGAAACAACTAAAAAAGGAAATGCTCGTAAAGGAAAACCAATTGGAAGTCGATTAGCATTTGATGACACTAAACAAGAAGCAAATAAGGTTGCTCGTAAATCAACTGGGAAGATGACCGATCAACAGAAAGCACAACTCAATAAACATATGGAGAAACATAAGAAAGATGGGATGAGTTCAACTGAAATGAAACGACATCGAATGATGATGATGGGTCGTATGAGGAAAGGAATGTCTGTTCAGAAAGCACATAACGATATTAAGAAAGGATCATCTAAATCTGAATCTTCATATTAAAAAGGTGGTCAAATCAAAATCAGAAAAGTATTTTTTTTGAGTGTGATGCTCCCTCGGGGGAGAAAAGTTTTTTAAAAATAAACTTTTTCAAAATCAATTTGACCACCTTTTCATCAATCAAACTTTACAAGAAACTCTCCCTTCTTCACTTCCAACTTAAATTGATTCTTCTTTCTCAACTTTGATTTAATCTCTAACTCTTTCTTTACATGAAGGGGAATATCAACAACTATGTCTTTTGGTTTATTCGGATATTGATTAAGTTCTCTGATTGCTTTTCTAACTGACGGGATTGCTCCGTACTTCTTCACATAATCAGCATCTCGATATAATTCATCAATATTCTTGTATTCACTCAAAGATATATCAAAACTATTCCGACAAAAATGCTTGATCTTCTTACAAGTATGAATCACATTATTCTTCTCTTTAATAGTGAGCATCTTGTTTGGATTTGCATTGATGAGATAGTGTTTTAATTCCACAACATTATTGAAAGGGAGATATAGACTTGGTTCAATACTATCAAGAGTGTTGATATGATGTACCATGATCCCAGCACAATCAATCTTCTTGTATTGTTTGGGATTTGCTATATCAAGTCTCAAAAGGTCAATCATTCTACATAATTCATTCTTGCTGTGAGATTTGTGGATAATCATTATATTTTTAACAAAGAAAAAAAATAAATCTTAATAACCAAGATGAACGGATTAAAACTTTGTGATGATATATCCGGTTGAATCATCTTCTTCTAATTCTTTAAGTTTCATCAATCCAAGAAAACAAGCGACGAAATGTCTATGATCTTGACTTGATACTTTGAGTTTGTTAAGTCTTCGATGATGAAATAGATTCATATAATTTTTCATAATTATCTTTTGCAATTGTAATGGTTTGTTGTTTCTCAAACCATTAAGTATTAAGTCATTTCCAAGTTTCATGATTTCATCAGAGTTCTTTGTCTTGTATTTAGAAACCAAGAGGTTCTTATAGTGAAAGGTGATGTATTTTCTCTGTCCCATAGTATAGTAAATCTTAAACTCTTCTCTTTATATGCTTTAAATCTATTATTATTACGAAAATAACACTATTTAAAGAATAAAATAATTATTTTATTCATTCTTTTAAGTAGTTTTAAGCATAAATCAAGTTTAAAAGGTTATTTAAAGAACAAATCAAGATTATTCGATGGACAAATAACCATGTTCATCCTTTTTTAACATTATCTTTTCATCAACAACCTCACTATCAGAATATTCTTCTGATGATGCTGTGCTTTCTGTTTCATAATTACTATCACCTTTCTTGATTAGGTCGGTGAATAATTTTAAGAGGTCTGCTCTATCTTTGAGCAACTCACAAATCTCATCATACATTCCAAGAACTTCCTCATACTCGAACACGGGCGATTCACAACTCATTATATCTATACATATATTTTATTTTTGAGAAAATGTCCGTGCTTCATCAAAATATTCTTTATTTTTCTCAATTCCAATGAAATTACGATTTAATTTTGTACAAGCAATTAGAGTGGAACCACAACCCATAAACATATCAAGCACTACATCATTCTCGTTTGATGCTGTATTTATTAGGTTCTCCAATAATTCTTGTGGTTTCTCGCAGGGGTGGGTTGTTTGCTTATTCTTCTTGAAATCTACATGGATGTAGTTTGGTTGTGCTTTTCCATTATATACATAATTTAAATCTTTGAATGATTTACAATCTTCAAGATTATATAATGATATAATTTTATCATAGGTCTCTTTTGTTGGTAGTGCAAAATTATTCTTGCTCACACGAAAACAATGATCGGCAAATGGTATATCCTTCTTTATCTGTGCTTTCGTTTTCCCTATTGCTCTATGTAGTTTGGTGAAGTATTCTATTTGTCTCTCTTCTCGAATCTCATCCTTTATATAAACCAATACATACTCACAACAATTTATCCATGATTTACAATTTGGATATAGTTTTGTTATATAACTATCTTTCGTGATTGTTATGAATCTTTGAAATCTAAAATTAGTATTCTTCTCAATTTCTATCTGTAATTTAGACATTTGTCTAAAATCATTATGGGTGAAATATAGAGAACCATTTTTTTTTAAAACTCTATATCCTTCTTTGAATACTCCAATCATAAAATCAATATAATTGTCTATATTATCCCAGTTTAGATCATTATGGTTTATATTGTATGGAGGATCTGTTAAGATTAAATCAACTGAACCATCCTCAATATCTTTCATGAGTTCCAAGCAATCTCCATTTAACAATAACGGCATTTATACTATCTCAAAGATTTTATATTTAAGAAATATTCGTGCGGATAATTATAGCATTTTTTTTTTCTAATCTATAATATATGACTAAATACTCCAATGCTTACATTTACGGGATCAAGTGCAATACTACAAATCTTCTGTATATCGGTTCATCTATGGAACCAATGAAAACAAGACTGACAAAACATCTGACAGATCTTAAAGGTTATATGGGAATCAATCCGAGACCCCGAGCATATCGTTCGTCATTTGAAGTATTGATGAACGACAATTATGAAATGTTTAAGATATGTGATTGTCCTTGTGAAACAAAACATGAATTAGAAATTATGGAAGGAATGTATATCAAGAATAATGAAGTTGTGAATAAGAGACTTCCTTGTAAATTGACCGATAATGATTTGATTGAAGGTGATTTTAAGATTCTTTGATATATACATTATTCATGGTCTCTACTGAATGTCCGGTGATCTTGGACATTTCTTCTTGTTCTTTTTTCAAGTCTCCGAACTTGTGAGATAATACTATCTTTCTCAACATAGTCGTCGAGATAGACTTCCCATTTAAATATCTTTTTGAAAACTTAATAAGCAACTGACTTATTTGGTTTCTTGTCAATGCTTTTCCTGTACTTGATTTAAATAGGACACCTAATCCATTTATTTTGAGATATGATCTTAATAGTTTCTCCAAGTCTTTTGGAACATCGAAGCGGAGTTCTTCATATTTAGCAGATGTCTTGAACTTATTGAGAACCATAAACATCTTTCCTTTTTCAACAACCAAGTAATTCTTCACCTTCTTCTCTGCTTCGGTCAGTTTGTTATATTCTCTTTTTGTGATTGCTTCCATCTCTGCAAGGTCATTCCTCATAGGGAGTCTGATATGAATCTGATATATGATATATATTTGAAGGAGCATCTTATCCTTTGCCGATAGTTCTCGTTTCTTGAAACCTTTAAGATCTTGACCCATCTTGTTTATCATCCCAACAATGTCTTCATAAGGAACAAAGTTCTTTTCTTGTTTTTCAGAAATCTTTCCAGTTGCATTCTCATCTTCGTATTGTTTATTTAGTTCATCACGCTTGGATTGATACTCCTTTAAGAGTGTGTCATACTTCCCGTCATGATTGAGTGCTGATAAAAGAATCACAACAGCATTCAAATAATTCCGAATTGTTGTGAAATGTTTGTCCCCTATCTTCTCCATAACTTTATCGATGTCTTCGAGAAATGTGTAGTCGTCAGAATCGAACATCTTTTTCAGTTTAGTAAGGTTTGCTTCATAAGACTTGATAGTTGTGTCCTTAACATTTGGACGAGATTTCTTGATAGTTTCTTTTAGATTTTTCACTTCCATTATATAATAATTAAGATTTTAATTCTTTAAGATAAAACTTAAAAGTGGTCAAAAGGTGGTCAAATTGATTTTGAAAAAGTATTTTTTTTGATGTTGTTGCTCCCCCGAGGGAGAAAAGTTTTTTTAAAATAAACTTTTCTGATTTTGATTTGACCACCTTTTCATAATTCGATGCGGTTATATTTATTTAAAAAGAAATTATTATCTATTATATAATATAGAATGTCTAACATTTACGATGAAGTTCAAATCAACAAGATTATTGAGTTGTACAAGAAGAATAGGGAAAGAGATCGAATTAAGTATCAAAAGAAAAAGGATAATCCTCATTTCATAGAACAAAATAGAGCAAGAGCAAAAGCACATTATCAAGCACATTACAAGGATACTAAAAAAGAGAAATACATTAAGAATCAAGACTTTATCAAAGCAAAGAGTCTGTTTTATTATTATCGAAGAACAAACCGAATTGATGACTTTAAATTAAAGTTTCCTGATAAAGTTGAACTAATGGAAACTCATGGTTTCTTTGTTGGTTCAGGTTCAGGTTCCGGTTCTAATTGAGATTCTTCATCATCACTTTTATATATAATCACTTCTTTTAATCCATTGCATATTATCGGTTTTCTCACATTCGGATAATCTGCATTAAACTTATTATTAAATGTATTTATTATATCTCTATCAATATTCGGAGATGATTCCAATAATCTATCATATTCCGCTCTTGAAACCTTTAAGAAATCACGACAATTCTTCCTCTTGGAGTCTTTGAGTGCTAATTCTATCTGAATATTACGAGCGAACTTTGACCAACTAACACATGATATTCGATGACTTTCATATATTTCAGCATACTTTAAGAATGAAAGGAGTGTTCCAAGTATTCCAGCAAATATATTGATTCCACCTATACAAGCAGAAGCAACGGGTCTCTGATTATCATTTATGAATGAATCCATTCCGAAGTTTGCTGTCCCCGTTAAAGTTGATATGACAATTATTGGGATCGAGATATTGTGATATTTTTTCTTGTACTTTCTTTCTGAATAACTATGCAACCATGAATAACATAGTCCTATCTCCGCCCATTCTGAAAGCAACTCTTCGATTTCATCAGACCATTTCTCAATCTTTTCATCCTCAATATTTCTCGGTGTTTTAAGATCAACCTCCATTTAATTATTTGTAAGATATTTTTTTCACCATTCATTTTTTTATCTCTTATATTTATATAATGGAGAATCGGTCTCAACGGAAAAAGAACATTGATATATTAGAAGACATCCACCTTGCTTTAAAGGGACTTCTAACTGAAACCGACCAACTGAAACGAGATGTCCGTTATATCAAAACACAAATACAATTTAACGATAAAGTCAAACAAGACCTCCAAGAACAAAAACCAAAACCCGAAGAACCCATAAATGTTGGTTGGAGATTGTGGTGATTTTCTCTATTCTTTTTTTAAGTTTTTTATTTTTTCATTTTTTATATTTCATATAAATATAAATGAGCGGAACTTATTGGAGCGTTGGTGATAAAGTGAATATCAAGCAAACTGATATTGAAATCAAGTGTGAAGGATCTGATGAGTTTTCAGAAAATCAAGTCATCGGAATATACATTCCTCCAAGTGTTTCACTATATTCGGGAAAAGATACAACTCTGAACTTTGATGTTCTTGTTGAACAAACGGGAGACACACCTGCTAAATGTGTTTTGGACAGCATCACCGGAGCGAATGGACTTTTCTCCAAATGTGTTGTGTATGCTGGAAATAGAACCCAAGTTTTAGAAACTTTGGATCATTATTCGAGTTGGTGTAGTGTCAAGTATTCGTATGATACGAATGATTCTATGAGGTCTCGTCGTGCTGTTGTGGAAGGTTGTGGTGAATGGTTGCCTTCATCTCGGGGAACTCTTGGAACTGAAAAGTCGGTTCAGAGTAATCACATGTATTCTCCTTATGTTGAACAAGCAAATAAAGACCTTGATCCAACTACAACGATCACAGCAAAATGTCCATACACCAAAGCAAGTGTTTCCATTCCAATTCATATGGGACTATTTGCAAACAATATGAAAGCAGTTCCAAATATGCTTATGAACGGGACTTATTTAGAACTTACTTGTGAATCTCATTCAAGGGTTTTCAGAACTCTTGACAGCACAGCACTCCACAGAAAACAAGCACTTAACCCTATATTTTATGGGGTTGATACTTCACGAGGAGGATGGGCGGGAGTTTCAGGAGTTGCAAGTATCACCCGAACTGATAATGGAAGTGGATACACAAACGGAACAGAGTCAAATGTAGCAACAACAACCAACGGGGGCGGAACTGGTTTGACATGTAATATTACGATTGCTGGAAATACTCTCACGAGCATTGATGTCAATAATGCTGGGATAGGATACAACACGGGAGACTCCATTGTTCTTGATGTTGGTACTACTGGTGCTGGAAATGCTGATATGGTTTTAGCGGTCAATGCTATTGGTGGGATTGCTCAAAGTAGTTTTTGGACTCAACCAGCAAACTCACAATTAGATCCCCAACATTCACCTTTCCAAGTTGGACAAAAACTCAAAATGTTTGCATTAGCATCAACTCTCGTCATTATTGCTGGTGGAACTGGATACAATGATGGAACATATACAGATGTAGCAACAACCACAGGTGGAGGCGGTGATGGAATGACTCTTAACATCGTTGTTGCTGGTGGAATTATTACAAGCGTCAATGTTGTAGAAACTGGAACCGGATATGTTGTTGATGACACAATAATCCCTGACGCTTCTGGGATTGGTGCTGGTGATGGAGCACTATCATTGGAAGTTGATTCTGTTGCTGGATCATCCGCAACTTTCACACCTGCTTTGGAAATTACAAGTATCGAAGATGGTGGTGATGCTACTCGTCCAATCAAGTACAATGTGAATGCTACAACTCCGGATGTGGATATTATATCAACCACGAACGATGCTCCGGAATGGATGGTCTATTCTGAACCAACAACTCTAACTCCATCATACAAACTTTCAAATGTTCGTCTTGTTGTGAGACAATTAGAAGTTGATGGATATGAAAAATCAATGGTGTCCAAGATGAAATCGGGCGGAAAAATAATGTATGATGTCCCTTCGGTTGCTTGTGTTCTTTCTTCTGCAACAAAGGGAGAACTACAAACATCTCTATCTATCCCCTGCGAACATGCTAAATGTAGATCAATCGTATCGATGCCCACGGACAATGAAAAGGTCTATACAACCAAAGAGAATTGTGATAGTGCTTCAACATATCTAATTGATGAATTAGGATTCAATCCATCGTCAGAAGATCAAGGAGTTAAAAATCACTCGGATAGAAGTGCTGTATCAGGAATCGGCGACCACTTATCATCGTATAATTACATCATCGACCAAAAAATCTGCCCAAGCAGAAAAGTTCATACTAACAAATCATCGAGCAAAAAGAAAGGAATGAATATGGATCATATCATAGAATTAGAGAAAAGTTTGCTACAATCTCACGGAGCAACACCAAGAAGTTTCTCTGCTTTCAAGTCTAACTTCTGCATTGGAAGAGCATTGACTCTTGACCCAAATACTATCTATGATGGTCGTGGGAAAGATATAAGACTGGTTGCTCGTTATGAAGAATCTACACAACCACAGCATAATAAGTTGTGGAAGCATTTCATCAGTCATACGAAGACTCTGATGGTTGATGGTGCTGATATTCAAGTTCAGCAATAATTATCGATAATTTTAAACATTTTTTTTGGAAATATCCAAGTCTTTTTTTTAACAATCATTTTTATCCAATTTTTTTTGAGGGTGCGGTCAATTTCCTCAAAATTATTATCTAATATATAATATAAATGGGAATAGACAAAAAAGGACTTAAAAACAATTCAATAAGTATAAACAAAGGAATAGATAAAATGACAGACAAAACGATTAAATCTGCTAAAATAAATATCAAAAGTAAATATATGAGTATGAATGGATTGATGGAAAGTCGCTTGGAGTTTATCGATAAAGTGAATGTCAAAAAAGCACGATACATCTATAATCAAGACCTTCAAGCGTTTAAGAATACATTTTGGAATAAGTTGGAGGTTGATGAGAATGGTCGTGGATATGAACTAAAAACCTTCTATAAAGAAGTAAGAAAGTTCTGTGCAGAGGTCATCAGGAACAAAGTTCAAGATGAAGATTTTGCTCTGATTAAGAGGAAATATCGTTTCTCTAACCATAAGAACGGACGGATCTACTCAAAGGGTTTCAGTATTCAGTCTCTTCAAGGAAATCTCCGTAAGTTCTTGACGGGTGATTATCTCCTTGACATCGACATCAAGAATGCACATCCAAATATTCTTTATGGATTTGTCAAAGATTACAATAAGAATCATGAAGACAAACTTCCGATGTTTTACTTGGAAAACTATGTCAAGAATCGTGAGAAGGTTCTGAAAGATAATAACACAAACAAGGTCTCTGTACTTATTTGTCTGAATAGTGATGAAATCCAAACTAACAAAAAGAACAAAGGGTTCTATACAAAGAATCCTTATCTTGTTGGTTTCCACAAAGAAAAGATGAAGATCTATAAGAAACTCATCAAGAACACTAACTTTGTGAAACTTCACGATATAGAATCATCAAACGAAAACAACCCAATCTCATCCATCGTAAATAAGATGTTTTGCATCAAAGAGAATGACCTTATTCAGTCCGCTATGGATAGTGAGATTTGTGTCCCTATGTTCGATGGGTTTATGTTTGATAAAGAAGACAAAGACAAATATGACCACCTATTAGAAGAATCGGGAATTATCCAATGGGATTACAAGGACAATGCTGATTTTGAAGTTGATATGAGTGATTATGATGAAGATGCTTCACTTGATTATGAAAGTATTAAGGAGAAGTTTGAGAGAGATAATTGTATGATTATCTCACCACTTATCTTCTTAAAACGAATTAAAAATGAGGAGGGAAAATTAGAAGACAGATACTATCAAGAACAACAAATCAAAACCATCACGAAACCATGGAAAGTTATGGATGAAGAAGGTAAAGAAAGAAAGTTTTATGATATGTGGATTGAAGACAAAAAACGACGATCATATGATACGATGATGTTTAATCCATATAGTAGTAAAGAACTTGATGATACTCCGGATCATGTATATAACACATTCAACGAGTTTGATGTTGATTATGTTAAGGATTATGAAGAACCTTCTTGGTTCTTGGACTTCATCAATCATCTTTCAGATTACGAACCACAGACACGAAACTATCTGTTAGATTATTGTGCAGACTTCTTTCAAAGACCAAATATCAATTGTGAGATTGCTTTGGTTCTTCGGGGAGAATCCGGAATTGGTAAAGATACACTTATCGAGATATTAGAAGAGATGATGGGAAAACTTAATGATTACACATACAGAACAACCAGTATCAATAACATTCTTCCTGCTAATGAAGGGGGGTTCAATAGTTCTTTGAAAAACAAATTACTTGTACAATTCAACGAGGTTGAAGGAAAAGACGGATCATCAGCAAAAGAAAGAATTAAAGACCATACAACGAGAAAAACAAACAACATTCATGAAAAATACATCAATCCTTACAAACAGAAAAACAATGCACAGATTATCTTTTGCTCCAACAACAATTCACCGGTTCAATTTGCTTTTGATGAACGACGATTTGTAATGATTAAGTGTGGAGACAAGATGAAGCAAAACAAGAAATATTGGGATAGTGTGTATGAGAATATCCACAGCAGACACAAACTTAATGAACTATATTCATACTTGATGAATCGTGATATTTCATCGTGGTCTCCTGTTGAAGATAGACCAAAAACGAAAGCATACAATATTGCAATCAGTAATGCTGTTCCAAGTCATATCCGTTGGATGAGAGAACTATTCACAGAAGGACATGAACTTCACGACAAATATTCAAAACATTATGATATAGAACAAAAGACAACAAAATCAGGAAAAGAGATTGCTTATGGAAAGGTGAAACATATATACAAGTGTTTTAAGAATTGGGCAGAAAACAATCACCTCATCAAGCAAGATGATTTTAAATCAACATACTTCAAGAAACTATTGCAGGATATAAAAGGGATTGAGTTTGATAAGAAAGTCAAATGGGATGGTGAAAGTGTTCGGGTTGTATTCTTTGATTTAGAAAAGGTTCGGAAGGTGTTTGAGAAGTACATCTTTGATGTGAGTGAAGGTGAAGATGAAGATGAACTTGATCTTGATGACATCTAATAAGCACTCGTTTTCTTCGCCTCTTCTAACTTTTTCTTTTTTGCTTTCATAATTGCTTTTTTCTCTAAACTATGCTTTTTCATTCTTATTTGAGTTTCATTCATATCCTCAAATATGTCTTTATTTTTCATTTTCGGTTTTGAATCAACAACCATGGATGCTTTGAACTGGGTTGCATCTTGGGATGGAACGGGTGTCGGTGCTTTCTTGGGTTTCTTCGGCATCTTTATATATAGAACAAATATATAAAATCGCCACTACTTTTTTTAAATATTTATTTTTTCATTCATCAGATTATTATATAAGTGTATAATATAAGATGAGTTTAGTTGTGTGTTCGAATAACAAGGATGAAACTGACCTTTATGATCGTAATAGTCTTGACCAAGCACCTTACAGATTCAGGAATCATTTAACCAATCCAGTTGTTCTCCCACCTAATTCAGAAGTAGCGGTTCAATCGGTTAAAATCAATAAGGATAGTTTGATTCAAACTTCTCCTTCTGATATATGGTTTCAGTATTTCGGTCAAAGAATAGATACAACGACAGAACCGGTGAGTGTTGATAGAAGCACAAGCAACCCGATCATGTGTTCATTATTGGATTTAAATCGTGAAACAAAACCCGTGTATAGCAATATTGGTGATTATGTGGAACGACTTACAGATGGAATGAGACGGGGAATCCCCCATCCTGATATTGATATGACCACGACTGATGATGTTGCTTCGGGAACTTTTGCGGAAGTTGTTCGAACTGGTGGTCATTCATCAGCAGAGTTTAACAATATTAGAATGAACTTTGCAATGTTAGATTCAACGGGTAATGGTAATTATGATCCGACTGAACCAACCGCTATTGGACTTGCTTCTACTGATTGGAAGTTTTTGACCGATGCTTATAGTGAAGCGAGAACGATGTCGGTTGAATTAGATGCTGGGGATGATAATAAAATGAAAGTTTCATGTACAGGTGGATCAGTCGTAGGTGGTGGAAATAATAATGTTTGCTGGTTGAATCGTAATCCTATCTCACATTTAGGAGGTGTGTTTGAAATTGATCTGACTGGATTGCATAGTGGCGGTGCTAATCCTGAAAGCATCAATACTGCTTTTGCTATTGGTTTATCTCGTGGAACTGGAAATCAGTTTGGTCAAGTTGCTTATTTAGATAGAACGCAAGGTGATTTATCAGAAAATCCCCATTTTTACGATTTCGTTGTTTATGGTGAGAGACTCAAAGCGGGAGGAGAAATCTTCCTTCGTGTTGGTCATTCTGTTCGGAATCCGGTTGATAATAGAAGAGATCCCGCAAGACCACTTGTTATGGACGAAATTGTCTATTATGATGATGCAACTGGCGAACCTTTTGGTGATCAAACACCATGGAGAGCAGGTGTAGTTGTTCAATCAGGAACGGAGGGATACAATCTTTCTCGTAATTGGGGGAAGTTTGACAGACTCCGATTTATCATTGATGGTGAAGAAGTGAGAGTTGAGATGGAATCATCACAGGGCGGAGCAGGTGGGAATGTGGTTGCTGATGAACCGGTCATTTTAGCATCATACACGGAAGCAAAGAGTCTTGCGGGTGATGGTCTCAATTTTACGAAACCCGCTGGACAAACTTGCTGGAACTTATATCCAAAAGTGATGCTTGCTGGAAATGGTCGTTCTATAACTATTGATAAATATGATGGACGAGCAATGACTTATCAAGCAACAAACACGGATGCGGATAGTGTTGATTCAAGTTGGTATGTTCGTATGGTTAAAGAAGGTAATATTCGGTTATGTATGGAACTTGATACAAGATATATGTATAATATGACTGACCCTTCATATAGTTATGTTTATGTTCTTGCTGATGGAACAAATGCTTTTATGGAAAAATATAATTATGTCGTAATTCTTGGAAATGGAGAACCTCACTATATAGACACATCAAGAGCAAATATGCAAGGACGAATCGGACACAGCAGAGCAGTTCTACACGGATCAAGCGGAGCAACACAAGTATATAATAGTGATTTAATCCCAAATCTCATGGATAGATCATCGTTGTTTGTTCGTCTCGATAATTTCACTCAAACCACATTCAATTCGGGAACTGGTCGTCCATCCAAGATTCTTTATCAAGTCCCGAGATTTGATTCAAGTAATCGGGAGACTGGTCTTGCTTTGTACTATGAACCCCATCAAAGAACATACATCAAACTAAACAATACTGATGAGATTGCATTGAACGAAATACACTTATCCCTATGTGATAATCTTGAACGATTGTCGGATCGTGGAATCACCGGAAAGACGATTGTATGTCTTCATTTCAAACAAAGTGATACACCACTTCTTAAAACCAAGTTTTAACCACTTTTTTTTTTAACCTTTAATAGAAACTAACAGAAACTTTTAGTTATTTTTCTGTCAATTTTAATATATCCATTAAGAATATAATGGACTTTCTCCCTGATGTTATTGGTGGTGATGAATCTGATGAGAATGAAGTGATCCCCGAAGTTGTTAAAGTTGATTTGAATGAAGATGATGTGTTCGATGACGATGCTCGAAAACCATCATTGAAAATGAAACCAGTTAAAGATGATGAACCCATCTTGCCTGAAAGTGATGATGTAGGTGGATTAGATGTACAAGAACCCGAACCACCGGTTCAGATTAAGAAAGAAGAACCCGTGAAAAAACAAAGAAAGAAACGAGTCATGACCGAAGAACAAAAGCAAAAATTAGCGGAAGCAAGAAAGAAAGCATTAGCAGTTCGTCGTGCAAATGCTCAAAAGAAAAAAGAGATTAAGATGCTCAAACAAGCAAAACAAGATGAAGAGTTGGATGATCTCCGAAAAAGTGTAAAGACACGACCAACACCTAAACCTAAACCAGTCGAACCACCGAAACCAGTCGAACCACCGAAACCAAAGAAAGAGTTCATATATACACAAGAAGACATGGACACCTTAACATTTAGAGCAATTGCTAATTATGATGAAATTAGAAAAGTAAGAAAGAAAGAAAAAGCAAAGAAACGAGAAGAAGAACAACATCAATCAAGAGAGAGACAGAAACTAATGAACATGGTTTCAAGAAAACCTTCTTACAATAGTTCTGATGATTATTGGGGAAATTGTTTCTAATTAAAAGGTGGTCAAAA
>Ga0181401_1000324_pt1 | contig 20000 bp, 20 predicted proteins | sample 24SPOviralmetaG_FD_130130 | JGI IMG/M metagenome (GOLD analysis project Ga0181401, IMG submission 130130) | Marine viral communities from the oligotrophic San Pedro Time Series (SPOT) site, San Pedro Channel, CA, USA - 24 SPOT_SRF_2011-07-20 | ecosystem: Environmental > Aquatic > Marine > Strait...
GGATTAGAATAAAATGCTCCTTTTCCTTTTGCGACAATCTTCAATGCATTGCGATATTTTATACCTGCTTTTTCTGCGATTTCTTTTATACTGTGAGAAGCATCTTTATCAAATCCATACTTCTTATTAAACTTCTGTTTATAGGTAAGCGGCATCTATATTTACATTTAATGAAGATTATTTATTTCTCTCTTTTCATCTCAACCTATCTTGTTTTTTAAGTTGCATCATCTGTTCTCTATCTTCTTCTTGTTGCTCTTGCGGAGTCAAATATGGTTGCTGTGATTGTTCGCCACGTGTGATCGCAATAAAAACAGTATTATCATCTCCAAGCTCTGGTGCTAATTGCTTTGAAGAATCTAAAATAGTTATACGAATATCATTCAAATAAATGGGAGAACCTTTATGCGTATATACCAAAGTGCTTCCTTCACTACTCGTGAAACTTCCAAGACTATAATACCTATTTATAATTCCTATTAAATCTTCTGTAATATTTCCTTCGCTTATCATTTCACTCGTAAAACCAGCACGTAACCGAATAAAGAAATATCCAAACCTCAGTAAATCACTTTCTATCGCTACGTTTGGTGCTGTGATGACAGTGGTCAATTCACTTGTACTCGAAAGGGTTGCTGGATCGGCAGGTGGATTTCTAAAATTAGGTGATGCAGTAAGTGGCTGGTTTTTTACAATTAAACTATCAATGGTCGGTCGCTGACCAACTGTACTAATACCATCACCTAAATTAGAATAAACAGGTCTGTTAATTGTTTCACTTGCATCACCAAAACCTGTAAGCTGTTCCTGATTCGACACTATACATAAAGCAGGAATATCCTTTCCTGTATCAGGATCAGTTTTTGGAAATAAATTAAAACCAAGCTTACCCGACCAAAAATCATATTGGTCGCCTGTCTTCACAGAGAAAGCCTCTAAATTTGAAAAGGCCACGCCACTATTCTTTATTGCCCAGAAGAAAGCCGTGCTTCCACCACCTGAATTTGCAACAACTTTTGCTGTAACGTCCGCATTATTTAGAAGCGGTAGATGTAAATTCTTCCAACTAAATAAATTAGTATTTCCGTCAAACGATAATTCAATTTGAGAAGCACCAATCCAATAGGCTGTTGTTGGCGCTGTGATACTAAAAGCCATTTTTCCATCGGTTCGCATCAAAAATCTTGTATCAGTCAGCACCTGAGTATAATTTATTGTTGGTAAGACAATCGGCACTGGTGTCGTAACAAGCACCACTCGCTTCGGTGTATTAGTAGCACTTGCTAATACTGTACCACTTGCCGATGAAACGTTGTCAGGTGCGGGCATCGCAATAACAAATTTTCGTGCTACAATATCATGTGATACAATAGTATGTGAAACTCCGCTGATTTTAGTACCAATATCAACACCACCAAACGTTCCTGTAAATCCTGAGATCATAAGTGGCGTTCCACTTATCGGCACACCATAAACAGCGTCATCTGTTATTTTAACTTGGACTTCATCTGTACTTGCCGTAAAGATTAATGACTCAATTGGTATAGTTATGTTATGCTCTTCATCTACTGGTGACTGTGTTCCAGTTGAGAGAAATTTAAAAGTACCATTTTTATGAGTAGCCGTTGGATCAAATGACACAGCGGTAATTGTATGTGTTCCGTTTAATGTATCTGCGGCAATTGGTGTTCCTATATTTCCTATATTTAAAGCCGCTGGAAGATTCGCTAATGTTACTTCTTGAGCAACAGCATATCTAATAGTTCCTGAATATACAATCGTAATTGATTTATTTGTCGAATTAGTTATAATTGAATCTATTATTGTTTCTTGAGCTTCTGTTGTTTGCTTCATCGCATCAGCACTGTTTAACATAAAAGGATTATCCATTGCATCTTTTTCAGCAAAACCAAGCGAATCAATATTATCTTGCTTACTTAATTCATTATTCATAAGCGTACAAAAATCAGCAGGATCATATTTACCTTTTCTTACAACAAATTCTTTAGTTTGAGATAAAGGTACAAACGTCTTATCTTGTACGTCTTGAAGACCACTCGCATCAGCTTCACTTTCTGTATTTGCTGTATGTAATGTGCCTGAATTACTAACCTTAAAATAAATCTCATTACCATACTGATCAGTTCCATAACTCTTTACCATTATACTGAGATTAGTTGCAGTATATGATGAATTACGCCCGTGATCTTGATGCAGCACAGGAATGGGAATAACTGTATGTGTTGTAACAGGTTGTCCAGATGGACCAACTATTAAATGCTCTAAAACAGCCGATACACCACCCCACTGATACGGAGCACCATCATTTTGTTGTTTTTTTGGTAAATTAAATCCTTTACCACCAAAAGAAACCTCAGTCGCAATTTTATAATCTAATAAAACTGGATCATTCGCTTCAGTCAAAGTTGTCATATAATAATCTTGTCCGTCTTCATTATGAGTACTCGTTGAAAAAACCATATCTGTTTCCTTTTTCCAATTTGTGAGATATGGCCTAATCGTCATTTTTAAATTTATATCTTCTTCAATGTTAATTTTTCCGTCATTTTGGTCTTGGGTGTCAATAAATGATTTATTTATTGTTATTGTATCACCTTCTAAAATGGCAACAGGTTTTGCTAATCTTGTATCCCAATCACCATTATCATATACACCTTCGGCTAATTGCTGTCGGCACTCTAAAATCACGTTCTCCATACTACAATAGATATAGATAAATTTATTTGTTTTTATCGGTAAGCTTTTAAAAAAAGCTTGACCAAAATATTCATTTATTTTTTGCTAAATAGATGAATAAAATTGCGGTTTTTGGTCAAGCTTTTTTTAAAAGCTTAGACGTACGAAACCAAGTACGAGCCATCACTCTGCGACTGGATAGTTTTATAGACCTCGCAAAAGATATGTAAATCAGTCGCAGCATTCTCAACAGCAGCAGCGGTTGCAGCAGCATCAGCAGCATCATCTTTAGGATTAGACGAATACACATAACAGCCCTTACGCTCAAAATCAACCTGTAAATCAAGCACCTCATCATTTATAAACATACCATAGTAGTCAAGAACACCAATATCATTATTTCCTGTCTTAATAAATACATCACGATCAGTTCCATCAGCCTCCTCATACGCAAGACTCGAGCTAAAAGGATACGCAGAGCAACGACCCCACGCGTCATGCATCACCGCTAAACGAGAAGCCTCATCGGTAATTCCTTGTCCAGCGAGTTTAGTTACACCATTGACACGGAGATTGAGTTTCTCTCCAAAGAAAGAACTCGAAGCCCACTTACCTACATTATGGTTATCATTACCAGTCTTGTATGTGCCTAAAAGAAGCGGTGCTTTTTGAATAAGAACACGACCAACAGATTTGTTTAAAAATCCATTCACCTTAAAACGCTGAGTCTGGACTGGAGTATTATCGGCATCGGTAGGTGTCACAGCAGGAACAGAAACAACATCATGCTCAATAGAAGTATAGGCAACGCTTCCAGGCCACGCCTGAGCCTTACGCTCATTAACATCGATTATCTCATCGGCAATAAGCTGTGCCTCATAGGTCGCAGTGTTAGTATCATCGGCTTCACGCATAAAATCATCAAGGTCACTGGAATACTCAACGATCACTTTAAGATTTTTAAACTGACGCGTATCCAAAGCCGAGAGAGAACTAAGCAAAGGCAGAGCCTTCTTCAAGTCAAGCCACGCACGAGACTCACCACGAGCACCACCGATCACACCAGTAGTAGAAGGGCGGACCTCCCAAGTGGTAATTTTAGATCCAGCAGAATTAGCACCGTCCTCAAGACCGAGAAAAGCATTTCCAGAAGCATTCTTAGCTATGCTGTTATTCACGTCCATCGACTTCTGGTTTTCATTGTTAAACATCTTAAAAGAGAGAAAACGGTTGGCTTCATGCAGCTGATCCAATACCTCATTATCGTCCATCAGGATAATCTGCTTAATAATACCATAAGCGCCACAGAGAGCATTGTATCGCTTACCACCAGTAGTGCCCTCAACACCAAGACCAATAAGACGGAGATTGCTAAAATAAATGGTCTCAGGCTCAAGGCGATATTCGGCACGGAAATTAGCACGATTATAAACTGGATCGATTATATGGGTTTTGCTAATAGATTGATTATAAACACTCATTATTAATATTTCATTAGAAAAAAACTTTCGAAATACTAATAATAAATTATTTAATTACCTAAACTGTTTTAAAAGATTAAAGCTTACGGAGAGAATGGAAGAACGAGAACTGGATATAAGGATCAGTGCTCGACACACCAGTCAAACTGTTAATGTTAAACTTCTGGTTAGACAGGTCGATGAGAGCCTCCCACGAGAGACCATTAAGAAAGCCGTCATTGGTCGAAATGCGTTCAAGAGTCATCTTGTGCGAACCATCACTATCCAGACTGTCCAAAGCTCTGCGACCCATCTCAACCTTAGAATCAATCTTATAAGTCACAAAACGGTTAAGGGCATCATTGAAAGAATAAGTAATGCTGTGGAAAAGCGGTGGCTCTTCGAGAGCAACATTGTTATAAGCAGCGTTATATTCATGCGACTGCGGAAGATAAGAAATAGAAACTGCATCACACACAGCAGGAACTTTGGAAGAAATGTTATTAGCAGCAGAAGTCATGCTATTCTTCAAAGCAAGAGAGGTTCGCATCACAACAGGCTGCGGACCATCATCAGGCACAGAGCGGAAAGTAATGCGCACATTCTGCAAAGTATAATTGTAGTCAGCGGTCACGGCACCACCAAACAGAACACCAAGATTCTTTTCAAGCGTAACAGTGAGCTTAATCATGCCACTTTGAGCAAAGGACACCATCTGGTTAGGACCAACAAGATTGTTTAAGGCAATCATAGGCTTTATGCTAAAAGACGGATCAGTCTTCATTGTCGCCTTAAGTTGAGAATCAGCACCAGCACCCGCAGTCACTAAACCAGGACCACCGCCACCATACTGCTTAATAACACGAGGAAGAATTGACTTGCGAGAAATCTTATCGCTACTCGATCGCATCTCGGCGACCATATCACTGTTATTGTAATCATTTTTAGAATAAATACCAGCCGCCTTCATTGCAACAAGACGAGGATAAGATTGAAGATTCTCAATAACACCAGCGTTCTGGAAACTGGTGACCCAACCAGCACACACCGAGTGAGCGCCAACCGAACAGGCAATTTTAACATCATCTGCTGGAGCGACAGGCGTTGGAGCTCCACCACCAGTGCTAAACACTTGCAAGTCGGCCTCAAAGCGAAGCGAACCAGCAACATACTTACGACCCTCAAAGGCAAGAGAGAAATCAAGATTTTCATTCTCCTTATAACCGTTGCTTTTAACATTATCAGGCTGAACCAAGTGATACAAGATATTATCAGTCATTATTAATATTTAATTAGAAAAAAAATTAGTGGATTCTCGCTAAATTCACATTAAGAATATCCGTGTTTGAACCATCTCCATTATAAACAGCATAACGGACGTATTTATTCTTAACATCGCTCATTACCGAAATATTATACTGTGATCCAGTTATACCATCAACATCATAGTTTTCCATGAGAGTTTGATAAAAATCACTATAGACCCAATCACCAGTACCGCTGTGCGACCACTGTAGCTGGACGTGAGCCATGCCAGTAGCGGTAGAAGTCGAGTCACGCTCAACCAACAATTCCACACGAGCATAGTTGGTGCAATTTAAAGCAGAACCACGAGCTGTGGAAAGCGATGTCACAGTCTCTTGGACTCGGTCAAAAGCATTATCATTTAACTCACCTACTTTGGTCTCAAGTGAAGTCTGTCCTGCCGAAGTAGCAAGACCAATATCATCATTTTGAATAACAACAGCAACCTCATTCACACCAGTGTCAATACAATTTTGAAGAGCGGTGAGCGATGCATTTCCAGCGGTCTGGAGTGCCGATGTAGCAATACCTACCCCATCAGCCTGTATATCAACTTGGAGAGCACTACCACCGTTTTCGCAGCCAGCAATAAGAGCCAAAGAACTTTCGGTCGCGGCACCAGTAGGCAGCGGCAATGAGGCAGCACTCACAGGCTGAGTCGCAGGGTAGAACGCGCCGCTGACTGGCTGCGTCACACCTGAGCCATCGACAGTCACAGTTCCAGTAACACCAACCGAACCGCTCACGGGCTGTGTGACACCCGATCCATCAACAGTCACAGTTCCAGTAACACTTGTTACGGCAGCATTGACATTTAATTTACCGTTAGTATCTACCTGAATGTCTCTCGCAGTGCCGCTGTCATCACCGCGTATTTTTGAAATTTGACTGCCATCACCCTGTCCTGTACTGATTGCCGATAATGTAATTTCGGTGGCTAATCCAGTGGTGTCAATTGAAGCAGTGGTAGAAAGAGCACCAGACGAATCAATATGCACTGGATTAAACTGCTTGTTTGTATTATCAAAACCGAAAAGCTGAACGTTAGACATTCTATATTATCATATGAGATAAAAATTCATTTATTTTTTATCCTAAAATAAATGAACTAACTTATATGGATCGCATATTCTCTTTGAAAAGGCAGATGCGATTAAGCTCACTGGGATTATTGGTACTCTTAATATTGACCTGTACCATCTTGGAGCGAGGGGTTACAGGCAGAGGGTTCGTAATCATAACAAGTGAATCAGCCGCCTGCTGATACTCAACAAGCGTCGAAGCACGAGTAGCATGTGTTTCTTTTCCACGCTCATTCATATTATCAACAACCTTTCCGCTGTTTTCCAAAGTCATCAACACACGGTCCATCGCAAGAGGCTCATGCAACTTGACTGGGCGGTTAGTCAAGTCCATATTATCACTGCGAAGTCGCCATTCCTCAATATCACCAGCACGAGAGAGAGGACCATCAGCCTTCATAATATAAAGATTCATACACTCAGGCTCAACTTCAAACTGACGCTGGAAATTCTGGACCTGATTACAGGTATGCTCTTCAGTAGAAAACTCGGTGTAAGCAAGCTGGTCAGGAAGGTTCGACGGCGGTGTGCTCAACTGCTCCAAAACCAATTCGGCGTGATCGACGTTAAAAGTATTCGAAGTCGCTTGATCACCATCACAAGTAATACCAGTATAGGTTTCAGTTCCTGTCAATGCTCCACCAGCAGAAATAGCAGAATCAAGAGTCAATTCAAGGTTGTTTTGATTAGCACCAATCACTCCACGTCGCCAGTTAATCGCAGTAATACGACGAATAACATTAACAATATTACCGCCAGCACGACCGCCACCCGCAGTCGCACTCACACGAATCTTCTGTCCAACCCAAAAAGGCGACTGCTTCAAATCAAGTGGAGCACTTTCATCACCATGCGGAGCATAGAACAGAGTAGTTAAATCAGCACCCTTTGTCGCAGTTAAATCACTAAAAGCATTAAGAGTGCGACCACGCGACCACTGATTACCAACATCGCCATTGCCGAGATATTGACTAACAGCAAGTTTATCCAAATTCAATTCGAGATGGACACGGGTGCGACCATACTTACGAGCATCATACGCCTCAACATTACCAAAACCAAAAAGTTCGCTTAAAGGAATTTGAACATCATTCGGGCGAACTTCACTCGAAATAACACCCTCCTTATAAATGTTCCTAAACGGCGAACCAATCTGCTGACTATCCATAAATTCACTGGTAAGCAGTTTGTATTGAGCCGATCCCTTCTCATCAGTAGTCTGCGTATATTGTTTAAGATTAGATCGCAAAGCATCAACACGGCGAATATTAGCAATCTGCCCACGATTAGCACAACTCATATCGCAGTTGCGAACTAAGGCAACATTCGGCAACACACTGTTTTCAGCATTTCCGTCTTCATTTTCCATACGGATAAAAGGCATACAAATCGCAGGTCCGCCGTGAGCAGCACCATCAGCAGTAGGTTGGTCAATCGAGCAACGAAGATTAACATAGGATTTACTCAGGTCATAGACAGCGTCTGGTTCAATATCAAAATCGACCAGACGATTAGCCGAAGTAAATCGACCACCTTGATTGGAACTTATCTTAACAATTCTATTTACGTTCATTATTAATAATTGATTAGAAAATAAATTATTAATATTTCATTTAATTAAATGGCTAAATATTCTTTATGTATCACCCAGCTGGTCGCTTGGATTTACAACATCTTCTGGATTCATTTGCGGAGGCGGAGGTGGATCTTTCTCCCAAAGCTTCGGTAAGAAAGCCATAGCTAATCCTGTCGCTAATGCACCAACACCGCCAGTCACTGTATCTAATAGAGTCGTGGCTGCTACACCACCCCCTGTATCCAGATCATCGTCCTCTTCCTTTTTACCATCGCTTTCTTCATCATCAGGTTTTCCATCGTCATTAAATCCAGCAGCATTTAATTGTGTTTTTCGGTTTTGAACTGTAGCATCTGTTGCCGAAGTATCTACCTGTGATTGACTTTGCTGCGTTTGTTCGCCTTCAACTGCCGACTGTGTTTCAACTGGTCCGCCAGATGTTCCACTTTGTTCGGGCTCAACTGCAGCGACAGGTGGTGCAGCCTGTTCGCGTAAAGCTTGGTCGTTAATTATATTACCTCGCACCTGTTCTGGAATTTGACTAACAGAAACACCTGTTTGTTTCGAATATTCGGTCGCTTTATCATCAACCGCTTGTTGGCCTTCATCACTTAAAGCATTATATGCATTTCGCTGTTTCTTTTTCAATGCTTTTCTATCAGCTAATGTTTTTGCCTTATTCTCAGCAGTTGCAAAGATACCACGACCTTCAAATTTATCATTTGCCGATTGCTCATTAAGACTCGCATTTCTAACATCAGCAGGTACGTCTTTTGGACTTACATTATTCTTTGATTGATAATCAATCATGTTTTCCAAATGTGCTTGTTTTCCTGTTTGACTTAAAGAACCATATGATGCTTGTTTTTCAACAGCAGGTGCTTCGGGTGCTGGTAAAGCTTCTCCCTTTGGCTTCGCCGCTTCTATCTTCTGTCCGCCACTTCCTTTAAATCCTGCATCAGCTGGTAATTGACTTGGATCTAAACCACCTGTTAAATCACTCGGTCTTACTTTTGGTTCGGGTGCTGGCGCGGGTGGGGGCGCTGGAGTCGGTGTTTGTTTTGGAGCTTTTCGTGCTCGTGGAGCACTACCTGTAATTGTTTCACGCTGAGCTAAATCAGCTAATACAGATGATGCCGAACGAGTTTCACTAACACGATCAGGTGCTTTTGGTGCTAAACTCGCATCAGGTTCTTCGCCACGTGCCTCTGCCTTTTGACGTAGTCTTTCTGTTTCATCTTGAATAGGGTTTCCTTCATCATCTAACACTGGCTCAGCTGCAGCAGGTGCTACACTTTGTTCTGGCTTTTTCAATGATGAATATCCACTGGCGAAAGCATCTAACTCAGTGGCCTCTGTCGGTGCTGCTACACCTTTCTCAGCAACTAACCGAGGATCTTTTTTACCAGAAAGAGAGATAGGTTCTAAATCACTAAATCCATCTTCCTTTTGCTTTTGAACTAAACGTCGGTTTGCATCAAGAGCATCGTTCTTTCTATTTAACGCCCTACCGCCTTTTGTTTTTGCTAATGTTTCACGGATTTTCGCACGCTGCTCATTAAGACTGGTCTCTGTGGTAAAATTCGCGGTTCCATTTTCCTTTATTCCAAAAGCACTCTTTAACCGACTAACTACACCACGCGTTTCTGTGCCTTTATCTTTTATATCTGCCCATGTTTGAGCTAATCCGCTACGCTGTGATTCCGCACCTGATTTAGCAGTATCTAATGTGGTCGCAGCCTTTGTTGCTAAATTACTCGAACCTACACGTCCTTTGATTGATTTACCCATTTCAGCCGATGCTGTTTGCTGTGCTTTGCGTAGTGCCGCAACTGGATCAGTACCGATGGCTTTGCCTACATCTGCTTTTATACCCGATGTAACCGCATCAGTTAATGATGTACCTTGCGAAACTGCATCAGCTACATTTTGCACGGTCTGTGAGCCGACTTGTTTTCCTAATGCGGTAACGCCCTTACTGACTTTAAATATACCTCGTTGTAATAACTCACCACTTGCTAAAGCTATTGGCTCATTGATTAAACTTTGAAGCATGTCCTGGTGCTTTTTTGCTTTTTCGGTCAATGCAGCAAGAGCATTCGCATTCTGTGCCTGAACCTGAGAAACAATATTTGAATAATTATTTTGGGTTTGTTCGCTCATATTATTATATCTATATATATTAATATGAAAAAAGAACTCAAAATTTATCGGTTGAATGATAAGAGTGATTCTTATGATATAAAAAAAGGTTTATTGCCCGATGTAAGTTTTAGAATGTTAGTTATTGGTCGCTCTAAATTAAGTGGTAAAAGTAATCTTGTCGGTAATCTTTTATTGCTTCCAGAATTTTATAAAAATGATTTTGATGAAAAAAATATATTCATCATATCGCCATCGCTGGATACTGATCCAAAATTACAGACTGTCATCGAGCAACGTGATATTCCAAAACAAAATACATTTTCATTCTTCGATGAGGAGCTGCTTAAAGAAATGTATAATATGATTGAAGAGGAATATGTTGAAGCTGTAGAAAATAAACAAAAACCAAATCATTATCTATGGATATTTGACGATATGTCGTATAGCGGAATTTTTAAAGCAAAGAATTTTGGTATTGTTAAAAAAATGTTTTCGAACGGTCGTCATATAAACCTGTCAGTGATAATAACCGCACAGAAGGCGAGTGATATTCCAACTGCGGCATTTGAAAATGCATCAGCCGCATTTTGCTTTGCGTGTAGTGATCGACAGTTAGATAAAATAGAACAGGACATGAACTACAATACCAGTCGCAAAGAGTTTAAAAAACAATTTCGTGCTACGACCAAAGAGCCTCATAGTTTTATGTTAATTAATTTCAGCAATCCTGCCGCTGAACGATATTTAGATAAGGACTTTAAACCTATCGTTTTTGCCGACCAATAAAAGTATTTTATTAATTTATAAATATAAAATGGAAGATTATACACATGAAGATTGGACTGAAGATATAGTCACATATTTAATGTTGGCTATTGCAAAAGAAGTCGTAACTGAGGACGAAAAATATCAAATTTATGGATTTCTACACGAGCAAAATGTTCCTGATGATATTGTTAGATCATGCGACTATATCGCATCTTTTATGATGAATAACATTGTCATTACGAGAGAAGAAATAATTAATAGATTAATTGAATTAAGTAATTCGTGTCCTAAAAATTAAGGAATCGAGATTGAATCGTGCCTTTATAATTTCTATTTTTTCGCAGCATCAGCTGGTCGTTAATTATATCTTTGTTGCTAAACGTTGGACGCATACCATTAGCGATTTGTTCCGCATACGTATTTACAGGCGGCGGTGGAGGAATAACAGGTAGAATTGTCGGTGGTGGTGTCGGCTCTCTAACGGCTTCTCTCACAGGCCTGATCGGTGGTGCAACTATTTCATCTGGTTCGTCTATTACCTCATTTTCCGCTTCGCCTAATTCAAACTCTACCTCATCTACTGGTGACAACACCTTCTTTTCATTTTGACTTATCACATTATTTTGATTTTTTATTATTTCTCTCAATCTTTCAAGTTCATCTTGCATATGAAGAAAGTCATCTCTATCATCAAGCTCCTTTCGCAGGATATTATCTATCAACTGGTCGCCCTTCTTTTTCAGTATCTTCTTTGCCTGTCCTTTTTTCTGCCTGTTACGCATGCTCGTCTCACGGCCTTTCTTTAAGTTTTCCAATAATTGGGCACGTCTTTCAGGTGTAATTTCTTTCTTCGGTTTCTTCGGCTTTGTGACCTTCTTAGGTGGGGCTAATGTATCATCATCGCTCAACTCTAAATCCTCGAATAGTTTAGGCATCTTATATACTAATTATCACAGATAATAATTTTGTGATAATTACTAAATTATTATTAAATTATACCCAGGTCATACGCGGAGCAGTCTTCTTTATGTCATATGTTTCTTCATATTTAACATCATCTACCGTCTTACTACATATAGATAATTTGAATATACACAAGACCTTACAAACCAATTTTCTTATGATACTTTTGCGTTTTACAATTTCCTCTGCTACATGCTCTACTTCTTTTAATACCTCAACTACCACATCTACTGCATCTATAATCTCACTCATACCTATACTAATGAGAGAAAAAAATTAAATAATGCTAATCCACTCACGTAAAATACGGTTAGACAATTCAGGACGACGATAAATATTATAAACCACATTACGTGTGATTGGAATAGTTGTATTGTAATGCTTTTTCACCAGCTCACTGGACTTTTCGATCAAATCCTTCATATTTAAATTATTATAAACTTCAGTTTCATTATTCGGCAGTGTAAAGGTAAGCGAATACGATATACATTTCATATTATATTATTTATGCTAATACCTTTATATCATTTTCGTTTTATTACACAATTGAATTAATAACCCAAATATACCGCTACATCTACAGTCAGTGGTTTTGATCCAGCATTTGATAGTGCTACATAACGAAACGGTACATGCTTTAAATCTATTTTCCAAAGAAAAGCTGGACCTGATTGCGTCTTTTGAACAACCTCCAACAGATAATAATTACCATCAGCAACACCAAACGCGTCGATGGGCGATAAATCACCGACGACCAATCCCGTAGCATAAATATACAAATACATATTATTCACACCCAATGTATCTAAATCAACATTATCGGTCAATGTTCCTTGAGTCCATGTAGTAATAGTTGATCCGCTTTGTAGCAACACACCACGCTTTGATGAAAATTTTTGCGTCATCAATGCACCGTTTGATTGACACCTGATAAACTGTTCTGTTGCTGGTAATGTAATATCGCTACGAGCTTTTAAAGCACCACTACCAATATCCGCTACATTACTCATATCAAATTTAGGCACACCCAAAGATGTTTTTGGTAAATCCCACCCAACGATTCTTGTTGAACTCATGTAATTATTTTATATTTAGATAATAATTATCTCTCTATAATTCAAATGAAATTAGAAGATTATTCGTTGAGTGAATTGAAAGCAATCGCTAAAAATAATAAGATTCGTGGTTATTCCAAAATGAAAAAGGGCGACCTTGCATCAATGATGCGTGAGACTCTTGATGTTGTTGAAAGCGACAACAAAATCAAAATTAAACAGAAACCTGTTGAGAAAAAAAAGAGAGAAACTAAAAAAGATGAAAAAAAATCATTGCTTCCTACTGGCGAACCCTCGATTAAAGGTACTGAATTAAATAAAGCACTAAATAATAAACTCAAAATCACTTCTAACGATAAGGCCATAACAATCGCAAAAGCATCTGGTAAAGTATCTAAAAAGGAACACGCAGCCGCAAAAGAGTTTTTTCCTGAATTAAATGTCGATCACGTAGGCGGAAAAATAATAATATCTGTCAAAGAATAAATAATGATGCAAGAAGAAAAAAGTATTTTAATTATAAGACCAAATGAATTAATTGAAGCAGAACACACCGACCTAAATGAAAAGTGCTATTTAGTAGGTGTATTTACTTTATTATCTCTCTTCGGTACAACTGTCATATTACTCCTTTGTTACATATCTCAAAAAATTTAATATTTATATAGTGTATAGATGGACCAAGAATATTTAAAATCTATGCGTGACAGTCTTTCAAAACCACCACCGAAACCCAAAAAATTACCACCAAATAAATTATTTAGTGACTACAAGTCACCTCCTGCAAAGAAATCGGCTGGAAAAAAGAAGTTATTAAAGAAGAAGAAGAAGACGACTTATTAAATTTTTTACATTTCATTGTTTGTTTATGCTGGGCTAAATGCCGTCTGGTTGAGGTCGTTCCACAATTATCGCATTTTATTTTTTCACTTAACCTTTTATTGTTTTTATCTAACATTTCACGACTTACTATTCGTTTCGGCACACCTTTACCATTTTGATTTACACAAATATAATTATTAATATAATATCTCTCTTCTTCCAATGCCAAATAATCTTTGTCAAATTTATCAAGAACTTTCATTTCAACCACACCACCATCTTCATATAATTTTTTTGAAGTACATGCACCATGTCCAATGTCGTGCTGATATTTTCGTCTTTCAGGACATGAAGTCATTCCAAAATAAACTAAACCATTACTCGAACTCAATTGATAAACACAATATTTCATATAAATAATATTAGATTAATTTCTTTAATATTATTTTTACTTTACTTAATTACGAAACTTACCAAAGAATACGACGTGCATGGTAGTTCGCACTAAACACATCATCTTTCGTAAGACTTCCGTCTTTTCTTTTTATCCCAGCTGACCTTGTTAAGTAGGCCTTCCTACGCTGTTTATCACCGTGATCTTTGCTTGACCATATTCCAGTTTTGTCACGATAATGTTCGGCGTTCGCATTTCCAAAATTAATTGTTTTCTTTTTACCGTCTTTTTTAACAACAACTTTTAACTTCTTGCCTTTTGCATTTGACCGCTCATACTCATATCTACCAATCTTTACCATATATATTAACAGCAACATAAATATTTTTTTATGAGAAAACCTACACAAAAACCTACAAAAAAAAGCGAACATGTTTCAATTATCTCCTCATTCTCATTCCACCAATTCTCTATTTCATATAATTCAGGCATTTTTATAAAGTGAGAAAATTATTCATTCGGTTCTTTCTAAAGCAGCCTTTCTCAAACGAGCCTTTTCCAAGTCAGTCTTTATCAACGCCACTTTTTTCAGTGTAGCCGCATATTCGCGTTCCTTTTCCATAATGGTCTGTTCCAAAGCAACTGGTACGACTTTGTCTTCCTCTTTGTAAAGACCACTCGCAGCCATTGTCTTTATACCGCTTTCGGTCTTCCATTTAAAATCACTACTAATCTCGACTCTTGAAGTTGGAAGATGAAGAGCTGTTTTCCACCCAATACGGTAACAGTCGCCCTCGTATTCGCCAAATGCATCGTGGGCGGGCTCCGCGTCCTCCATCACCCCGTGCTTTCCACGCTCACCTACATACTCAATCATTAAGCTATTATGATTGACATACCACGATTTTACCACGGTTTTATCTTCGAGATCAACTCCGTCGGGAATCCTGAAAACGGACTCGACTTCGTAAATTGCACGGACGACCTTGCGGTTGCCCTTAATGTTAATGGTGTCGCTTGTGGAAGACATGATTGAGTTGTTGTTGTTTTTGATATGCTTTTACCTATAAGATTAAAAGCATTTCAATTTTCTGGAAATAAAAAAGATATTGTTTATTGGTTATTGGGTACGCTCTATCAAGGATAAACAGTTCTCGCATTCACAGCATTTCACACAAAGTCTATCCTCGTGTCGCCAACGGGAACACAATGGGTGACTTTGTTTGCACTCATCGCATTTATTGGTTACGCTCTCACTATCGCTATCATTATCATCAGGGTCGAAGGTGTTCATACAATCCACGCAGTAGAAGAATGTGCTTCTTGCCGTTCTTACCATAATTTCTGTTTCGTATGGTATTCTTTTGTAGCACCTATCACAATTGACATCCTCTTCGCATTCATTGGTTACGCTCTCTTCTTCTTCGTCTTCGCTGTAGTCGACGTTACAGTCATCAGCATCTTCAATCTCGGTTTCTTGAGGGTATTTGTAGTCACTACTGTCCAGCGCGTTTAAGGTTGGTTCAAGTTCTTCTTCGTGTCCATCTACATAATGGATATGAAGTGTATTGTATTTAACACCCCAAAATTTTACCACACTTTCGTCTTCGAGGTCGAGACCGTCGGGGATTTTGAAAACGGACTCGGGGGCATAATAAGTCGCACGGACTACCTTGCGGTTGCCCTTAATGTTAATGGTGTCGCTTGTGGAAGACATGATTGAGTTGTTGTTGTTTGTGATATGCTTTTACCTATAAGATTAAAAGCATTTCAATTTTCTGAAAATAAAAAAAGATTGTTTAATCAGAACAACGCCCTACTGCTACATCGAAAATCTTTTTATCGAGTTCGAATCCAATAAAGTTACGGTTCAATTTTTTACACGCTACGCCAGTCGAACCCGAACCCATTGTCGGGTCAAGCACTGTATCTCCTTCGTCGGTGTAGTATTTCAAAAAGAATTCCAAGATGTCCTGTGGTTTTTCAGTTTGGTGGTGTCGCTTACCGATGAATACTTTTTTAGATTCAAACATCGATACTGGTTCATCTTCTTCAACTACCGATGTTGGGTTTGGCGGGTCAAAGTTTGCACCAATACCTTTACCGAGTTTATTTCCCTTTTCTTTCACTACAGATTTATCCCAACCAAATTCGTCTTTCGCTTCAACTACTGATGCTGGATTGGGCGTGTCACCTTCGTTCTCTATGTCAGATTCTTTTTTCACTTTTATCCTCTTATGGTATTTATCTCTGTTATACTTGGGCGCCTGCTCGTAAAAGAAATACACCATCTCATGATTCCGCATAGGACGGTGCCTGCTTTGTAGTCCTCCAGTCTTATTTCTTTTCTTCCAAACCATATCCATCTTAAAACCTTTCTCCCAACTCTTAATCAAAGTATAACCAAACTTTGTAGAGCAAAAATGAATACACGCAGTTTTTTTACTTTTTCGAACTCGTTTGAATTGTTTCCAAAATTCTTCCATATCAATAATTGTATCCCACTTGCAATTAGTCTCTCCATAGGGCAAATCGCATAAGAATAAGTCCACCGACTTATCCTCTAAAGTCTTCATGAGTTCCAAACAGTTTCCATTACGAAGGTCCATCATATATATAAACGCGGGTTTTAATTATGTTTATTTTACGTAAAAGCATTTCAATTTTCTGGAAAGTGAGAAAATTATTCATTCGGTCCTTTAAACAATAATACCATAGTCGTAAGACCATTTGTTTTTACAGGCGAATAATCAGTCTTTAATATACGTGCTTTTATATTACGGATATATTGCTCGTTCGCATTGTCAATATCCAAAAACAAAAGCGAACTTGGTTCATATATTATATCTTTGGTATTCGGCACAGGAATAACCGAAAGTAAATTGCGACGACCACCTTCACCTAATTCCAGCGAATCAAAAGAATCATAAGATTTCAATTTGATACTATCAAGTAAAACCAAAATTGCCTCGCTCAGGTCGGTATATACAAATTTATTGGTTGGGATAATAACCTTTTGAATTCCTCGCAATGTTCCATTAACAGGAATTCTTGAATCAACAAACCCAAAATAAGATGCTAAACTAATGCTGCCGAAATCAAAAAAGTAAGTCGAACCGCTTGTACGGAATACGCCTGGCTGAATCGGTGTAGGCAACTCGACTTGATTAGTGCTCACGCTGCCTTCATATAAGTTTTTCGTATCTAAAAATGGGTCAGTTGTTTGCTTTATGTTTGTAAAACGAATACCAGAAGTACCTGTGTTAAATCCTCCACGCACAATAGCAACAGGATATAGCGGAGGCGGCTGGACTTCATCGCCAACCCGATCATACGGTATATCAATAACATTTCTACTAATTGTTACACCACCAGCACCATCGCTTTGATAAATGTTTCCTATTACCTGACCGCCACTAATTGCAAGCTCGATTTGAGGACGAGTTGCAGCTGTCGTTCCATAGACAACGTTAATACCTGTGTCAGTGATCACGCCATCTTTAATAACTTTATATGTACCTGCAACCTTATCACAATGAATACCGTGTGTAATTTGAGCATTAGTCATGGTTGTTGAACCATAAGTACTCGGGCTCACTGTGGTCAATGCCCAAATCATACCTGATTCATTATCGGCCTCAGCTACATCATCAATCCATGTATTAATCCTCGTTCGCCAAACTCCAGCACCTCTGGTAATTGGATAAGTACCATAAGTCATATTCTCATTAGTCGCTACAGCTGTCGCACCCTCAGTTCTGTTCCAAATAGAATTATCACCAGCATCATTATTTACCAATGATGCAACTCCACCCACTTGATTAATATTTTGTACTAAATCTGTATATCGTGAGTTGAGTGCTGACATAAGAAATGAGAGAACCATTTTTCCACTCTGTAACTTCTCACTTCCTATACCCATAGTGAATTGTGTGCCTAACTCAGCAGTTCTCACCTGTGTAGTTGATGTTGTGTAATCAACCTGCATCTGCTGATTTATTTTAAAAATCATATCATTGATAAGCTCCTGAAAATTGTTTTTATTGTAATCATCTGGCTTACCGCCAGTTCCATCAGTGTGGTTAAGTGTAATTGTTCTATCTACATTTCCAACTCTGTTCTCGAACATGTTAAATGTAATCTCATCATTCGACGCATCAATTACTACGGTGTTTGCTTCACTGTCTAAACACAATTGTGCTAAAGCCACTTTACTATTTGGTTCAATAAACACGTCTTCGTTAAAGAGAGCATCGAATGAGGCGGTTTCTTCTGTTGATGTTAATCTTATTAATTTCATTATTAATATATCATTACAAAAAAATATTCTGTAAAAACTGAATTATGGAACGATGGAATGAATGGAATGGATGGAATGGGATGGAATGTAGGATTTGTGACTGCCCCCTCCCCCCGTGCCGTATAACCTAACCACGAATGGTCTCACGCTGGATGGATGGAATATTGGTATGGAATATGGAATGAAAAACCAAGAATCCATATATATACTATATATACTATATATACTATATACATATTACTACTATACAAATACCTTTTTTTTATATATATTCCATTCCAAGATTCCAAGAAAAAAAGATAAGACTGTATAAGGTAATAAGAAGAAACAAAGAAAAACATTCATGGTGCGGAATGGAACATTCCAACACATTCCATCCATTCCATCCATTCCATTTTGGATTCCGTGGTTGGTCGGTTATTCTTCGTGGGGGCGGGGGGGGGAACGGCGGCGATCAATATGATGCATCACTGTCTTCATTATCAATATCATGTTCCTCATTTATATCTATGTTGATAAAAACACCTTTCTTTCCTTTGATTGATTCATTTGGCTTATAAATTGCTTTTTGATTTCGCATATTTTCTAAAATATCACGCCATTTTGGCTTTTTATTCATGTGCTTTGATAAAAGAGCCACTACAGTAAGTCGGGCTGTTCTTGAATCCTTATTTGGATTAATAGTAAATAAATCATCAAACATAACTTTGAACTCGTCATGTTCGTTCAATACTGTTTTAAAACTACTTTCTAACAATTCAGGAATATCTATTTTTTTATAATTATCTACCAATACGTGGAAATATGCGAGTTTCATATCATCATTATCAAATTGACTGTCAAAATTTTCATCTTTAATATAAAAATGATTTTTAAAATCATTAGTTGTACGTTTCTCAAACGTAGAATCATAGCGCTGTAGAATACCACGACGTAGAATGCCGCCATCAACAGTTGCATTGGGATTGTGATTAGAACAAATATTTAATGTTGCCTGACTATCCACATTTACCTTTGTTCCAAACATGATTTCAATAGATAATTTTTTACCTGTAATAATATCCTTCATACGATCAATATTTAATGTTTTAGTTTTATCTAATTCTTCCATATATGCAAGTCGTATAGGCAAACAACTCAACTCATGAAAATCTTTATGAAATTTATCATAGTCATTGTTAAACACACGATTATCGAATTTTGTTGTGTATAACGGAAAACAAATATGATGAATTGAAAATTCTAATGATTTACCATTAGATCCAGTACCAATATTAAATTTAAACTTTTCACGTCCTATATTACCATCCAAACAATTAGCCAACCAACATTTTTGAAAATCACGCATCTCATCATTTGGTTGTACCTTTTGAAAAAACATATTTACAATATCTATATTTTCTTGTTTTCTCTCTTCTGTATAGTTCCATGAA
>Ga0181401_1000325_pt1 | contig 19899 bp, 37 predicted proteins | sample 24SPOviralmetaG_FD_130130 | JGI IMG/M metagenome (GOLD analysis project Ga0181401, IMG submission 130130) | Marine viral communities from the oligotrophic San Pedro Time Series (SPOT) site, San Pedro Channel, CA, USA - 24 SPOT_SRF_2011-07-20 | ecosystem: Environmental > Aquatic > Marine > Strait...
TCTGACGCAATGCCCCTCGGTATCTCCGGTACGTTCAACTATATGCTTGTTTTTCAGGCAGAGCACAACATTCTTATGCACCCCTTCCATATGTTGGGCGTTGCTGGAGTGTTCGGTGGTTCTTTATTTAGTGCTATGCACGGCTCTTTGGTTACATCTTCACTCGTACGTGAGACCACTGAAACCGAAAGCCAGAACTACGGCTACAAGTTTGGACAAGAGGAAGAAACTTACAACATCGTTGCTGCCCACGGTTACTTCGGTCGTTTGATTTTTCAATATGCCTCTTTTAACAACTCTCGCTCGCTGCATTTCTTCCTTGCTGCGTGGCCCGTTGTCGGCATCTGGTTTACCGCCCTCGGCGTCTCTACCATGGCCTTCAACCTCAACGGCTTCAACTTCAATCAATCCATTGTTGAAAGTCAAGGTCGTGTTGTAAATACCTGGGCTGACGTGCTTAATCGTGCTGGACTTGGTATGGAAGTTATGCATGAACGTAATGCACACAACTTCCCACTTGATTTGGCTGCTGCTAAATCTACTCCTGTCGCTCTAACTGCACCTGCTATTGGCTGATGCTTAGACAGGATGATTTCCTGGGACGCCTGGCTCTTGCACTACAAGAGCTGGGCTTTTCTTCTAGTGATGAACTAGAGATCGTCACAGGCGGCACCTCTGTCTACGAGATTGACGGAGCAGGCACAAAGTGGGCACCTGTACAAGGCACACGAAAACATAATAAGGATGCATTCATCGTCATCCGCAGACCAGAAGAAATTACATCGTCAAAAGCAAATGAAATCACTAGGACTACTGATACTTAGAGTATCGATCGGCATAATGCTTATCCATCATGGATACGAAAAGCTAGCAAACATCAACAACTTTGCTGATGCTTTTGTACGTCCTTTGCATTTGCCCTTCCCCATAGTCCTTTCATATGCTGCTGCATTCTCTGAGGTCGTTGGTAGTTGGATGCTGATTACGGGGCTTGGAGCACGCATTGGCGGGTTACTTATTGCAAGCACCGCATCTGTCGGTATCTATCACGCACTAATGACCACTGGTTTTAATATCTATCTGTTAGAACTGTTGGTGCTCTACTTAGGAGGTGCACTATGTGTATCTCTAAATGGTGGAGGACAATTTGCAATCGATGAACTTATAAACAGACGTTTAGTAAAACTATGACAACATTATCTAATGGAACATTACCTAGAAACGGGCTCTCTGTCTTTGATCGACTTGATGACTGGCTCAAACGTGATCGATTTGTTTTTGTGGGTTGGTCTGGCCTCTTGCTGTTTCCAACTGCTTATATGGCTATTGGCGGATGGCTCACAGGAACCACCTTCGCCACCTCCTGGTACACCCACGGTCTCGCCAGTTCGTATCTCGAAGGAGCCAACTTCCTCACATCAGCAGTCTCCACGCCAGCTGACACGATGGGACATTCACTCATGCTCCTCTGGGGACCTGAAGCACAAGGCAGCTTCGTTCGTTGGGTACAACTCGGAGGTCTTTGGTGCTTCGTAGCATTGCATGGTGCTTTTGCGTTGATCGGCTTTATGCTGCGTCAATTCGAAATCAGCAGGCTTGTAGGTATTCGCCCTTATAACGCAATTGCATTTAGTGGACCAATCGCAGTATTTGTTAGTGTATTCCTTATCTATCCACTAGGACAAAGTAGTTGGTTCTTTGCACCATCATTTGGTGTAGCTGCAATCTTCCGTTTCCTCCTGTTTTTACAGGGCTTCCACAACTGGACACTTAATCCGTTCCACATGATGGGAGTAGCAGGAATTCTTGGTGGAGCTTTGCTTTGTGCTATTCACGGAGCAACTGTTGAAAACACCTTGTATGAAGATGGTGAACAGTCAAATACATTTAAAGCGTTTGAACCAACGCAAGAAGAAGAGACCTACTCAATGGTTACTGCCAATCGTTTTTGGTCTCAGATCTTTGGTGTGGCTTTTAGCAACAAGCGTTGGCTTCACTTTTTTATGTTGTTTGTACCTGTTATGGGTCTTTGGGTATCTAGTATTGGTATTATTGGCCTTGCCCTTAATCTCCGTGCTTACGACTTTGTTTCCCAAGAAATTCGAGCAGCTGAAGACCCCGAGTTCGAAACGTTCTACACAAAAAACATTCTTCTAAACGAAGGTTTACGAGCATGGTTAGCACCTGTTGACCAACCTCATGAGAATTTTGTATTCCCAGAAGAAGTCCTTCCGCGTGGAAATGCACTTTAATGCACCCACTGATTAAGTACTTAAGTTAGATTCAAGAGGTGGTAATACACCTCTTTTTTATGTCTTACGAATGGGCCGCTGGCCTGTTCGAGGGCGAAGGATGTTTGCATAAGTCAAAAAACGCTATGTCATGGAGGATACAATTACGAATGACTGATAGAGATGTTGTTGAACATTTTGCTCAAATACTTTCTACCGGTAATTCAATTAAAGATGAAAGCAATCAACCAAGCAGAATAGGTTATAAACCTTCTTTTGTATGGCAATGCTCTCGTCAAATTGAAGTAAAGCGAATACTTATCAACCTTCTGCCGTATCTCGGACACCGCCGTGCACACAAAGTACTTGATTGCTTAGATGACTATGAGTACAGATTCACTGACCAACGAGCAGCTAAAATTGCTTAGATCAATTGTTGTGTTTTACAGACATCATCATATGTCTGCACGTAATCCGCAGCAAATAGATATTGATCGAATACTTGATAAAATATCAATAGATATCGATCAAAAATGACAAATGCTCGAAGCCGGTATAACGGTAGTCCTTGCTGCGGCAACAGCATTAGCTGCCTTAACTTCACGCCTTCATAATCGTATTTTTGAACTTGACAAACGTGTTGATCAAGTCGAACTTCGGGTTGCCGAACAATATGTCAGTAAAGCTGATTTAGACAGTATGATTGATCGTGTCGAAGGTCATCTAATTCGCTTAGAAAATAAACTCGACAAGCTCACATATCGTTAACTTTATCGTTACAATTATTTACAGTTGATAAACATACTATGACGGTTACCACTAATGAACGTGGTCACATCAATTTATTTGCTAGTGAACCACAAATGTATGTTGACAAAACATACGCTGAACGTTATGGATATGAGACCTACGCAGAACGTGCAGAAAAACTGAATGGACGCACTGCAATGGTTGGATTTGCGTTTGCAATCCTTTCTTATTCCTTGACTGGAAATCTCTTCTTTGGATTGGCTTAACTCGCCAAACTATTACACACACTTACTACACGGTATTAACCCATGAACGAAACCGCAGAACGCATCAATGGTCTTGCAGCAATGATCGGCATTGTCGCCGCATTCGGAGCTTATGCAGTATCTGGTCAAATCATTCCCGGTATTTGGTGAATATGCTAATTACTCTCTGTTCAACTGTTTTTTGCCTGTCTTCATATTTCAGGCAACCTACTGTTGCTACTTTATTAGAGAACGGAACTTATGATGTCAAAACGATGGATTCAGTGTATAACTGCGGCTTTAATAACGTTGAAAAATTAATTTGCGTTAGAAAGTCCCCATCCCATTAACAGAACCATAAACTTTAGGAAGATACTTGTTTAAATAAGCTTGAACTTCAGTTTCCTGAATCTCAGGTTTTTTATCTATTAGTCCAACTTTAGATCCATCAATTTGAATTCTATTAGTGACTTCATCCGCTGGATTATATGATAATTTTATCTGAGTCCTAAAATCATCATTACCTAACGGATTGACAGATCCTCCTATTTGCAACTTTTTGTTGTCAGATGTATACGTAACACCAAGTTCTCTAGGGTTTAGTTTTATTCCATAGTTATCGCCTTGAACACCAAAACCACCTGGACCAACAGTTACAACTCCTGAATCATCTTTGATTTGAGTTTCATTAAACGCTTCTGGAAGCATGTTTTCTAGATTTAACTTTGAATTCTCAGCTACTTGAACTCTTGGATCATTTATTTCTCTAATTTCAGTCTGACCTCCCAAAGCGCTATTAAGAATTAAATTTGGAGCAACCATGTATGGATTGCCTTTAGAGTTTTTTGAATTAGGTAAACTATTTGTATATTTTTCTCTAATCAAATTAGTAAATTCGTTTTGAAAGGAAGTGTAATCATCAGGAGTAGACACAGGTATATACCTTTGCACTGGCATTGTGTAATCTTCTATTTGCATAACTATGATTTCACATGATTCTTCTATTATAAATTAAGTATAAAAACTCTATCATTGCTGGTAATCACCGGCTATATTAAAAAAGTGCTCACAGAGAGCACTACGACTTTCAATAATTAATGGATATATCCCAAGACCAAAGCGACCAACTGATCGAGCTACTAGAAGACACAATTGAGTTTTACTGTGATCAACAAATGATCTCAGGACAACTTGCTTGGATTGCTACTGAATGTGTAGCCACTGCCAAAGTGGCTGAATTCTCTAGTCAGCTGACGACTTAATAACCAATTGCCGGCTAACGCCGGCTGAAAGTTTAGTGCCCAACTGGGCAAATGTTCACATATTTTCTTTCATTCAAATGATCATATCCACTGCCGCAACAACTGATTCTTCTGCACTCGTTGCTGAATTCTCTGGAGGCTCACAGTCTTCTGTTGACATCATGCTTGGCATTGGACTTCAGAAAGATTCTGAAGCCGTGTTTTTTCAATACAAAGGCGACGATACTATCGAAGCCCTGGTTCAAGCGTCTGGCAAGCCTGTCACTCGTATTGCACCAGTTCGTCTTACTGGTATCACTATTGCAGACGGCATTTACAAAGAAGCTGGTTTTGAAGGTAGCAAGGTCAACATCTTCCTTGAGACTCAATCTGGTCGTACTGTAATGCTGACGAGTGGTCTTACAACTATTTGGACTCAGTGCATCATGACAGCGTTCATGGGACTAGTTCGTACTGATAGTGTTGATCACTTGATTGCGATCGATACATGGAAAGGTAATTCAAAAATGCGTCCATGTTTTGCTTCTGTTCGTGACGACTCTATCAAAGTTACGGACAATGAGATGTATACAGCACTGACAGAAGCACGTTCTGATCGTGACAAAGCTAAGACTGAGGCTCTTATCCGTGACGCTGTTGAGATCATTGACGCACAGATTAATGGCATTCCAACTACTGTCATCGATGTAACTGATACAACCTCTACTGAAGATCAAGAAGTAGCATTCTGATGCAATCGCAATCTGTTGCGAGATTAAAAAATGTACGGCGAAATCTTACTGCCGTACTTTTGAACTTACCGATCAGAACAACTGAAACAAGTGTCGCAAGTTTACTTGGGATGCTTGATTATTTTGCTGATAATCCTGATGAATATTTTGAATTAATAAATGGCCAACACAGTACTAATCTCTGATTACGACGTAGTTGATGTAGTCAATCTATGTCATGCAGCTCTTGCTCAAGACTCTCCTGAATCTCCTGACTTCTATTTGAATCAAATTCTCAATCTAATGTTTGGGTATTTGTCAGTACAACAACGGAAAGATTTAGAAGTTTATCTAGCAGAGAAGAAATATCTTCCTGAGATCAAGATTGAATTGGCAAAATGACTGATTACACAGTTAAGTACGTAGATAAAGAAGGCGACTTACAAGACTTTGAGACAGCAGGTAAAGACCCTGCACATGCCATAAGCACTGTTCATGAGCTTTGTCCTGACTGTCGTCGAGTCATTAGCTGTACACCCACACCAATGTTTAACGAATGAAAACGACCATGGGCGAAATGGAAGCTATTGCAGTTTCTGCACCAGCAATGCGTCACGTTATGCACCCTGAAAAGGGTGAACTTGTTGATCACCTTTGCTACGACGCAGAGGTGCAGTACAAAACCAAAGACAACGCTGTTCGATTGATTATGTGTTCTCGATTAGACACAGTTGATGTTGGCAACCCTGTCATGATTACCTATCATTCAGGTATGCGATGCTATAAGCACAGCAGACACGTTGTAACATCTAATCAGGGCAACTGCATCGGCGGCTTTTACTACACCGATGGTACAGAAGCATGAAAGACTTTATTACTTCCTATTTAATAGATGTAGTAGATGATGATTATGCTGAAACGGGTTTGACCGAAAGTCAAATCGACGATGCAACTGAATACATCTGGCAAGCGTACGACTGTACTGAAATGTACGAACAAATTGATCGCTTGCTCACCGCTTACCTTGCAACAAAATGATGAAACAGTATCACATCTATGTATTTTCACAAGACGAGTGTGCTCCTTGTGCTCGCATCAAAGATCACTTCAAAACTCTCACAACAAATGAACAAGCAGAGCTGGATATTGTCCCTCTTAAGACACCCTCTGGCGAGCGTACGGCGCTTGCGACGGAACTATCGGTGGAACTTACACCAACGCTCGTTGTCGTCCATGAGACGGTCCAATGTGACTACTCGGAAGAAGACGGCTATGAGTTCTGCGATTTAGAAGAAGAGCCTGTAGAACGTTTCATTGGTGCAAATAGCATCATTGAACATCTACAAGCAACACTTGATGCATATACATACGCACATCCAGAATGAACGCTCAAGATTATATAAAAGCTTGGACTGCAATGGATAAAGAGTTTAAGGATGAATTTGTAGGAATACGTTTAACAATACCCACTGTTGAACAAACAAACGCATGGATCAAAGAATCAGAATTTTACATTAAGAATGACTGATAGTGAACGCGAAGAATTTACGTATGATTTAGCCAATCATTTTCTCACAAATGTATCAAAACCTGGTATATTTGCTATGGCGATAGATCGTATCTGCGAAATATTGCTTAAAAAATCTGATGAAGAATTGATAGCAATAGCGCCAAGCTGTTTAGTTAATGTTCCTCAAAAGAAAAAAGATAAGCGTAACAAAACAAAGCCTACAGGTTTCTGATGAACTACAACATTACTGTAATTACACCCGACGAAACACTTAAAGTTGAGTGTGCTGATGATCAATACATTCTTGATGCTATTGATGATCTTGGAGTTGATGTTCCTTATAGCTGTAGAGCTGGAGCATGCTCATCATGTGCCGGCGTAATTACTTCAGGAACAATTGACCAGGAAGAACAAAGCTTTCTTGATGATGATCAGATGGAAGGAGGGTTTGCACTGTTGTGCGTAACTTATCCCACGTCTGATGTAACTGTAGAAACACACAAAGAAGAATCACTGTATTGAATAAATGAGTAAAAAAGCCAACGTCATTGAGGCGAAGGGCACGATCTATAAAGAAAGCGGTAACGGATACTTCAACGTTGAACTAGACGAACCAGCTGAACATAAGTGCCTTTGCCGTGCATCAGGAAAACTCATTACCCGCAAGATTCAATTGCTTGTGGGTGATCGAGTTGTTGTTGAATTAAGCCCTTACGATCTTGACAGAGGAAGAATCACATTACGTGAAAAATGAACGAACGAACATTAAATTGGTATAACTGCATAAGACTACAAATGACATTAGGAGAACAGGCAAAAGAATTCAGGGAACTTTTTAATCAAGAGTGTCTTGGAAATATTTCTAACTATGGCTTTCTTAAAAAGAAGTTATACGATATGCAATCAGAGCTTATTCGCGAAGAATCACGAGAGTTTCTTGATGCTGCTGCTGAACTTAAAGAAGATCCTGAAAGTAAAGCTAAGCGCCTTGAACTTTGTAAAGAGTTAAGCGATTTGGTTTTTGTTTGTTATCAATTTGCTGCAGCATTTAATATTGATTTAGATCGAGCAATGACTCTCGTATTCGAAAGCAATATGTCTAAACTAGATGAACAAGGCATGCCTATTTATAGGGAAGACGGGAAAGTATTGAAAGGTCCGAATTATAAAAAGCCTGACTTAAATAGTTGCATTCCACAACCAACACCAATTCACTACGATACTCATGGAAAGTAATCAAGTAATTGCTCGCACAGGTCGAGTACAAAGCTGGATCGATGATCCAACCAGTCGCTTGCCCGTGTCATGCACGGTTTTTGTCGTTTCAGATTCAATGGAGGGTCCTGATGGAATTGAAGCAAGTTGGAGATTTGTCAGCCACGCTCTCAGATATGGAGCTGGAGTTGCTGTCCATCTCTCAAACCTTAGAGCAACTGGCACTGATAACGGGCGAGGACTCGTTGCGAGTGGCCCGGTTTCATTTGGAAAAATCTATAGCTGTCTTAATGAGCAGCTCCGTAGAGGTGGTGTGTACAAAAACGGGGCAGTGGTCCTCCATCTCGACATCTCGCACGGAGACATCCTTGAATTTGTGCAGACACCTCGCCACGAACTCCCGTGGGCTAAGCGATGCGTAAATGTAACAACTGACCTATGGGATGCTGCTAGTAAAGAAATTAAAGAAGCAATCCTGCATGGCATTAGTAAAGGTGACATCTGGCTTGCCAAGATTCGTCATGATCAATATGGCCAACGTATTTTTGCGAATGTGTGCTTGGAGGTGTTTCTCCGCTCCCGTGGCACTTGTTTGCTTGAGCATATCAACTTGGGTGCATGCACTCTTGATGAGCTCCCAGAGGCTTTTACTTCAGGCATGAATGAACTTATCAACCTTCATGGGAAAACAGGTGTAGAAAAAACCGGCGAATATCTCACTCAAGAAGAAGATCGTCAGGTTGGTTTAGGCATGCTTGGACTAGCGAATCTTTTATCAATTCAAGGAGTGACTTACGCAGAATTCGGTGAGGCACTTCAAAGTCACTTGTGGCCGATGGGCGATTACATCGTGACTCCTGAAGCAAGTAAAATCGTTAAAGCACTACAAACAGGAATTGATTCAGCAGCTTCAATTGCACGTATGGCCAACATGGATCGTGCGTTTGCAATTGCTCCTACTGCTTCTTGTTCCTATCGTTACACAGACAGAGCAGGCTATACAACAGCCCCTGAATTGGCACCACCAATCGGGCGCACCGTTGATAGGGACAGCTCTACATTTGGCGTTGAAACATTTGACTACGGCAATGTTGAAACGTGTGAGGAAGTTGGCTGGGATGCATACAAGCATGTCGTCGATGGAATCATGGAAATGCTCCAACGCACTGGCTTAGCTCACGGCTATAGCTACAACACCTGGAGTGATGTTGTTGAGTACTCAAATAGTTTTATTGAAAAGTGGCTAGTTTCACCACAAACTAGTATGTATTACTCATTACAAGTAATGCAAAACACTCAAGATAAAACAGATGCTCTTACTGCATTAGATGGAAACTTCGGAACCATGTTCGGCTTTGATGACGAAGATGACGACGAAGTTCTAAACATCTTCAATGATCCTGCAGCCTGTGTTGGTTGCGCAGAGTAAACCAAAACAATTGACCAATGAAAGCAGAAACTCCTTACATTCATCTTCACCAGCGCAAACGTACCTGGACTCCAGTTCAGGTGACAGCTGGCACACTTCTCGATGGTGGCGAAGAAGTCATTCAACGTGCACTAGCATTGCGTTGCCTTGAAATTCCTGTAGGTGATTTCATTAGTGATGCTATGAAGGGCGACTTACCTAACGATAAAGGTTGCCTAGAACTATTAAAAAGTAATGTAGTTGATGAAGAAAATCATGATATCGCACTCAATTTTGCGGCTTCCGCTCACGGAGTCCCCCTTTCGTTTGAGAAAGAAGCTGAGCGCATTAAAAATGCTTGGCTTGAACTGGATCGACATCCTGTTCTCAAGGCTGTGGTCCTCGAAAGATCAGTCTTTTTCGTGCTCCTACCTATCTTCAGGTTTCTCGGAGATACGGGGTTACGTACCACGTCAGCTGATATCTCAAGAGATGAGCAGACTCACGTGGCGGCCAACACACTTGTATGTGAAGAGCTTGGATTGAAGTCTGATAAAGAAATCAATAAACTGAGGCGAGCAACTGTTGGCTGGGTACTTCAATCACTTAAAGGGGAATCAAGTCACAGACATTTGTCTTCTAACTTCTGGATGACAAGCTCTGATAGTTTGTATTCCAAAGGTAAGGCAGAGAATCTTATCGGCACTCGTGCTTCTCGTATGCCTGCATTCTTTGAAACTAATAATGTCAACTTACCTCAGTACGCTTGATTAAACTTTTAATTTCGTTGCTATGTTTATTAGCATTTGTTGAAACATTGCATATCAATCAACACAACCACTGCTCTACAATTACAATCGATGCCAACTAAAATTCAAATTATCGAAGAAGGTATCTGTCCAGACACATTTGACGATAAGCAATTACCAACTGACGTTCATATTGTCACCTTTACTAAGGATGGTACTCGTCAGTTTGATGCCGTTCGTGCATATTCAAAGGCTGATATTTTTGATGAATACTACGACAAGCTAGGCAAAGAGAACCCTATTCATTCGATTACTAGTGGATATGGTCACATTAAACCAATTTTATATGGCAAAATCAAAGGCTGATTATATAAACGAGTTAGTCAAACTAACACAAAATAAAGCTAAACAACTTACTATTAAACAACTACGCGCTCTTATTGCTAGACATGCATCAAGCTAAATTAATCTGGATAACACCGGATGCCGAAAAACTTATCGGTAAAATTGCTCGTGTATCCAATCCCCAAAACGAAGATAACCCTGATGTTGAAAAGCTCCTTAAATATCTCATCAAACACAAACACTGGTCTCCGTTTGAGATGGCGTCAATGTGCGTTGAGATACACACAACTCGTGCAATCTCTCCACAAATCCTTAGGCATAGATCGTTCTCCTTTCAAGAATTTTCTCAAAGGTACGCTATCCCGACAGATACGTTCGCTACGGTACTCCCTGATCTCAGACGTCAGGATGAAAAGAACAGGCAGAATTCAATAGATGATTTAGCTGAAGAGACTACACATTACTACGAGCAGCGTATTGACGATCACTTTCGAGAGTCAGTCAATTTATATGAATCACTGCTTCACTCTGGTGTGGCAAAGGAATGTGCTAGATCCGTGCTTCCTTTAAACACGGTCACTCGTTTATACATGAGCGGCACGATTCGTAGCTGGCTCCATTACATAGATTTGCGTGGAGACAACGGTACCCAAAAAGAGCACATGTCAATTGCCCGTTCTATTGGAGAAATTTTAGACACAGAACTACCAACGATATCTCGCGCAATGTGGGTCTAGCTGTTTATATTAGAAGCTGATCAATGACATCTAATAATGAATTTTATTGTTGCAACCGTTGAGCTTCGATCATTCCATGCCGAGCCAATTACTGCCTACGGTTTGAATTATCGTAGTGCTGAAGCAGTTGTGCCTTCTAGTAATGCTTCTGGTGAAGTACGTCTTCGTGTCCTTTGTTATGACAGGCCAGGAGCTAAGTTGAGTTCTTTCCAAGATTGGAAGGAAGGTACTCGTGCACTTATCACCGGAAACATTGTGTTCTCTGATGACACCGCACAGCCTTTAGATGTAATCGTCACTACGATTGAATCTAATGTACCCAAAGATATGTATTGCAATCAAGTTGTTCTAGGAAATGCTTTCTTCGGATCTGATGAAATTAAAGATCGCAAGAACGACCAAGTAGCAGTCAAAATTGGTACGACATTAGACAATTCAGAAACTACAACATGGCTTTATCTTGAAACACATAACTCACGCAAGAAAAAACTTACTGAACGAATTCGTAAAGGACGCCCTCTTTGCGTTCAAGGCTACCTCCGTGAATATCGTAAAGACGATTCTGACAGTCCTTATCGAGCTATCGTCTCGTCTGACTTCAGTACTCGTAAAGATCAGAGGAAGACTCCTCGCAATCCACAAACGTCAGGTAGCGCGGCGGGATATGCGGAAGTCGATCCCACGCCTGATTACTAAAGGCTCAAGACAGATCGGACCATATTGGTACGAAAACCCTATTTTTAAAACTAGTAAATTACCTACTTATCATGAGCATTAATATTGATTCGATTGTGCGATCCGTAGCTATTATTGCTGTCGGATTGCCAATCACTCTTTCTATTACTAATCTCACAAACACCGCAACTTTGCTTGCAGAGAGTGGACTTAAAAGAACTCCCTATGCAATAACTATTGAAGAGCTTGAAGAAGTTTTGACTAGACCCTGTATCGATTACTTCATTTCTAAGAGCGACAGCAAGCTTGAACGTAAAGCTAAAAATACTATTGATGATACTCTTGGAGATGGAGCGCAGTACAAAGCGCTTTGCGATTTTATTCTATGATCTTGCATCATATACTCTTAACTAAGTGGGTTTTATGAGCCCACTTTTTTTATATCTATTACTTATAGTTGTAAGGTCAACAATCCGAAAAATATGACTTTACAAGTCTTGCCTCCTGAACTAACAGAAGGCCCAAAAGATAGAATTGAAACTAAAGAGCCACAGCCTTACTGGAAACCTAGCTCTCTAAAAGATGGAGAAAGTGAAGAATTCCGTTTGCTTGGTTGCTATGAAACTGGCCACGCAATCGTTGGCTGGCAATACGCATCAGAAGCTCGCGGAAAAGATGGAGAACTGCGTTTCAACGGTTACGTAGTCACTCGTTCACACCCTGGTCAACATGACGACATTGCTCGGGAAACTGACTGGTCTAAGCCTGATCGTCCAAAGATTGATGGTTCTTATGTCAAGCCTCGGCGATTCCTTGCATGGGTTGCTACAAGCGCTGCGCGTGGTCGTCTTGAAGTCTTATTCATTGAACAGAAATCAATTCGTGATCAGCTTACTGAAATTCTGCAAGAAATTGAAGATTACACATGGACTCCAGATGGACTTGCAAATTTCTCAATTAAAATTAGCCGTAAGGGAGCAGGCCTTGAGACTTCATATAGCCTCCTCCCTAAAGTACGCAAAGTACCAGACAAAATTAAAAAGGAGTGGGAAGCCGAAAAAGAATCTATCTGGCTTCCTAATTTCTTTGAAGGCAAAGATCCATTTGATGGTCGCGCTACTGATGAAAAAGGTCTGCCGGCTGGTGGCGTAGACAAGCGTGGTGCAACAGTTTTGCCAACAGAAAGCACTGAAAAAGTAGAAGACAATACTGAATTTTGATTATTCTTACCCTTTTATACATATTTGAACAATGAACGACGCTATTTCTAAACTCCCTCCTGAGCTTCAGGAACGACTTGCTTCAATCATGGCTGGTCAACAAACTGCACCTGAGCAAGCACCACAACAACCAGTTGCTCCTGCTCCTCGCTCAGAGGCTCCCAAACCTCCATCTCTTATGGATCATGTAATTGCCTTGCGACAAGAAGTTGCGGCATTACGCACTGAAGTTAATCAATCATATCAACAAACTGCAGCTTCATCTCAAGTGATTGAAGCGGTTGGTAATGCAGTAGCGCAGTTATACGGCATGTTTCAACCGTCATCCGGGGAAGATGCTCAAGGCCAGACGTATAGCCAAACATTTCAACAATCATTAGATGACAGTGACTATTGAGAAGCCGTTTCGTATTCAAACGGCAGCAGGACATCGTAAATATTTATGCAGTGGGCTTTACCTCCCATCAGTCACAACTGTTTTATCCGGTACTGAATCTGAAAAATCAAAAGCCGGTCTGCGGCAATGGCAAGAGAAGAATCCTGGTGCACTAGAAGCAGCAGCGACTAGGGGTACTGCTATTCACAAATGTTGTGAAGATCACATTCGTGGTCTTCCTCTTGATTGTCCTGAAGAATATATGCCATTTTGGAATGGTATGTCCCAATATCTCGATTGGTTTGATACAATTCATTGGTCGGAGCGTCCGCTTCGTCAAGATTGGTATGACCTAAGAAGTGATGATAAGGAAGTTGCATTTGTCTGGAGCACTGAGCATAAATATGCAGGCTGCCCAGACCTAGTCGGTGAGATTGGTGGACTTAAAGTTATTGCTGATTTTAAAACAAGCAACGGACCTTACAGTTCTGTATCTCCTGATCGTGGTGACCGCATTGGTTACGGCGGTTGGAGAAAATACCAGAAGTGTGCCCAGCAGCTAGCTGCATATAGGTATGCCTTAAACGAAAGAGTTGGTTATCTTTGCGATGTAGCGCTAATTATCGTTGCAACTGAAGAAACAACTCAAGGCATCTTTATTGATGGTGATCAATTAGATCTTTATGAAGCCCGCTTTTTAAAGCGAGCCAAGTTATTTAACGACCAAAACCCAGATGAGGAGGATAATGACACTACAAATTGCAGTCAACAAGGGTTGTCGCAATAAAGAAAGCCAACCAGCACACGGCTGGCTAAATATTGAAGAAAGCCTGGAGTGGCTTCAAGGGTGGGTATCAGCTGGTTATGGCTGGTGTGCCACTCATTTTCATGATCGACACAGGCGTGCTGACAACGCTCTTGGCAGCAATCTTGTTGTCATTGATATTGATGGCGACACAACCCTTGGTCGTTTTTGGCAAACAGATACTGCTCGTAACTGGTGTATTGCCACTTACACCTCAGCAAGTCATTCAGAGCAAGAGCATCGTTTTAGAGCGCTCTTCCCTTTGGAGTTGAAACTCAGTACAGCAAACGAGCACAAGGGTGCTTATTGGCTCATTGTCAATCGTTTGATCGCTGATCTTGGGTTTGAATCTCTCAAAGACAACTGCGGTCAAAAGCCAGAACGTCTTTGGTATGGAAGTACCAAAGCTGAGTGGACAGTCAACAAGGGTGCTCTTGTACCTGCTTTCTTACTTGAAGACATTGACTATGCAGATTCAGGCGACTTCGTCAATTCTGACGTTACGGATCAAGATATAGCTCGCTGTCAGTGGCTGCTACGCAATTTTCTACGCCCATCTGAAGACGGCGAATACGAAAGTTACTATGTCCCGATCATGGCTGCTTGCGCGGCTATTGGCGAATCATTATTTGATGATTGGGTCGAATGGGTTCTCGCTGGACATCACGGTGAGAAACCTGAAAATATCATGCAATATAAGTGGCGGGGTCTTGGCAATCACTCTGGACCTGCTAAATTATATTCGCTAGCCAAGAAACAAGCTAGTGGTTGGGCAAGTTCTTTGCCTGACAATCTAAGGTTTGGTGCTGTAGGTTCCGCTGCTGGATATACAGAGTTTGACGAATTACCTTGTTTTGAGGCTAAAAAAAATATAACGGAGGATAATGTGCAACCCGAAATTGAACCAATACCAGACGTCTCAAAAGCGTCAAAAAAAGCTGGCCGTCCAAAAAAGTCCAGCAGCGATGCTGCTAAGGAACGTGAGGCTGACGTTGAAAAAGTCAAAGAAATCCTCACGCTTTTACGTAAAAACCAGCTGACTGGAGCTATTGAATACACTAGCTCTACAGGTAAAACTGTTGAACTTCAAGGTAACGACCTTGACTTGATGACTACCAAGCTTGCTTGTGAGTACGGGGTCTTTATCCCTGAGATGCGCATCAAGCAAGCCATTCAATACGCAGCAGGCAAGAACAGCTATTGCCCTATTCGTAGGTATCTCGATAGCTGCTCAGCACATGCTCTGCCTCATAAAGATTGGGATCGTATTGGAGAAGTATTCCTAGGCAATCCACATCAACTATCAACGCTTGCAATGCAACGGATGATGATTGGTGCTGTTGCTAGGGCTTATAACCCTGGCTGCAGCATGTCTTGGTTGCCAATCCTTGTTGGTGCACAAGGTGTAGGTAAGTCAATGTTTAGTCGCAGCCTTGTACCTGAAAAGCTGTTTGCTGAAGTCTCAACCCCTCTTGAGACACTGATGAAGGAGCAGTACAGGCTTCACGTTGCCTGGCTGCTTGAGCTCCCAGAGATTGATCACTTCTTCCACTCTCGCAATATCGAGAACTTTAAGAACCTAATCACAACGCGCTGTGACGAAGTCCGTCGTCCCTACGCCAGCTTGCCTGAGCGTCTGCTGCGTCGGTTTGTGATGATCGGTACTACTAACCGTAACCAGTTCCTGGTTGATAGCACAGGCAATAGACGTTTTGTGCCTCTTGAGATTGGTGCCAACTTCCTTATTCCTTGGAAGCAGCTAGCTGAAGAACGTGATTCTTTGTGGGCATCTGCTGTTCAGGCATATCGCGAAGGTACTTCGTATGAATTCAATAGCGGTGAAATTGCCCAGATTGCTGAATACATTCAAGAGTTCGGTGATCCAGATCCTTGGATGGAAAAGATCAGCAGCTTCTGCTCTCTCAAAGAAGAAGTAACTGCTGCTGAAGTTCTAACTCAAGCGCTTGATCTTGATCCTAGGCAGCAAGGTCGTCGTGAAGCTAGACGTGTAGCTGATGTTCTCCAAACACTTGGCTGGCGTCGGCTAAATACCTCACGAAAAGATCCTATTTCAGGTAAAACTAAGTCAGTTCGTCTTTGGATTCGTCCTGCAGATGAACCACTCAATGAGGATCATATCCTCAGAGATTTCTAATTTTATAATTTTTAATTACAATGAAAGCTGAAGATATCAAGATAGGACTCCGTGTCCGTGTGCTCACTAATGACTTGACTGCACTTGTTGTTGGAACACCTGAGTACTACACACCAAGGGCTAAGCTTGTTCGTATTAAATACGAAAATAGTACTCGTTACGAGTACATGATCAACCATCAACTAGAAGCTCTACCAGTAGTTGCTCAATATCCAGCGCATAACGGAACCTATGTGAAACCCGAAGGAGATTTTTAAAATGACAGAAGCTCAGCCAAGTCGTAAACGTGGCGGACATGCTTATGGCAGACGGTTCAAACAACTAAGCAACACCGCTGAAGAAGGAGAGATGTGTATTTACCATGGTCACTCCATGGGCAGGTTTTCATCTCATTCAATGCGGTATGACAGCCATCAAGCGTGTGTGCGATGCGTCAACTCTGCTAGAGAAGGCATGCTGTCATTTGAGATTGATCGTCTGTTAAAAGTCAATAGGGTCAAAGCTCTTAAGTTTTGGTCCCAAGTTGATATGGGTAATCCAGATGAATGCTGGAACTGGGAAGGCACTATTAATCCACGGACTAAGCAGCCTCAATTTTCATGGAGACGGCCTGGTATTAGCACCTCCACGCAGCATCATCCTCAGAGGGTGTCTATGTGGTTCACATGGGGCGACTTAGGCTTTACTGGTGTGAAAACAATCTGTGGCAATAAATATTGCTGTAATCCTTTCCATTTAATTCCTCAACACATTGGTGTATTTGTCGATCATGATAGCTACATTGATTCTTTTGAGCTAGCTTGCCAGCTCCATACATTAAAGCAGCAAGTCCAAGAATATGTAATCGAAGAAGCTCTCAAAGATCAAGAAAAGATTGACGAATCAATACAAGCAGCAGCTCGTGTTTCTATGCTTTTAGATCCTACTAGTGGTTTTGGTGAAAGATATGAAGCGGTATTGACTGATTTTCTAGAAGGCCGGCATATATCTCAGGTTGAACCAACTGATCCTGGTTTATTTAAAACACCTACTGATAATGAGGAACCTGATGAAAATCCCACGGAACAATCTTAATTTACGTATCCTTATTAAAGAGTCATTTATTTATGTCACGTAGAACCGATTTACTTCAGCAATTACTTCAATCTGATAAATGGGGAGAAGAGAAAGAAAACGAACAAAAGTTTCTTGCTGCTACTGCTGAGCTTATCCTGACTGACCTTATCAATATTGCATCTAAAGGTGTTGAAGCACGCGGTGCCGGAGCACTTATCATTAATTTGCAGAATGATTCCACTACATTTATGAGTGGATTCGATATTGAAAAAGACCTGCTTGCTGCAGAAAATGCAGAAGATGATGAGGTTGTTAAGTTCTTGAGAAAGTTAATTGAAGAGGTTGACGAAAATGACTGGTCTAAAAACGTTTTAATTACATTGATCAGTGATGCTGGAACAAGAACATTTGCTGTCGAAGCAGGCGGGAGCCAAGAGAGCCTCAGAGCGATCTCAGCAGAATTTAGCGGATAAGTTAAAGGCATCTGGCCTAAAACTGCCTCTATACCCTACGCCTCAAATCATTGAGCGTGCACGTTCTGTCATGGGCTCGATTGACTATGACCCGACGTCTGATCCTGTTCAACAAGTACTAGTTGACGCAACGTCAGTTCCTTCTGTAGATACTAATCCTCTACAAGAGCACTGGCACGGCAACGTGTTTGTTGCACCGAAAGGGGCAGTACGTTTAAATCGTATGTGGTTAAACAAAACAATTGATGAATATCGAAATCACAAAATTAATAGTTTTGTCTTTTTTACAAACGCATCTGAGTTAATTAGAGCTGCGCCTGGACTATTAGATTATCCATTCTGCATTCCGTTCAAACGTATTAAACAGCTGCGAGCCACACCTGATGGGTTTGAGCCAATCTGCCCTTCAACTTGGAATATTATTGTTTATGGCCCGCCCGTTGATATGGCCATGACTAGTATTGATAAAACTACTTTGTTTTATCACACATTCCGTGACATTGGTCGTATCTGTTTTAACGAGTATGCTGGAGATTCTTGGCAAAGAGATTTAGAGCATTACGACGAACAAAAAGGTAATGTGTAATGTCTAAACATTTGGCACCTGAAACATTTATAGAATTTCCTTCTGGTTCAAAGTTTCATCCCTCACGTTTGATTCACAGGGACGGCACTATTATGTGGAAACATGCGCTCTGTCAGCAAGATGGATGCATCATTGCACCAGCTAATAAAGCTGTTGAATCGCATATCATTAAAACCGCTCAAAGACTAGAAGAACTTAATTGCTGGGTTTCACAAAACCTTGAACCATGGGATTGCTTACAACCTTGCTATTGGTACGACCCTGCATCTACAAATGAATCTTTTGCAAATGGCTATGCATGTATGTTTAATCATACGAGTAAAAACTTAGAAGAAGTATATGAATCCATCTCAGCTCACGTCAGTGAATTTGAAACTATTGCACTAAAAAATAAAGCTATATTTTTTCAACGTTGTTAGCCGGCTAATGCCGGCCATATGTGCTGTGATATTTAAAGCTTTTCAATGAGACGCTCTAAATACCAAGCAGCCTTACGAGCATCTTGCTTTGGATCATCTTTCAACCACAGCCTTAATAAGTACTTCAATGCCTGCGCTTGCAGCATTCCTTCAACAGGAGACGGTGCGTCTTGAATAGCATCCTCAATGATGTCAATTGCTTCTTGAGTACCTCTTGTGTAATGAGACGGATGATTTACTCGGTCTGTGCTGATTACATCTTTCTGACCTATCCAATTATCAAGATCCATCCAAGCATCATTTGTTGAATGCTTACCTTCAAGACTTACAAGTTTTGGTTTAGGTAGCTCTTTACTATCAAGAATAAATTCTTTACGCGACTGCTTCATATACTCATCAAAATCTTCGTACTCTTTTCTGAACTTCTCGTAATCCATATGCCACGCTTTGACTAACACCTACTTACTATAGAACTGAATAACATCAACTGCGAGATATGAGTGTACCCAAATCTATTGATCCAACTTTTATTCCAGAAAAAGATAAATACTTTATGGGAATTGCAAAGCAAGTAGCTACTGCTTCAAATCATCCGATAGCTCCTGGCGGTTGCATACTTGTACGTGACAAAGAAATTGTTGGAGATGGTAGAAGTATTCTTGCTGAATGCAAAGTAGAAATTGACTGTATTACATATGCAATCGCAACAGCATGTAAACGAGGAACACCAATAACTGGAGCAGTTGTTTATTCAACTAGGTACCCATTTTCAGCATCAATCTTTCAGCTACATCTCATGGGTATACGCAAAATTATTGTAATACCGCATGAATGGGAGCCTTACTACAAAGATGAATATAGACGTGCAGCTCGACTAGCACGAGAACTATTAATTTCTATCGAACCTATTTATGAAAAAGCAGATGAACGATTCACAGTCAACTCTCAAGCCCCACGTTTCGACGACGAAGA
>Ga0181401_1000329_pt1 | contig 19760 bp, 30 predicted proteins | sample 24SPOviralmetaG_FD_130130 | JGI IMG/M metagenome (GOLD analysis project Ga0181401, IMG submission 130130) | Marine viral communities from the oligotrophic San Pedro Time Series (SPOT) site, San Pedro Channel, CA, USA - 24 SPOT_SRF_2011-07-20 | ecosystem: Environmental > Aquatic > Marine > Strait...
AGGTATGAAGCTGCGCTGTTAGTAATAGTACGTGATGAACCATCCTTATCAAACACACGAATAGTACCTGCTGTGTCAATCACTAGAGAATAAAACTCATTCTCATCTCTACGAATAGTGTGGATAAAAGCTTTGTCTAGGTTTGAGATAACGCCTAAATCAGCTACGTGCTGTGTACTAGGACGCTTAGACAAACCTGTGACCACACTAGACAGGCCGTTCTCTTGTAGCTCTGCCTGTGTATTAAGGCGTAGAGATGGCGGCTGTTGAGATACCCCATTGATTAGGTTGGGGATAGATTGACTGATGAGTGCCATTAGAAAGTTCTCCTACCCTGCCTATCAATAATACTGAATGTGTCATAGTTATCAAATATGTTATGGTCATCAGAAGCTTTGTCAAACTCTTTCAGTTCAAACATAGCTCGTTCCTCGTCACGTATTTGGAAATCGTGAAGAGTGTTAGACCCTACAATACGGTCTTGGAATATTCTGGTTGCTCTGAGTGTAGTGTATCTCTTACATACCTCAGGCAAGTCATCAAAGTCTAATTGAACTACTACGTCTAGCTTAGTGTTAGCACCAACATTAAACGTGTGGTTCTTCCTGTCATACATCTTCAGACCACGCTGAACTAAGTCGGGGCTGTTTGCCTCTAGTGTAGCGTCTGCACGTAGGATATCTGTACCTAGTACTATCTCACCACTAGCGTTCTGTGCGTATGATTTATTTAATTCTGTGTTAAAGTGCCAGCCCATTGACTGTACTTCTCTGTCTACAGTGTTAAGTATAGTCTCTGCTATTTCGGCTTCAACCAAACCAGAGGAAAGGCTGTTGACAGGTGCTTCACCTATCGCAGAGAGCATAGTATTTACTGCGTCTAGTTGGGTTGTTGTTGCCATGTTATGCTTTCCACTTCACCTTGTTAGCCCAATAAGCTGCACTAGTCTCACCTTTGGCTATGTTCTTACGGTGTCTATCCTTAAACGCTTTGCGTTGTTTAGCTGATTGGTTTGTCTTTGCACCTTTTTCACCAAACCTAATTAGCTTGGGTTTTTCTCGTGAGCCAATCAGAACAGCGTGTGACTTGTTACCTTTGGGGGAACTCTTCGGTATTCGTAAGCCTTGAAATGTCTCACCTGCATGTTGTATCGTCATGTCTTACTCCAATAAAAAAGGAGAGAGGCTCTAGAAACCTCTCCCCCATATTAATTAGGCTTGTGACAAAGCAACACATGATGCTGGGCGTAGGACGTTATGCCCCATCGCGTACTTAGCAACCATCAATGTACCTTGACGATTAATCTGGTACTCAGATTCCATGCCCAAGTCAAGCAACTTGACAGTAGCTACAGCGTCAGGAGTAAACACAAAGCCCTTAAACTTAGCAGCTTCTGCAACCATATCACGGCTGTCTACAGTAGCAGTAGGTAGGTCATAGTGTGTTGTGCGTCCTGAACCAGCAGTGTTAGCTAGTGGAGCATTGTCTGATGTCTTACCTTCGTCAGCATCGCCAGTAGTGAAGTTCACATACAGGTTAGATACGTTAGCATGGTTAGACATGATGATAGGCATACCAGCAATAGACGCTACAGTTGCGTCAGCTACTGAACCATTGCCACCGAAATCACGGTTCATATAGACAAGCTTGTTGCCATCGGTAACATCCATCAACGCATAGTACTGGTCAGGAGCAAGTACAACAACAGCACCATCAGTAGGTACGTTCTTGACTTCCATCTCTTTACGAGCGTCAAAGATAGCTTTAGCAATCTTAGCAGGGTCAGTAATATCACCTGATGCACTACCGATAGTTACGTTATTAGTAAAGTCTTCTTCACCAAATGCTTTATAGTCTTGAACAAGACCAGCAGCAGCAGTTGCGTTAGTTGACAAGGCAGCTTTAACCAGCATACGAGCTACGTTCTTATCTGCTTCGTTAGCTAGTGCAATACCAGCTTCTTTAGAGTAGATAGAACGAACATCGTAGTGGTTGATAGCTTCGTCAATGTTCGCAATAAACTGAGAACTAATTAGCAAATCGTCAATGGTTACAATGCGTTCACCTGCACGAATGTTACCACCAGTAATCTCATTTCCTGGGGTTAGGTATTCGGCAGTTGCACGTCCTGTCATTGGGAACGATGCTGATTTACCTTTGGAGATAGTGCGAGTACGCACCTTATCCATAATTACTTTCTTTTCCTCAAAGGCGGTCAGGACTTCCCCAGCATATAGCTTAAGGAAGAGGTCACGAACGTCACCTGAGAGGTTATTTTGACCCTGAAAGCTTACGGTGTAAGCAGGGTTAGAAGCAGCTTGTGCCATTTTTATTACCTCATAGATTAAAATTAAAGTTAGTGCCTCAAGTTTACTGAACTTTCTCCAGCAGATTGTCCCTCGCAAGGGGTCAGGGTTAGTCGTACCTAGTAACTTTGAGATAGGGGATAGCCCCTTATAAATACACCACGCAGATGTACTTATAAGGAGAGGGGGACGAACCCCCTACTCCCATGCAACAATTAGAACAGGCTAGAACGAGAAAGCTTATCAGCTACCTGTTGCCTGTAGGCAGGGTCTTTACTATATCTAGGGTCACTCATAGCAGCAGTGAGTTCAGCATTACTTTCAAAACGCCCACCTGAGGATACAGCACCTGTTTGTCCCTGCATTAGGGTAGGCTCTGCCTCAGAACGATAACGTGCATTGAGACCTTGTATAGCAAGTCTAATCATATTAGGGTCTTGCGTTTCCATTGTTGCATTGAAGGCATCAATTTCACTCTCAGGGAGTGCATCGGATGCCCACGAAACCATGTTGTTGTAATCTTCTTGACCACCTACGACATCATACATCTCAGTAGTCACTTGTGATGCAAGAGCGTTTTGCCCTTGTATCCACGTATCCACGACAGAGTTAGGAAAACCAGCTTCCTCTAACGCAGCATAAGCATCGTCAGATAGACCGCCAGTTGCGTTGTACTCTTGTTGGAATACGTCAAAGTCTAGTCCTTTATTATCTAGTAGTTCAGCTACATCAGAAGCAGTTTCTTCTCCTGTAGTTTCTACTTCTTCTTGTTCCTCTTGTCCTTGACCTAGCTTACTCTCTAGTTGTGAGTATGCTTTAGCCATATCTTCAGGGGACTTAAACTTCTCAGGTAGCCATTCAGGACGTTCAGGGTCTTGTTGACTACCTTCTACTTTCTCAAGCATGGCGTTTACATGTTCTTGAGATTCAGCTTCAGGTTCTTGATAAGTGTTAATAGCTTCTGCCATTTATTACTCCGCTTCCATTGCTCCTTTAGCTATCTGTGGTGCTGCTGCTTGTGCTGCACCCATAGCTGCCTGTTCCATTTGTTGTTGTTGCATCATTTGTTGCTGCATAGCTTGCTCTTGAGCCTTTTGTTCTTCTGATTTAATTAGACCAGAAGTGTCGATACCTAGAGAGGCTGCTAGTCTATCTATGTAATCGTTCAAGTTCATCTCACTTGCTATAACTTCTGCACCTAAAGGCTGAAGATATTGTAAGAATGTTGCAAGCTTATTTAAGTCTTGTCCACGTCCTAGTGCTTCAATACCTGTGACAACCGTAGGCTTAATGCTATCCTTAGGCATCTTAGGCATCTTACCCTGCTTTACTAATGTATTAAGTAGCAGGTTGATAAGTGGTAGTTGAAACTCCTGAGACAGAATAGAGTACACACCACCTAAGGCTGTCTCTAGTTCCTGTGCCATGTAACGTACTTCTTCAGCAGTTACACGTTCTGCTGCACGTTGTACAGAAGAGTTTAACAAGAAGGCAGAAGCCAACCTGTCGTTAATCATACGCATAGTTTCCAATGCTACCCTAAAGTCACCTGACTTCTGTACCTGTAGGGTTGATACATCGTTAGCGTCCCCGTTTACAAACGCACCGTTAGGTGCTTTGGACAAGTCTTTAGATTTAGTAGTACCGTTAGGACGTACCATGAATAGAACTTTAGCTGACGCTGCACTACCTTGCACGATAGCTTGGGTCAAAGCTTCTAGACTACGTAAGTCACCCATGTATTCTTCAATGAAACCACGTCCATAATCTTCACCATCTATTCTAATAAAACGTAATGGAATGAATGGGTTATTGTCTTCTTTGAATGTACCACGTGAATTAGGAACTTCAATACCAGCTACCTCTTGGTAGATAGAGAAGCCTTTATCTGTGGTCTTGAGACAAGTATACAAGTCGTAGTTCTTAACAGGTGTGTCTGTTGGTGGTATCATTGCCTTAACTTCTTCAGGCAACATCAACGGTGACACACTTTCTTTAGTTAGTATTTCTAACATGTTACCCATTGCGTCACGCTTCACACAGAAACGGTCAGGTCTGTAGACCTTCATACCCCCTTCTTTAGGCATATATACTAGCGCATTACCAGTTACGATAAGCAGCTTTAGTGCCTCAAAGACAGGTACACGAATGGATTTACTCTCAATCTCTTGCATTGCTGCACGTTCAATACGTGCTAGTCCCTCTTCTACCTGACCACGATTGTCACCTGCAATAGCTTGCAAGTCAAAGTCATCAATAGTCAGTCGGAAGAATGGACTGTTAGGTGGCAGCAGAGCAAGTAGGAGTTTAGATGCTAGATTATTTACACCCCTTGCCCCAATGCCTTGATACGGTGTAGCATACCTAGTGGTACTGCTATGTCCTTCATCTGGCAAAAGAGTAGGGATAGTTAGCCTTGCTGCTTCACGTCCTCTTTCAAGGAACGTATCTCGTTCAGCCTCTAGCTGGCTGTAGCGTTTAGCTAAAGTTCCTACGTCTTGTTCCATTTACTTATCCCTTCGGAATCTGTAGCCCTGACGCACCCTCGCCACCTACATTAGTACCTGCTGTCTGTGTCACAGGAGTACGCAGCTTGCGCTTACCTCTACGTTTCTGTAGACCCTCACCTGCTGTCTCCATTGTTGATGGAGCTTCCTCATCCACTTGCTTAGTAGCAGCAGTAGCTGGGGCAGCAGCCATAACTGGCGCAGGTGGTGGAGAGCTTCTTCTAAATCCACCCATACTACTGACCCTTCTTAATCTGTAGACCTGCCGTTTGTGTTGGCATTTGTCCAGTAGGTTGTGTTGACATATCTGTTCTAAGGGCTTTCTTGCCCTTTTTCTTTCTAGCCTGTGCTGTCGTTACGTCTGTATCATCAAGCTCTAAATCTGGTGTCTTGGTTACAGCAGTTACAGGACGAGCAGGGGTTGGTAGCGGTGCTGGCGCACGGCCTCCCATTAATCCACCCATATCATTATTCCTCAAAATCTTGGTCTTGCATTTCTATCAGCTTACTTATGACAGACTGTTGCCCCCTGAGGAAAGCTAAGTCCTCAGGAGTAATCTGTTCAAGCGGTAGTTTGTTGGGATAGATTGCAAGCAGATGGTTTATTAGTCCATCTGTTATGTTAAAATCGTTACCTAATACTCTCATAATAAAACAAACTTTCGCTAATGATGTAACTTTAGATATCTACAATCTCACATGCACCTGCTGTACAGGCTAGAGTTTGTGACCCTGAGGTGCTGTCCTCTTTCTCATATAGAGCAAGAGCCTTCCAATCAATCTGACTAGGCATCTGTTTCTTGAGTGTTTCATACTGTTCCTTATCAATGTCTTGGTATGGTGCTTGTGCATAACTGTGGTCACTGTGAGGTAGGAATGAAATACCAGAACAAATGTCAAAGTTTTCATACACCCATGCTCCTACTTCCATCCACTCTGCGTCACGTACTGTAATAGTTACAGATGGTTTATGTTCACACCACGCTAGAGCATAGTTCTTCCATAGTGTAAGCTTTTCTAGTGCAGTCATATCGTTACGAGTGATAGCACCTATAGGTGAACGCATGGGAAAACTAAACACTGTAGTACTATCAGGCTTCATTACACAAGGTTCAGCAGGGATGCCACTGTCCTTCATAAACTGTGTTAGTGGGTCTTTGTTATCACCACGAACAGTACGAATGTAATACTCACTATGACGTGCATGGATACCTGACGCACTGTCTACTAGCTGTGACACTGTACCACTAGGCTTAACACATGTGATAGCTGTTGATACTTGGATGCCTAACTTCTCAGCATACTTAGCGTTAGTATTGATAGCTTCTTGCTTCATCTCATTGAGCCAGCGTGGGCTATCTATAGCCTTAGACAGTAACCGATTGTCCATGATACCTGTCAGTGACACACCAAGTAGGCGTTCTTCTTCTGTATTCTTGTGCCATATCTTACGCAAGTATGGCATCTTGGTAAAGGTAGACTGTACTGTACCAAGAATGGTAGCTAGTCTTACCTTACGTTTAAGACTGTCAAGGTCATCGCTCTCACGTACCACTACCTCAGTCAGGTTACAGAACTGGTAAGGACGTAGGATAATCTCAGAGCATGGGTTAGTACCCCACTCGTGTCCTGTCTCACGTCTGCCATTCTTTTCCACATGCTTGTCAGCAGCAACACGGCTGAAGATACCACGCTCACCTGACTTACTCTCTACCAGAGATAACCACTCACGAATGAATGTTTCCATGTCAGGCTTCTCTGTGTATGCAGCAGAGTTATTAGCTAACGCACGTTGTCCTTCGTTCTCCCACCATGAGCCAGACTTGGCGTGAGCCATGCGTCCATCACTCAGGTTAGATAGGCTAATCATAGCTGACCTACGTACACCACCTACTACTACAATCTCACCAATCTTACACATGATGTCGTGACACTCAAGACTGTTAAGCTTACGTCCAGCAGCAGCCTTGAACTTAGCTACTACAAACTTGAACAAGTCCTCTAGTGGTTCAGCACCTGAGGCACGTCCACCAAATGTCTTGAGCCTAGCACCAGCAGGGCGTACCTCTGACGTATCCCACTTAGGTATATCACCTGCATATAGGTGTGACATCAGCTTATGTAATGACTTAGCCCAACCTTCTTTACTATCCTTGACCACGATTACATCGTCAGTATAGTCTAGGTTCTCAGGTACATCAGGTAGCTTACTAATAAACTGTCGCTCTACTGAGAAGCCTACCCCTGTACCACACAGTAGAATAAACATAGCCTCATCAAAGGAACGTATGTGGTCTACTGGTAGGTAGCTACAGTTATAGATGCAAGTATTGTCACGCTCTGCTGCGTCACCTGCTGTCATCAATGCTCTCATAGATGGCATGACTTCTAGGTTTAGGATAGCATCTTCTAACTCATCCCATGTTTTATTAGGTAGCTTTACTTTGCTACCCATAAAGTTAATGTAACGTGCCACAGTCTCAGCCCATGTCTCACGTCTGCCCTCATCTTCTAGCCATCGTGCATAGCGACTAGTAGCAATGAAGGTCTGGTAGTCTGTTGGTAGATGGTTAGTCCTCATCTGTTATCCCCTTCACCATGCAATGTACCTGCACTCTGACGTGCCTTTAGTTTCTCTACGTTCTTCTCTGCTATAACCTGTAGTGATAAGCCACAGTCGTGTGCTAGTGCTGCAAGATACCATAGTACATCACCCATCTCTGCCTCAATCTTTTCCTTCTGGTCTTCAAGCTGAATGTTATCACGCATCATCTTCTTAATCTTACCTGCTACCTCACCAGCTTCTTCAGCTAGTCCTAGTGCAGGGTAAGAGATGCTGTACTTCTTAGGGTACACTGCTGTAGTTAGAGACTTCATCTGGTATTCGTAAAAGTTAATCATTGTGAGCCTACCTCTTGTCCATCATCCTTAACTGCTATTACTGAATCAACGTAGCTAAACGACATGCCACGTAAGAAGTCCTTGAAGTTTGTAACCATATCATACAAGCACCCCTCAGTTTGGAACACATGCTCTGTGTATCCTATTACATTACCCTCATCATCGTAGTTCTCTACGCGAAATGTTACCTCATCCATTACCAGTTCTTCCCTTGTGTCTTCTTCATTAACTCTACCATCTTGTTTAAATACCAGATAGCTTTCTCTGCATCCTGTACAGGATTACCCTTACTGAATAGTCGCTTGCCTGTATACTTTAGCACGTTACCATGACAATAGCTGATGGCTTCCCACTCACCTAGTACATCTACAATGTAATCAATAGTCTCAATCTTACCTGCATAGTGTGGTGGGTTGTTTACCATATCTTCACGTGGCTGCTCTAAGGTGTCCATAACTTTACCTCTCCTGTGTCTGTATCGTATTCACCATTGCGTAGGATACGTGCTAGTCGTGCGTTCTCTATGGCTACTTCTTCAGAGAGACCCTTGCTGATAAACGCTCTAACCACTGCTCCCCAGCCGTCACCAAACTCAAGAATTTTCTCAGCAGTTTTATAACCAACACTAGGACAACCCTTGTAATTGTCAGTAGAATCACCAACAAGCGTCTGAGTAAGGAAGTTATAATCAGCTTCTTCCTCGCTGATTTCCACCACGTCCCCATCAATCCAATGCTTTGCAGGTACAGTGCGTAAGTCTTTATCTTCAGACCAGATAATAGTATCTGTATTCGCAGTACCCAATATCCCCAAGACATCATCTGCTTCCAATCTCCTATACATAACTGTGTTGTACTTATTTTGTAGGTACTCCTTTGCCCACTGCAATAGCATAGGCTTACGAGTAGTCTTACGATTAGCCTTGTAGTATGGGGCTAACTCTTTGCGATAGTTTGCTTTGTCTGATAGAGCAACAATACAATCCTGTACTGGTGCTTCATTGACTAGCTTATCTATCTGTTCATCTAGTCTAATTGCTACGTCCTGTTCATAACAGTGTAGTGTCCATAGACCATCACCCCAATTAATAGGTGTCTCTGCTGATACTGTTGCTTTGTATGCAACGATGTCACCATCAATGAGCAAAAGGGTCATCGTCCATCTCCTGTCTATCTTGTTGCGATTGTTCTTCTTTCATCTGAGCCAGTGTAACTACCTTGATACCCATCATTACTTGTACGTAGTCAAGGTAAGCTTCTACTATCCACTTGATACACAGGCAGATAGTAACACCCATGAAGCAACAGGTGAGTATCATCTTCCATAAGAAATCAAAGTCCATTTAATATATCCTTTGCTTGCTGTAGTGATATATTAAACCACTCGTTCCTTCTCTCACCTAACTTCTCAGCTTCTACGTGAGCCTTGTGTTCAGCCTCAGACCTGTTGTCTGTGTGTACATAGTACTCTAACTTGTAATCCCTAAAGGGACTGTAAGTCATGTAGTCTTTGAACCTGTCCTTTGCGTCTACACCTCTACCAATCTTTACCCAATCAGGCCATGCTGGATTAGTAATTACATAGATATCACCTGTCTTAATCTTATTGAACTGTGCAAGAGTACCTTCCTTAATCTTCTTAAGCATGTTCCTTGCTCGTTCAATAGGTATCTGATAGGCTCTAGTACAAGGCTTGCACATGTAACGTCTGTTCTTCTGAAAACCTTTGTACCAGTTAAGGTCAGTAAGTTCTGTGTTACAAGTATTACATGTCTTAGTGTGTGTCTGACCAGTTGTTTCCATACTTGTACTCACTATCAAGCTGACATCTGAACTTGAAGTGTTGCTCTGTGTCTCGCATACATCGTTGAATAAGTCTGCCTGTTTCATCTTCCTGACCTTTCTTTACTACTAGCTGTACCTCATCGTGGATGAACGCTACAATCTGTGCGTCCAAGTTTGCTTCCTTGATAGCACGTGCAATAAACACGTACCATGTCTTACAGATTATAGCACCACATGACTGAAGTAAAGTATTCAGTGAAGCGTGACTATGACGAACTGGTATGGCTCTGCCATCCAATCCCTTGACCCATCCTCTATCATCTGCTGCTTTAGATACAGCATCCTTTAGATACTTCAGGGCTGGTAGTTTCTTTAGAAACTTATTCTTAATAGACTTACCTTCCTTGCTACCCTTGTTAATAATCTTACCAATCTTCTCATCACCTGCACCATAAAGAAATCCATAGATGAATGTCTTGGCGTTTGGACGTGAGGGTAGACCTGCTGCTTCTTGGTTAATAGTATGCACATCACCGTTAACTACTTCATGTGCGTAAGACCCATCATCGTAAGCAGCCATGTAATGAGCAAGGCAACGCAACTCCAACCCACTAGCGTCAGCACCCAAGAGGGAATAACCTGAGGGTGCATGAAATAAACTCCTACACTCCTCACCAAATGGCGAACCAACGCTAGGAACTTGCGCCATGTTCGGGTTGCTATGCGTACAGCGTGACGTGACAGCACCCATGTGATTAACTCTACCATGTAACTTACCCCCCTTCTCCATCTTCAACCAAGCTTGCTTGCCTGTTGCTATCTGGCCTACTCTTTTATTAAGTAGTAGGTACTCAGTCAACAGCTTTGCTTCTGGCATATCAATGTTAGACAGTACTTCTTCATCTACCTTCGGGTCTCCATTGTTAGTGAAGGTAGCTGGCTTCCATCCTCTCTTCATCAGTCTGTCTGCTATCTGCTGTCGTGATGCAGGGTTGAATGGAATGGTCTTAGTCTTAGTCTTCATCTCAACTACAGTAGGTTCAAACACCTGCTGTAACTGGTTCTCAATCTCTTGCTTACGCCCTGCTATACTAGAGTACAGAGCCTGTGCTTGTTTAACATCAAAGGTAAAGCCTCGTTCCTGTTGCTCTACCAGCAAAGTATGTATCTCAGTCTCTAGGTCTAGTGCCTGTTTGCTGAAATTTTTTTCCACAATTTTAAGATATAGTTTGTAATTGACCATCGTGTCTTGGACACAGTAGTCAAGCATCTCTTGTGAGAAAGTTCCAAAGTCCTCACTATCACTACCGAAAACACCTTTTAATTCTCCTAGTCTGTAGCCCCAAGCTTTCAGGCTTTGCCTACCAATCAATGCTAGTGGCATCCTGTCTTGCTTGTGCAGTTTGATATCAACCTCACGAATGTCAGGCCATATAGTTCTAGAGTATACCAACGTATCAAGAGTTTGTCCAGTGTACTTGTAACCATGTAGCTTTTCTAACACACGTAGGTCATACTCAATTATGTTATGGCCTATCAGCATGTCAGCTTTGTCAAGTAACTTGATGCCCTCTTCTATATTGTCGGGGTCAAAGGTGTGTACTTCCTCTGTGTCTACATCTCTTGTTACTATGCACCACACCTGTGTTACATCATCCAAGAGATTGTCTGCTTCTATATCAAATATAAGTCTCATGCTCTGTCTCCGCAGTAGCTAGTTAAAATTCTATATCGTCCTCATCTTCATCAAAGATTGTCTCAGTCATACGTCCTGTATCAGTATCGTACAACAGTGAACAACATAGTCCTGTATCGCCTGACCATCTGTTCTTAAGAACTCTTACATGGCTGACGTGAGGATTGTCTTTGTCTTGTTGGTCTCGCTCCAATCCAATCACCATATCACTAAGCTGACCGATTGCTGCTGAACCACGTAGCTGGGAGAGTGAAGTTTGTGCGCCATCCTCATGTCCTCTGTCACCAGAGGGACGCTTCAAGTGTGACACTAGTATCAGGCCACAGTTTAACTCCTCAACCAACGCACGTAAACGTGTCATTGTATTATCAATAAGTCTCCTCTCATCTCCACCCTCTAGTCCACTGACTACGATACTGATGTGGTCAAGGATAATGTACTCACATCCACAACCATGAACTAAGTATCTTATCTTGTCAAGTAGATTATCACTATCAGTAGAACCCCAATGGTCATATAGGTATACTCTACCAGTTCCAAGTGTAGCATCGAAAGCATGTTTCAACTCCTCTTCTGGTACAGTGTTGTTGTGTAGGTGAAGGGGCTTGTTCATCTCAATCGACATCAGACCTAAAGCAGTACGCTTTATGCTTTCTTCAAGAGCAATGTATCCTAGTGTCCTACCATTCCTGATGAGATTGTGAGCAAACTCACGTGCTAGCTGTGACTTACCAATACCAGAGCCAGCAGTTACTGTTGTTATCTCACCCCTACGACAGCCACCTGTCTTCTCTTGCATACCTATGTATGGATAGGGTACTGAATCTTTACTGTCATCCTCAGTAACAATGTCCCATACATCTGTACCTGCTACGATACCATCAGGTCTGAATGTCTTAGCTTCCCATACAGCATCGACTAGTTCCTTGACCCTACCTGCTTGTAGCATTTCGTTAGCATCCTTCAAGGGAAGGGTAGCTATCTTACATTTGTTAGGTGGTAGTACTGAAGCACAATCCTTTGCTGCTTTCTGACCCACCTCGTCCATGTCAAACATAAGTACTACATACTCATACTTGGACAACCACTCAATAGACTTACCCAATGCTTTCTTTGCAGAGGTACAGCCTGAGGGTAGAGATACTACAGGCCACTTGTTATCCATCACCTGTGATAGGGACATAGCATCTAGCTCACCCTCACATATAGTAATGAACTTGCCACCCTTACCATCTCTCCATAGATGCTCACCATACAGGCCAACATCTTTAATGTTACCAACAACAGAGAAGTCCTTGTTGGCAAACCTAATCTTTTGTGCTGACAAATCTCCAGCCCTGCTACGATAGTTAGCAACCTGTACCTTCTGTCCCTTGTAATCAGTAACACCATAGCCCCAGAACTGACAAGTCTTTTGAGAGATACCACGCTTAAGTAAATCCCTGTACTCTATGTCCAAGAAGCCTGTGTCGTGTGTCTCAAACTTTGCCATAGCTTCCTCATTGTTAGCTGGTGTTAGTGTTTGGCAAGAGAAGCAGTAGTGTTTACCATTGCTATACAAAGCGTTGGCATCACTACTACCACAGTGAGGACAGGCAACGTGCCTGATAAACTCACCATCCTCAACCATCAATCTCTGCCTCTTCAAGTATGTCTACCATACGAGACAGACCCTTACGAATAGGCACTAGTACCTCAGGTGGATACTTGTCCTCATCCTGTACCATAAGGTATGCCATGTCCACATAATCAACATGCTCATGTACCTCTGCCTCATCTACATAGACAGAGAAGCGTAAGCCATCCTTGTTGAACTCAGCGTTCAAGTCAATCTCAGATACAATCTCTTCTGTAACATCTACAATACTCATAACCATTCCTCTGGTATACTGCCCTCATTCCAAACAAAACCATTACGGTCTGCCCACTCAGCACAGGTCATCTTTGAGCCATCCTTCCTTTTCTTAGCACCCTGTATTGTAGCGTCTGCTTTCTGGAATACAAACCTGATGTCCAACTCTGGATGCTGTGCCTTAACAGCCTTCATCTTTCGTTGTGCATCCTGTCTGAAGTATCCCTTCAACTCTACATACATAGTACCAACCTTCAAGTCAGGTACGTAGTGACGCTCCACATAGTAGGCCAGCTTCTCTGGCTCATACATATATGGAACATCACGTACGTTCAGGTCATCAATGACCCTCTCCTCAAAAGTCCCCTTCGGCATCAGCATCACCACCAAAGACATCAAGTGCGTCATCCTTCTGCACAGCAGTAGTAACAAACCCATCCTCTTCCTCAAAGATAGAGGCAGCATTGTTACCATACTCTACAATGTCAATGACTTGTACAGCTTTCAATCGTAGTGTGACACCCACTGTCTTAGTGGCTGGCATCATGTAAGCGAAAGGTTCGACTGCAATCTTAACAACAGAACCATTGCCAATCAGGGTAGACCCATCAAGTGGTGTCTTCTTAGCATCCACAACCATTGGCTTCTGCTCGTACACCTTACCATCCTTTGACTTGACACGTGCTTTCATCTTAGCTTTGAATACAATGTCACCAGTAGGTGTACCAGCTTCATCAGTATCCATCTCAAAGGGTTGATGTGTGGACAGGACGTTTGTTAACTTAGGGTTATCCTTGACAGCTTCAGCACGTTTAGCTTCTATCATACTGTTGAACTGCTCACACACTTCTGTTGCCTCTGCCTCAGGTATTGTTACCTGAATAGAGTACTCACCCTCTGGAACATAACGAGTATCTGGTTCAAATACTTTTGCCCATCGAGCGTTGCCTTTAATAATTTCCAATTTATATTCTCCTATAATTATGATTAGGCTATGATGTAACTTTAGGATTTATGCAAAGAAGTACTGTGACTTTAGAACCTCACGTAAATCTAAGTTACCTTTACTTGGTGGAACAGGAACATCCTGTGTACCAAGCACTGTTATAGCATGGTCTCTCAACTCTGTCAAGATATCATGCTGTTCGTACATATTAACAAACTCCTCACGCAGTACCTCAGATAGCATAGGCATGTTGGTTGAGTGTGTACCATAGCTGTCGTGTACCATTGCGTAGTCCTCGATACCAAGCTTGGATGCTCTGTTAATAGTCTTGGTCATAGCTGCTGCATCCATAGAGTGTATGAAGTTAGGGCTACTACCCAAGCCTGTACGCTTACGATGCACTGCGTTCTCTCTGTCCTTAGGAAAGGATAGTGATACAGTGTTACCATTGATGTGTGTCTTAATCCTCTTGCTGTCTGTTTCGTTGTAGTTCTGTAGCACTAGCCAGCCTGTAGGTGTGACCCATTCCATGTGCTTGTTGTGGTCTGAGTACACATCTGCTACATCCTTGATGTATGTCATCACCTCTCTTGCTGATACAATCACATCAGCTATAGCATCCCATACATACTTTGACAAGTAGGAAGATGCCTCAAACAAATCATCACCGAATGGATTAGCTTCTCCCTTACTTATCTTGTCTTGCATTGCTTCCTCAATGTACTGCCTACATGCGTGACGTGTACCTGAGTAGGGTACTATCATAACAGGACGCTTGGCTATCTTCCTGTCTATCCCAAACTCTAAACACTTACGTGCTAGTTCTGTGTCATCCTCTCGTACCTTACGCATAGCTTCCTGTGCTACCTGTGTGTAGATATCCTGAGGTAGTTCAGATGCTGTTAGGTTGGTAGCCTTACCACCCTGCTCATCCCTCAGTATGGCAGAGAGATGCTGTAGTCCATTGCATGACCCATCTGCCGCACAGGGTAGACGTGTCTCAAATCCCCAGCCATCCTTCATCAAGCCTGACATCTCATAACACCACGCTAGAAACTGAAAGGGTTTGTCTGCCTCAAGCCAGACCATGCACTCGTATGGATTAGATACCACACGATGACACCACATCTCAGCAAAGTCCCAAGCCCAACGCTCACGCTCATCCAGTGTTACCTTGTCGTTACCATACAGGTTAGCACCATGTATGCACAGCCAACGTGCATCATCCCAACTGTTGATGGTGACAGGGTAGCCAAACTCTAGTAAAGCCTTGCTCCAATCTGCTGACTGAGTAGAGAGAAACGTGCTTGATGCGTACTTGCGTGAACGAAAGTCGTTCTGCCATACATAGTAGAACCTATCGTACCTGCTGTACTGTTCTGCTATCTTTAGTGTACGCTCCACTTGCACACGCTTGCTCATGCTGCGATTGTTTAAGGAGTAGATTTGATTACGCTTGCGTGACCACGTGCGAAACACATCCCTCTCTTGCTCAGTCATCTCTTCAGGTTCTTTATCAAATGGATAGGGTGGTAGAGGTAAGTCCTCTTTGGCTGGTAGGTTGCCCACCTGATGTCCATTGTCCCACAAGTTACGTGTGACCTCAAGTACCTGCTTGTTTATACGCCACTCAGTACGCTGTAGTGTGTTAAGACAGGCATACTCTTGTGTCAGGTCTTGCCTACGCAATCTATTTAAGTGTGTCTTTAAACTCATCTACGCCTCACTATAGGTAGCTTGTTAATCTCGTGACCATGATACCCACCACCTGTCACATCTGTCCAATCCTTAGGGATGATAACACATGGTAGTAGTCTAGGTCTGTGTGTCTCAGCAAAACTATTGAACGCATCAATCCATTCTACTGTGTCTGTCTCAGGTATAACATAGGTAGTCTTGCTTGTACGTTTAACCTGCTGCGTGTTCAGCTTTACTATACCTGTACTCTGGATGATAAGGTCTACCATCTTGAAGCCCACATGTACACGCTCTGACTGTTGCCATGTGTTCTCCTTGTATCCATCCTTGTTCATCTTGTTAGTCAGGCCGTAGCGTCTAGCACCATAGGCTTTCTTCATAGCTTGCTTGATTGTGTTACGTGCTATGTCACCCTCGTCTGCTATCCACCTGTCCAGCCTGTCTTGTATCTCAACGGCTGACCCTATGCTTCTAGCTACATACATCAGTGTGTTCTTTCTACTGATGCTGTCCACCAGTGTGACTAGACTGAGGTATGCTAACTGTTCTGGGTGTACATCCTTCACCCTCTTCCATGCTATGTCTCGTGATGTATTACTTGGATTGTCCAGCCACTCTCGTATAGCTACGGTCATGTCATCCACTAGCCTAGCTATGATAGCCCTGCCATGCAGAGTGTGGCTCTCTTTACCACGTTCTATTGATGCGTCACGTTCCTTTCTAAATCTTTCTATACCACCTGTCATCATCTCAGTTTCTAACTGTAGCTGGTGGTCAATAAGGTCTTGGTCTGTTTCTAAAGTTACATCCATAAGGAGACCCCCTGTTTTACATTATACTATAGTATGTATTACATGTTATAACATGTTTAACATACCTGCTCCACCAATCACTAGTACACCAGCTACCATAGTTATAAACTGTAGTCCTACTACACCCTCTTCGTTGTTAGTAAGAGAACCACATATAACTATTAACCACATAGCTACTATCCAACCTACTATTAATAGTGTCATGCTACTTCTCCATAGTTACGCAACATAAAGGTTTCGTATGGTGTATCTTGCAACACCTCTGGTTCTGTTGTCCACTCAGCGTAGCAGTTATGACAGTAGCACTCAACCTTGTGGTCTACTGCGTACAGTTTCTCTGCCTCACTTGAGTTACAGTAAGGACATCTAGTGTATCCCATGCTCATCAGTTCTTCTCCATGCTAAAGTAAATCTTACCCTCTGCGGCTACATGTGGTACATCAGGTGTAGCATCTTGCTTGCCTACATACTTAAACTGATAGCCTTGTTCGTGCTTGTCCTTCATGTCTGAAATAAATTCTGCACTATCGTACATGAATAAGCCCATTACTATTGTTAATACAATCATCCCACTGCTCCTTGTTCTTCATCTCGTTACCTGCCTCGTACCCATGCTTGTACTTTACATTGTACTGTGGCTGTTTCTTTTTATCATACTGGTTGTCGTATGTCAACCCATGATATCCATTGTGGTAGCCCATAACGTAGGCATCATCGTACTTGTTTCTCATACTGTCTCCTTCCACCACACTGGTGTGTCGCTGTGATTCCAGACTGCAAAGCTAGACTTCTCGCCCATGTAGTACGCACGATAGGCATCTACTGAACAGTCAGTCTTGTATTGGTCAGGCATACACTGTGGTGGTTGTGTGTAGCCTTCGTCTGGTATATTCTCTGGTAGTATACCAAGACTATCTAGTAGTCGTTGTGTCTTGTGTAACTTACCATACCTGAGTGTGTAGTTCTTGCACAGATAGAACAGCAGGTCAAGTGTCCACTTGTAATGGTCAGCACTAGCACGTACCCACACTGTTGATGGATGGTTGATGTGCGTACACTTATACAAGTCTACATAGTCTGCCCACTCGTCACCATCTAGTACCCTGTGTGCAGTACTGAGTAGCTGTGCTGTCTCAAGTATCATCTTCACTACGTGCTTGTCGCAGTGCATCTCTGCTGCTTCCTCTGGTATCTTGCTCAGATAAAAGATATTCATTGCCAGTCCCCTTATCCCTCTGTCTGTTGTGTTTCTTCTTGTTAGGTACGTACTGTGTACGCCTTCTGCTTTGTAGCAGTGCCTTTGCTACTGGATTAATCTTTGTCATTGTCGTTATCTACTACTAACTCTAGCTGTGGTTCGTCATCCATCTCTAGTATCACCTCGTATCTTATCACAGCTATTACATGCTGGTCAACCTCATCGTTCTGGTGGTACTCTAGTCTAGCTGGATAATACTCCCCATCTATATACACTAACATGTTGTTGTTGTCAAGTTCTATTTTCTTAGTCATTAGTTTAATATGTCCCCTCTGTTGCCTTGTTTACATAGATAGTATCTACTACTTTCTCAAAGAAGTCAATCAGTTTTTCTGGTGTGTACTCTCTCTGATACTGTGTGCATCTAGTCGTACCCTTCACGTTACCACAGATAGACCGAAGCTTACCCTTCTCGCAGTAGTGTAGTGTCTTGTCCTCTGGTGGCAACTCAGGCAAGGCTGCCTTGTCAATACCACAGATGTATAACTTGGTTTTCTTATGTGCTACGTGTCCGAAGTCATACTGGTCTACTAGTATAGTGAAACCACCATGCTCATCAGTCTCACCCACATCAGGCAGGTGCTTACCAAATAACCTAGACCCATTAGGATGTTCTAAAATGCCACCATTTTTTCGTATCATATCTATAGACCACAAGGCTAAGTCTGCCTCACCTTGTCTAGGGTTTGCCATGTGTGACAGTCTGCCCCATGCCCTACATGGTGGATGACATACTACTGGCTGAACTTCCTCATTGAAACTTAGAGCGTCCCTGTCTGCATCGTACACGTCCCAACCCTTGCGCTTTTTATATGCGCTATCTTTACGTACAAATAAAGCTACATACATTTGTCTTTACTCCTTTACTATTGACCTGATACCTGCACCTAGTACTAGCACAGATGCTGTATATATTGCTGGCATACCTAGTCCGTTGTAGTATACAAGCTCTGCTCCTGATAGGTACATCATAACAGAACCACCTGAGATTGTCAATATTGTTAATGCTTTTTCTAACATGTTATTACTTCCCCTTGATATCTGCCACGCCACCAAACTTGCGTGATGCTAGGCTAGGTATTGATAGATAACGGCTCATCTTGAAGTAGTGCAAGCCTATGAAAGTGCTGCCCTTGCTGAACCCAAAGCGGTTCTTTACTACTCTAGGACGCTTGCCCATTACTGCCACTGTCTTACCCATGATTTTGTATGTTGTTGTCTGCATTGTCTTACCTTTCTATGTGTTCAAATCTACTAGCTTGAACTCGCCTGATTTTACACTAGCATTCACCTGCTTACTTGTCAAACCTAAAAACGCGTTGCGGTGTTTGCTTGTTGTGGTGCTATAGTCCCAGTAAGTTTCATCAAGATAAACCACACGCTCCCCATCTTCCCATGTTGTCTTCACAATCATGCTATCATACGATTGGAAGAAGGTTGCTTCACTTGTATGCACTATGAACTGATTGGCTACTTTGTTGCCTCTGGCGTTAGTCATGTTTGAAATCTTCATTGTTTTATCCTTTCAAGCTATGTTTAAATCTCTGTATTGTCTAGCAAGGTTGAACGTATCTCTTATGCGCTTTCTTTTGACTGTATCGAATGTGCGCTAACACTGTATCCTTTTCGATAATATTATTAGAACATAAGTAAAAAAGATAATCAAGAAAAAAATTAATAAAAATGTAAATAATTTATAAAAAGTTTGGGCATTATATAGTAAAAGGAAAAAATAGATAGAGAGAGACAGACAGATGTTGCAAATATGTCACACAATGCAGCACAATGTGGCACATTTGTCACAGGGCAGCATCATGTGTTACATTTGTAGCACAGGTGTTGCAATTTGGTCACAGGGGGTCGCGCGCTTTCCATACTATTATATACCCTCTCAGATTTTTTTAACAATTTTAGACCTAATACACCCTGTCACAATTATGTCACACATATCTAACCATCACATAAGCATTGTTTAACATACTATACCCTACTATGTAGTA
>Ga0181401_1000330_pt1 | contig 19737 bp, 13 predicted proteins | sample 24SPOviralmetaG_FD_130130 | JGI IMG/M metagenome (GOLD analysis project Ga0181401, IMG submission 130130) | Marine viral communities from the oligotrophic San Pedro Time Series (SPOT) site, San Pedro Channel, CA, USA - 24 SPOT_SRF_2011-07-20 | ecosystem: Environmental > Aquatic > Marine > Strait...
TGATTCACCATCATCACTTCGGATAATAATACCACCTTTAGTAGTCTGTTCGCCGAAGTGCATGTTGTGTACTAATACTCTATTTCTTATAGGGCGGATTGAATCAGCAGTAATTGTGCCTTGTACACCCTTCTTGCCTGCCGCCATTGCTTCATAATCCATAGCCATTATTATTCACCTCTTTTAGAAAAATTACCGTCTTCGTCTTCAACCCATTCATCAGCTTCTTCTTTCGCTTCAGCTTTTGTTTGACCTGCTTTTGCTTTAGTAGAACGTGCCTTAGGTTCTTCAACTTCTGTTGTTTCAACTGCTGGTTCTTCTACTGTGGGCTCTTTTTCAGATGCTTCAAACTCAGTCGGTTCAACATTATCTTCATAATAGTCACGTAATACTTCTTCACGCTTCTTGATAATCTTTCCACCTGGACCTAGTTCATCGCCTCTAGCATTTACACGAACGTTACCCACTGCTGGTGTAAGTTCATTTCTTTGTCTTAGCAAATCCATATCAATAGCTTTACCTTGCATTGTTCTGTATTGCTTACGACCTGTTTGCTTTACTGCCATTTTAGTCTCCTTGTTATATATGTACTTATCTCAGGAACTCATGCCAATCCAGCTCAAACTGGATTGAATTTATCTTGTGTACACCAATTAAGTATAGCACATAACTTGCTACACTGCTACCTCTACCTACACCCCATACTATATTATTCTTACGCATAAAGTCTACTAGATATATCATATAACGTAGCAAGTCTAACATACCACGTTTCTTAAATTCTTCAAGTTCTTCGAATGCTCTTCTGTATTCTTTACCTTGTGCATGATAACCGTCTGTAATTAATTTACCTAACACATTATGTTCAACATTTAATGTTTTAAATTCTTCTGGCATAAACCATTCACTTTGACATACTCCATCAAAAGTCTTTTCATCTACGTCTAATGGAATATATTTTTGTAGTTTATCGAATCCCTGTTCTTCCATAGCATTATTAAACTTATCTATGTCATCACTAGAATCACAGAGAACTACATGACACTTGTCAATATTACCACTGTAGATCATATCGACCAGGTCACGATTCGAAAATCTGGGTATTCCTAGGCTATCTGTTTTCATAAGCATACTTGTATTTTAACTGATATTAATCAGTTTGTCAAGATCTAAATCACTATCTTTGCGATTTTTTTCCTGATCTAGTTTTTCTTTTGCTTCTTTTATTAGAGCTTCTTGCTTGTAATACTCAATAAATGTGCTTATTTGGTCTTTTACTTGGGGATTATTTGATTGAAAATACTTTTTTGTAAGTTCAGCAACTTTATCATAAATTTCGGCAACAGTCATTCCAGAAGTATCTTCTTGAAACGGATGAAGCATTTTACTGATAAATTCCTAAATATTCTGCCCAAACAGTAGCACCACTATCGTAACTAATGAATTCAAAAACATAATACTTTGTTGCTTCACCAACGCCCGGAGCGCCAATTACTGCTGTGGTATCTCCTGTAGGCCAGTCTGAATGTCTCTTGAAAGTTCCGCCACCTGCATTACTTGCAAAGGTAACTGTTCTATTTACAGAACTACCTGCGGCTTGATCACTTTTGATATGTAGTCTTACTTTACCAGCTTTTGCTGTGTCACTTGACCAATTAGCAAATGTTAATGTAATATCTGCACCAAGATTAAACTCTTGAATTGCGCCATTGTCGAGGTTTACGTTTTGGCTTGTGTTAATAGTAGAGCTAGTTATATAAGCAGTTTCCGTAATATTTTTTGTATTAGCATTTACAATAGTAGTCCCTAAAAAGTTGTTACTACCATCATTTGGAGGGGTCCCAGGGTCGTATGTTACCCCTTGTGCTGTTGTTCCTTGTAGTGCTGTTATTTCTGCTTTCGCCGCTACAAAGTTGTCGCCTATTATTGTAAAGTTATCTCTAAAACCTTGTGAATCATTATCTTGTCCTGCTATTGGGTAGTTTTTGTTTACCCCTGTATCGTTAATATTACTTGCCATAGTTTATCCTCTCGTTGCTATTATTTATCAGCATTATACGTTGAATTGGTAATTTGCGAACGGAATATATTGTTCGTTACTATTACCGTCTGTACTATCAATATTGTATCTTTCTATTTCAATATCTAGTTGTTGAAAGTTAAAGTTACTATTATTAATATTTAGAATTATACTATCAGCTTCTCCTGGTTTACAATAACATAGCGGAATAGCTAATTTGAATCCTAGTTCTGCTTGTCCTACTGTTTGTGCAGTACGCATCCATAGTGGATAAAACTCTCTTAGATTTTTACCAACTGTTCTAATTCTATCTCTCATATTAGTTATGTTACTAATATACTTTCTTTGGTCTTTACTATCACTTATTTTAATTGCATCACTGTCTATTTTGATAGTATTAGTAATAGGACGTAATCTAATAGGATCTGAACTAATACTGCTATCAATACTTTGACTGCTGATAATAGTACCATCTTGAAGTTCTACTGTAATACTGCCACCTGGGTTAAATGATACAGGTCCAAGTCTTGTAAAGATTGCTAATGATCCAGAAGAAGCTGGACTATTTCCCCCACCACCTCTTAATCCTAGTTCAAAAAATCCTTGCCCTGTTCCAACACCAGTATTGTCATCTGTAATTGAATATTGTACTTGATCTGTTGTAATTTTATTTTGTGTTGAAATAAGAAAGTTAGTGTTAGTTTTACCCATACCCTCTTGTGGTTCTGCAGGGTCTACTACATCTACATATATTACTTCATACACAACAGTATTAGTTCCAGGATTTTTTGCAATAGCTTTTTGTATGCTACCTAATTTATATTTTTTACGTTTGTGATTTGTTGCTATAGCCGCTACAAAGTCTCCGATCTTCTTTGTTTCAATGCCTGCATAAGCTAACATTTTTAATTGCGGTTGTAATCCGAAAGACTCATCATTTGGTCTATAAATACTCGCTGGTGTAAAAACAGTAGGATCAGCAATAAAGTTTCTAAAGTTAGTTCTTTGTGCTTGTTTTAACATAGGAACCATAGACACACTGCTATAAAGAGTATCATCTGGGTCGGTTGTTGTAATAGTGAATGTTCTTGTTGTAGCACTAAACTGGAATTGATCTTGTGCTTTTACAGTGAATGTATAACTTCTATCAATTGTTGTAGTAACTCCATCAAATGTTGTTTCTGTAGTTGATTTATCAATAGTTGTTAGTCCTGGTTTGTTTGGTTCACCAAACTGATTAACTTTACCTTGTAACTGTCCATCAATAGCAAGAGTAAGTCCTGGAGGTAATCTTCCTGAGTCTAATGTATATAATACAACAGCATTAGGAACACTACTTGTAGCACTTACATTCAGTGTACTTACAAAATTTGCTCTTAGGTTTCCAAGTGCCGATACTGTATTCCAACTAATTGCACTTTCAATTTCTCCTAATAATTTAACAGTAAATTCTTTGTCTTTTGCTACTGTAGGATTTACTGATGAAGTAGTTCGTTTATCAAAACTATAAAACGACATTGTAACAACTTTGTTTGCTACAGTTGCTCCAAATGCGTCATAAGTTTTGTAACCTATGTTTGCAATAGTACCTACAAATTTTCCTCTAAGGAAGTCTACATCTCCTCTTTCAATTTTTGTCACTGATTTATCAGTTGACGTAGATGTAACTCTTCCATTCTCTACAGTCCAAACAGTTTTTCCTACAATGTCTATAGATTTATATGCTTTGTTGTCTCCTGAGTCTGCTTCTGTTACTGCAACTTCATTAAATACTATCCAACTTGATGCTCCTAAACCGTTAAATAATTCATCAGCAAAATCTGTAAAAGCAATATTATCTACACCGCTCCAAGTTTCGCCAACACCTATATTGTTTGCAAAAGGTTCTTTTGCTGTAGTATCTTTTGATCCTAATTGTCTTAGAGCTTCAACAGTAAATTTATATTCTGTAGTAACTGCAGGTTGATAAGGAATACGTCCTGCAATTTCACCAGTAATTCCGTCTATAACCATTCCAGGCGGTAATGCACTAACACTTCCATCTGCGTTTGAATCTTTTACTCTAAAACTAATTATACCTTGGTTGCTTGTTGGGTCATAAACGTCAAGGAATAATGTTACATAATTATTAGCTCTTCGAAAACCTAAGTCACTTGGAGTCAACCAAACTGGAGCTCGCAAATACGTATTATCAGCAGTAAACAGTCCAGTACTAATTTGCATTATTGTATTGTCTGTTCTTAGGAAATCATCTCCTACTAGATAAATTTGGAACTTACGTTTAGCAACGGTAATTCCATCACTAGCACTGACTGTAAATTCATAAAATCTATTTAATTTTTTTGGACTACGAGTAGGAACAGCATAGTCATAAAATGTAGTATCATAATAATAACTTTCAAAACCGTTTGCACTTTTTACACCAAAATCAAAAGGGAAAGTACCGTACACGTTAGTATCAAAAAATCCTTGATTCGCTCTTTTTTCTAATGCAAGTATTGGCTCAACAACTCCTGTAAGTTTTCCTGTAGTTCTACCCAGTTCTATTCCTGGAGGAAGTTCTCCATCATTGTCTCCAATAAAATATTCTATAGTATCACCTGCTGGCAAATCAGGATCGATTAATTGTAATTGAAAATCTACAGGGCTACTATCTAAAATATAAAATTTATTGTTAGGACCTAGTCCTAACGATCCTTCAGGAGTAATCCAAGTTGGAGCATCAGCACCTTCAATTTTTAACTTTAAGGTAACATCTTCTTTTATATTATCTTTTTCAGCTCTTAAAACAAACGTATAATTTCTTAATCTTTTAACTTCAAAAGGAGTTCCTATAAGACTATCGTTTTCAATACGCAGTCCTCCAGGTAATTTTCCGCTGATAAGTGAAAGTGTTGTACCAGTTACAACAGGTAAAGGTATAGTTTGTGTAATACTTTCTTGGTATGTACCTAGATCATGTCCTGTAATAACGGTCCATAAGTGTGCCATATATAAACTCCTATATACATATTTATGCTACAGGAAGGGTTCCCATATCTGCTGTAGGTAAATTTGAATCTGCAAAAGCTGGATTGCTAGGATCATTTTCCATATCAACAACTAAGTTATGAGCAAGATATTCTAATGTAGATGTAAATTGTGTAGGTGTTGCACTTCCTAAATCTAATCTAAGATATTCTTCAACGCCACTAAATGTTCGAACATCAATGCCATGAACATTACCGACCATGTTACCAACATTAGTGATATCATTAGTTTGTGCATTAAGGGTAGAAGTTAGTTTAGGATCTGTATCAGTTTGTAAAGATGTAACACTACTTATTGTAAGTGTAGTACCATTTAAATTTGTTGTAGTTGTTCCGCCACCTGCAAGTGTTAATGCATTGCCGTTTGCATCGAGCGTAATATTACTATTGTCTGCAAATACTTGTAAACTAGGAAGACCTGTTGCTGTACTGTTAATTGTAATTGCATTTGAACTTTCAGCTAGTGATACTGCTGTACCACCTATCAATTTTTTAAATTGTAGTTCAGAACCAGATAACTGTGCAAATACTCCTAATCCACCACTACCTAAGTTTGCACCTGTAGTAGCTTCTGGATTCCTATTTGAAAGTTCAGTAAAATTATTATTTACTTTGACAAACGCTTCACGTAAATCATCACCTGTACCGTCGTTTGCAATAGTTCCAATGTTAATAGTTTGTATAGCCATCTATGTCTCCTATATATATTTATCGCTTCTGTAGTCCGAAAAATCTTGTACTACTTGAGCCATCAAGGCTAATACTAAATGGCGTTTGTTTATTGTATTTGTTAAACAACATTCTATTTTCAGCGCCACATATATCTGTTGTGTCCCCATAATTAGTAAGATTGTTTTCATCTTTTAATAATGCTTTTGCATTATTGTTTATTTTATTTTGTAATTGTGCTGGTGTCAATTCAGGTGATGCTTGTAAGTATAATGCTCCTACTCCGCAAACTTGTGGACTTGCCATACTTGTGCCACTGATATTAGTTTGCTTAAAACCTCCACCGTCAAAATATGAAGGTGCACCAAATCTATTTGTTGTACTACATGCACTTACAATATATTCACCGGCCGCAAAGATATTTACTGCTGGGCCTGTTGTACTAAATCCTGTTTTCTTTTCTACATTACCCGATTCATCTTCTGGTGTGCTGTCCATACAACCTACCATAAATGCATTATCACTAAATGGAGAACTTCCTCTATGGTAATAATTGTTTGATGAAGTTGAGAATACAATGTTACCATAATCGTCTCCAGTACTCAAATCAGCTTTAAAACTGTTGTTACCAGCGGCAATACAAATGTGTACGCCTGCTGAAATACATTCTTCTACATCTGTATCTACACTTGCAACTCTTACTGGATATCTATAACTTCCATTTGAATAGTAAGGATAGTATCCATAAGTGTCTCTCATGTGTGTACTATTACCAAAGCTACCATCATTACCACTACTATAAGTGGTACCTCTATAAACTATACTTGTAATATTATTGATAGAACTACCAACACTACTACTATATCCCCAACTAGCATTTACAATAGTTGGACGCTTTAGTCCTGTAAATGGATCTGCTTCTTTGTTGTTGTGCCATTGTTTTATGCAATCGTATACGTTTGATATACTAATACCATTTCCGCTATCTCCACTACCTTCTAATCCTGCTACTTTTACACTAAACACTCTTGCTTTTGTTCCCCAGCCAAAGTTTTTACCTACTGCTGTACCGCCACAATGTGTTCCATGTCCGTCATAATCTCTATAATGATTTACATCTTGAGTAAAACTTAATCCGCTTTCGTCTGCCCAGTTTATAAGATGCACTCTATTTGCACCATTTTGTGCTACATATTCTAGGTTGCCTTGATCATTTCCTTTAAACATACTCTTTAGTGTTGTAAAGCTAGGCTTAGATAAAACAGGCATAAAATATTTTTTAAATAGTTGATAACCTTGCGGATTATTTTTTCTAATGCCTTCGGGTGTACGCATGTCATCAGTCCATTCTGGTGAAAGACTTCCTGTACTCCAAAACTCGCTCATATTCCACATACCCCAATTGAGTAAGTACATGTATTCTTTGTATGCAATTTCTGCATACGTAGTATTTGTAGCCCAACTAGATGCATAGCCACTAGGATCAAATTTACCTGCATCAATAGCTTCTTTCATTGCTAGATGTAGTTCAGTTGTTTTCCATGTATCATTTCCGTAACTTGTTGCTCGCCAATTTAATGCTGTTGCACTATTAGGAGTTGCTCCAGGTAATCCAAATAAATGTATAGTATGAAATAGGTGTTCCATAACTTCTTCAATTTCACTGTCACTTGTAGTTGGTTGAGGCCCACTAGCATTTTGGTACCATATCATATCGTTAGTCATGTGTGCATTTAAAAATGCTTGATAACCTGTATAACTATTGATGTATGGATCTAGTAACCAGTTAGGGTCATAACTTGATCCTGCACTATTACCAATTCGCTGTGCAGTTGGAAAGCCTGCATGGAAAGTTCCTGCATCACCTTTTAATGTTGCGATAAGTCTTTTTTGGTTTGTAAGATTAATATGTGTACCTGTAGGATCAATTAATAGTTTTATGACTTGTCCAACTTTACGGGTAAAATTATCAGGAACTGCTGACTGTCCGCCTATGGCTCCTGCTTGTACAATTTTTAATCCATGCACAGTCATAGACTGTGGAAATATTTCACTATTTGTGTTGTCACTTATTATGTCTCCGCTGACATAGTCAGCAGTGTCGTCCATAAAAAATTCTGGGTGGTCAACTTGTAATCCACTATCTTGTATAACAACGTCAACACCTAAGCCGTCCATACTAAAAGTACGATTAGTGTTAGTTGAATTACTTGCGTATTGTTGTTCAAAGAAACTATGCCTAATTTTACCCCAGTCACGATAGTTTCCGCTATCAGAAGTTGATTTATCGAAGTCTGCAATTTGTACAGCTTGTATACCAATTTCAATATCTGGATTCTGATCAGGTGGAAGATCTACATCAAACACTCTAATATCATTTTTTAAAGATTCTACTTCTTCAGTAGTCAACATGTAGTGTGTATTTCGTTGAGATCCTAATCTTGCATCTGCTACACTAACAGTACGTCCTGGTATATCACCAGAACCTGTTTCTGCAATCATTTCTTGATTAAATGCATCGTAGTCAACACCTTCTTTAAGAGTTACAATATACTCTTTTTCACTCATTATAGTGTCCCCTTAATGTAAGTCAACCCAAGCACCGTTAGCATAACCTTGGAACTTGTTAGTTGTTGTATTATATATAGTATCCCCGTTTACCGCTGTAAGAGCGTTACGCTCAGTTGTTGTGAAACTTGCCATTCTTAATGGGCTTTGGGTAATCTTAACTGCATCTTCTGCTATAAGTTCTATTGAACCTGCACTTGTAATTTGTGGAGTGCCTGTGCCTGTACCTGCAAAGGTTTCTGCTTGTAGTGTTCCGTCTACAGTCATATCGTTTTGTACTGTAAGATCACTGCTCATTGTTACTGCTGGAGTAAACACTATACTACTTGAATCGTCTGTGTTAATAGTACTAGAACTGAATGTAAAGTTTCCAACTGACTCGCCGCCTGCCGAGTTAGTCCAAATACCACCTATATATTTTATAACCTGATTTGCTTGCGGACTATTAATACTAACATCTTGTAGAGTAGTAATACTTGTTGATGATAAGTTTTGTAGGTAACCTGAGTCATTTGTAAATGTACTAATATTAGTTGGAGTACCTGTTAAGTCTGAGTATGCACCTGTGGTAGCTACTGTTGCTAGTGTAGGCGTACCAGTAACGTTTGCATAAGGTACACCAGATATATTTGCACCACCGCCATGGAAGTTAGTTGCATATGCATTTGAATATACATTATTACTAGCACCTAAATTATATGTTCCTGTTGCATAAGGTGTAACATTACCAAAACTTACACTGTCACTTACTTCTGAACCTCCTGCTAACACTTGGCTTAAGGTTATGTTTGTTAAATTTGAACCACTGCCAATAAAGGATGTTGCACTAACATTTCCGCCTACTGTAAGTGTATGTGAAGGAGTTGTGTTAAAAATTCCAACACGCTTTGTACCAGTATCAATCTTAATTGCAGTCTCAACACCAGTAATCGGTTTTACTCTAATTTCTAAATCTTGTTCGTTAACTGTGTTTTCAATAATGCCTGCATTATCTACTCTAAGTTTTATGTTGCTGTTGCTTCCTATAGCAATTCCAACATCACTATTGAACGTAACACTACCATTTTGTGTATAATCTCCTGTGCTACTAATAGCATCTGTAATACCATATCCTGATAGTGTAGTTGGTGTGCCTACTAATGAGCTAAACTCACCATCAAATAATGTAGGTGCGTTATTTAAATTCTGATAGTCTAAAAAGTACGGACTATCAAATCCATCAAGTGTATCAGCATTTAATCCGCCACCGCCTGAAGTTGAATCATTTGCAGGTGCCCATTGTAATCCATTCCATTTTAAAACTTGTCCTGGAATAGGTGGAGTTCCTTCTGTGTCTACATCGGATAAGTCACTTATGTCAACTACTAAACTAGGCTTATCTGATAAACTATTATAACTTCCGTTTAAAGCAACTGCCGCTAAACTAGGTGTGCCAACAATTTCGCTATAATTAATAAAACTGTTTACCCATGCTCCGTTGTTGTCTTGTCCAGCGTTAGCGTTCCATTTTAAAATATTACTTGTAGCAAGTCCTGTAAGATCAGTAACAATGCCGCCGCCGCCACTACCGCCACTGCCACCTCCTGTGGCTGTAATTGTTATAGTACCATTCAAATCATCATAGACAATATCTATTCCGCTACCTTCTCTAAGGATAGCATTTACTCTATCGTCTACTCTTTCATTTGTAAAATATTGATTACTACTGCCTTCTGGCAATTCAGCAGTGTTAGTAGCTACAGTTGGTTTATCAGCTAGATCATTCCAACTACCACTAAATGGATTATAGCTTATACCGCCAATGGTAAGTCCTGTAGCAGTAATATTTCCTGCTCCAATAATACCTGAACCTGTTAAGTCTAAATTATCACCTAACGGTAATTCTTTAAGTTTGTTGCTATCGTCTCTATCAACTATGAGTGGTATTCTATTTGCCATTTTGTTTTCCTTATAACGCCGCTATTCTAGTTTGGAAGTCTGCAAAGTCGGCGCTTGCCGCTACTTCTGTTTTTAATGTTGCTAATGTAATTGTTTCTGCTTGTAATGCACTTGCCGCCAAAGTACCTTGTGCAGATGTTGCCGCATCAGTGATTCCATAACCAGCTAATGTAGTTGGTGTTGTTCCTAAGTCAGCAAAGTCTACTACTGCATCGGTAATACCATATCCTGCTATTGTAGTTGGCTTGCTTGTTAAACTTGCAAATGTTTGTGCCGGGATAGTTAAGTTAGTTAGGTTACTTCCGTTTAATGCTGGAAGTTGACCAACTAATACTGTTGCTGTTATAGTTCCGTTTACAGCATCTACTAATAGTGTTGAGTCATCTGCAAATACAGATCCGTTAATATCTCTATTTTTATTAGTAACAGCAAGCTCTGCAAAGTTAGCATTAATTTTTGTAAACGCTGTTCTTAATGGATCACCGTCTCCTTTATTAGCACTTGATCCTATATTAATTGTTTGAATAGCCATTACACTCTCCCTACCACTACTTCAACGAACCCTTGTTCGTCTCCGTCTTTAGATCCTACTGCTTTACCTATTACAGTTCCTACATTCGGATTATTATCTACCATGGCGTAACCTGGAATTGCACTTGAAACAATTATATCACCTTTTTCAACAGCACCTATTACTTTACAAGTTGTACGTCCTTGTAATGCTAATGCTGTAACAAAGTCGCCTTGTAAATCGCTGTTCATTAAGTGTGCTGGATTCTCTGAAACAACACCAGCAACTTTTCTATCACCTTTAGACATTGTAGTTGTTAGTTCTTGTTCACCACCAAATACTAATACAGTTCCTGGATCATACATAGCATCTGCTAGATAATTCTCTGCTAAGTCAGCATATTGTGCTGATGTTGCACTACCATGGAATGTACCAAATTTTAAAACAGTTGTACCAATATCATATCCACCATTACTAGATGGTGTCATAGCCGCTTGCTTGAATATTACTGCCGCTGTATTATTGTTAGCAACAATAGCAACTTCTCCTGCACTACTAAATCCTGTGCCTGCACCAATACCAATACCTGTACTTGATGTGCCTTTTTCTCCTGGTGCTTCTATAAATGAACCATACAACCAATCACTAGCAAGTCTACTACTATTCTGTGTTGCATCAGTTGGATCACCATAACTACTATTCTGTTGGAAGAAAGATGCTGTAACACTTGTGTTACCTATTTGTATTGAACCTGGAAACGTTGTTGTTGTGTTACTTGGAACAGTACCAACTGTATCAAAGACTGTAGCACCACCTGGTGTTTTCATTGTCATTGTTAAGTTAGTTTGGTCTAAGATCTCATAGTTATCTAATTTATATTTTTGTGCATCAATACTACCATCAGCACCTGTTTTAAGTATTCTATCTGCTACTGCTGTTGTAGTGAATGAACCACCTGTGTTTACAACATCTGCAAAAGTAATTGCACTTATATCACCTGCACCTGCTGTTGTTCTACCAAACACTGTATTCTGTGCAACACTAGGTAAGTCCGCAAAATCAACACTATTTGCTTTAAGTGTAACCCAGCCATCAGTGACATCAAAGTCATCATCATCGAATGACGCTAGTCCTAAGTCTGCTTGTGCAATACCTGATGCGTTAGCTCTTGTACTTGCCGCTTGCATTGCAAGTTTACTTTGTGTTATTCCTGCACTTGCATTTACATCTCCATTTACAATAACTCCTGCACTAATCGCGGCTGTTGCAACATTACTTCCGTTACTTGTAAACACAACGTCACCTGTAACAGTGTGGTTGTCGTAATTAGTGCCATCATACATTAAAATATCGCTGTTTGCTCTATTGCCTTTTGTTAAACCAATAGCTTCATCACCAAATGGTGTTCTGTTGTCTACATATGATTTTGTAGTTACATCTTGTGCGTTAGTTGGATCACTGTGGTTGTAAATCTTATTACTTCCAGCATTAATATTTCCTGTAATTGGTGTTGTACCATCTCTTGCTATTGCACCTGGACCAATTGTACCAGTTGTAATTAATACGCCATCTCTATCAAAGTGTAATCTTTTCTCTACAAATTTCTCTACAGCAAATTCTGTAGGTACTGCCGCCGGATCACCATCTGCCATAGTATCATCATTACTAAATTCTTGGATTCTCACACCTTGTCTAAATCCTAGTCCGTCTAAATTACTAATAGCAATTGAAGCCGCAAATGTAACTGTACCTGTTCCTTGGTCTACACTAAAGAACTTACCAACACGGAAGAAACCATCTTGGTCTGTACTTGCAAAGAACACTCTACCTTTACCACGTTCGTTAACTTCTGCATCTTGGTTTGCACTTATAGTTGGCTGTCCGTAAATAATACTTGGATAGTTTGTAGTGTTAAATCCACCAGTACCAATTTTATCAAAGTCGTGTCCATTAGCTCTTAATGTTGAAATACCAACTGTAATTGTACCAGCTTCGTTATCTTGTAATGATAGTGGAATAGTTCTTGTTGCCGAAGGACTAAATCTCAAGTCTGCCCCTAGTCCTGAACCAGTATATAATGTTGCATTACTATTAATGTTTGAAGCCGCTAAATCTGTTATTTGAACTGTAGCGTAACCTGTTCTCTGTGTATAGTTTGTAACAATATGAGTTTTACCAGCATGTGAAAAGATCATATCGTTATTGTTGATACGTGCTTGTTGCGTTGCTGTCAATTCATCAATAGCAATTACAACGTCACCTACTGTAGCACCCATTGTAGTACCTGTGCCAGCATATGTATTCAATGCCGCTTCTGTATCTCTAAGTGTTAAATTTAAGTGGCTAAATGGTGAATCTAAAACAACTTGGAATCTATCTGATGCTAATGCTGAACCATCTGCATCTTGGTTATTAAAACTAATTGTTCTATAAACTTGATTTGGATTTTCAGCATAAACTAATGCTGTTGAAGGTCTTGTTGCTGTAACACCGTTCAAGTCATCTAACAAGTGGTTTTTGTTCATTCTAAGAACAGCGTATGCACTTGTATCACTTGCTGGTGTAGGATTGTGTGCACCTGTAATAGCCGCTTCTAAACCAGTACTACCTGAAACACTTAATCTATATATAGGTCTATTTGCGCCTTTACGTCCTGTAGGACCAGTAGCACCTGTATAGCCTCCAATGTTACTTGTTGGTACTGCTACAATACTTGTAGCTGTTACTTCGTATGTAGTTACACCTGTTGTTGTATAAATGTCAATTAAACTGTTTGGATAAGGCATATAATCAGTATCATAAACAAATATACTGAACGCTCCTGCATCATGTGAGAATGTGCCAAAACCATAAGTGTTACTAGGGTCATTAAATACTTTACCAGGCTGTTGCATATTCCTTAATGTTAGAATATCGTCAACAGTCTCGTTTGGATCAGATCCTGCCGCAACTAAACCAAAGTTACCATTTGCGTTAGAACAGTTAAGAGCTCTAATCTCTGAACCGTTGTTACTAAAGAATGCTGTATGGTTGTAGTAAGTAAATGTTGAAACTTGCTCTGATAGTGCCGCATTGTTACAGAACAATCCGTAACCTAAATCGTTAACCTGAGTATAGTCGTTTGCCAACATACTTCTGTTACCCGCAGTTTGCACATAAATTTCTTGTGGGAAAGTTGTATCTGTATAACCATTACCTTCATTTGAAAGTTTATTAATTAATAGTTTTGCTGTACCTGTTCCTCCGTCATATTGTGAAACAGCATCAACCTGGTAACGTATACCATTTATAAAGAATGGTGCAGGTGTCTGAGGTTTTCTAATTCTTAAACCAGTACCTGCATCTGATTGTACATTTAGTGTAAAGTTATCGTCTTTACTAATTATTTTAGTTTCTAAGTTACCTGCAAAACCATCAATGTACATACCACCTTTGAAGCCTTGTTTGTTTGTACTTCTTGAGAACGATCCACAAACCTGTGTGTATGGTGATTTAATAAGAACTTGTCCTGCTGGATCAAGTACCTGTGCAAATCCTCCATGTCCTTGAAACGACATATTTGCTAATCTTGTAGCATCGTTCATTAAGAACACATCCATTTGATCGTTTGTTTTTGGAGTACTTGTAGGGTCTGACGGATCTGTTAAGTAATGATAACCATAGTTCCTTGTTTGTTTGATGTGCCAAGCACCACTTGCGATTCCGCTTAGATTTGGAAGTATGTCTGTTGTTAGTGTAACGTCAAAACTACTACCACCGTCTAAGTTACTGATTAGTCCTACTGCTCCATTGTCTGTGTAGAACCAAGCACCATCCCATGCTGTAGGTGCAATATTATCTGCTGGAGTTACTGTAATAACTCCGCCTACACTATTGGAACCTGTCATTGTAATAGCTTGTGCAGTCGCTAAGTCAGAGCCTGTATAATCTGTAATTTTAAGATTGTCTAATAACTTATCTCTAAAGAAATATGTATTAGCCCAAGGTGATTGTGAAATCCTCGGAGCTGGTCTAATTTGACAACGTCTAAAGTCTGAACCTTTAATTGAAACGTTTGCAGGAACTTTTAATGGATAGTCTTCAAAGTAAATACCTGTTTCTACGTGTACAGTAATTTGCTTTTCTTTTGTTCCATTACCGTATTCTAATTCTTCACCAATTCTAAATTCTCTTGGTTCTACTAATACAACTTCTGCCCTGTCGTATGCAACTCCACCTAAATCTACACCACTTGTATATTTTACAATACGTCCTCTAGCACCTGAATTTTTACCAACAAGTATTTTACCTGGTAGGATATCAACGTTAGTATTAATACCTTGGTCAGTACTATCATTACCAGTTCCGTTACTAAATTCAACTGAGAAAGTACTACCTTCAACTAGTGTGTAATTATTTCTTGCTTGGAATCCGTTTTGTAATATATCTAAAATGATATCAAACTTTGCATTCAAAGCATCTTTAATTTGTGTGCTTACGTCGTTTATGGTTGTATCAAAGTACTGTGGAATTAAAGTTGTATAATCTGATGGATAAACTTTTTGTCCAAATTCACATTCAAATAAAATGTTATCAAGGACAACTACATCACCTGCACCTAATCCGTGTGCAGTAGTTGTTGTAATTACACCTTTACCTGTTGTATGGTTGTAATTGAACTGGCTAATGTTAAAAGTGTTTCCACCATATTCAACTGTACCACCACTTATATAAGTGTGTGAATAAGGATTGGCTCCTACAGGAACTTGAAATGTATTTGATGTAAGATTAGCTGACTCTACTGCAAATCTTTTACTTAATGTAAGCAAGTCAATATTTTGTACAACACTGTTCACAATAGCTTTTGCTCTTGTTACAGCCGCTCTAGTTTCTGCTCCTTGTGATATACGTGCTCTAGCACCTGAACTAGTTGAGAAATAACGTGTTGCGGCCTGTATTGCGTTAAAGTTAGAATTTGTACCATTACCAATGTCAATTATCATTCCATCAATAATAAGTCCTACATCTCTTTCACAAGTATTATCAGACTTAACTGGTTTTTCTGGCGCCGCTAATGAATTTAATCCGTTTGTTATAACATCTGTTATAGTTGTTGTTAGAGTATTTGCTCTATTTACGACATCACTTACTCCTGTACCTGATTCACATGCAAGTGTAGTAATATCCTGTGGGAAACTTTCTGGATAAATTTTATTTGTTACTGAACCTTCATATGTGCAACTTACAGTAATTCCTGAAATTGTTACAACATTGGTTGCAGATAATCCGTGATTGGTTGTAGTAGTCAATGTTGCTATACCAGTGGCTTCATTGTAAACAAAGTTACTAACAGCTAATGTACTATTATCTGATTTAGTTACTACACCGCCACTTACATATGTGTTTGCGTAGCTACTTCTACCAATGTAAAATTGAAAACTGTTTGCTGATAGGTTTTGATCATCTACAACAAATGTTCCTTGTTTAGATGTATATGGATTATTTGCTAATACATAAGTTTGAACAAGTGTTTTTGCAAATTCGATAGCCTGATTAGTTTGTTGTATCTGGTCAGGGGTACCTAAGCCTACGCCTGTTGGTCCTACAGCATTTTGATTTCCTGCTAGATAACTTGCGGCCATTTTACGTGTTTCTAAATTACCGCCTTTTCCTAAATCGTTAATCCAAGCATCGACAATATAACCTACATCACGCTTACATTTTGCACTACTGTAATCAAAGTTTTGCCAAATACCAGAACCACCTGCGTTTCCTACATTATGGTTAATCCAGTATGTAACTTCTTCTTGGATAAACTTTTTGTTACGTACTATAATTGCTTCTGCATTTGGATTCTGTACACTTGTTGAATCGTATGCAAGTAAAGGAAATGTATCATCTACATAATCTAAAACTGCTTTTTGAATAAATCTTTTGTTTTCTCTTAGATAAGTTTGTGCATGGTAGGCCGCAGTATTTTGTGATGATGCTCCTACTGATGTTACTAACGATATACCTTTACCATTATCATAAGTAATTGTTTGTTTATACGCACCTGGTTCAATAGGAGCACTTTCAATAACTTCTTCTGCTTTTAATAACGCCGCCTTTAAACTTCCAAATGCATATCCTAAACCACGACCTTCAAGTCCTACTGGAGTACGTAACTGCGAATCGTCACCTTGTTTAGTTACAAATAAATCTTCAGTTGAACTGTAACTATTATTGTCTACATATAATTTTGTTGCCGCTTGTTTATCTTTAATATCGCCAGAGTTAACACCTGCTAAGTCACCTGGATGATCATGCAAGTATAAAGCACCAGTCATATCATCACCTTGACGTCTTACAGTTGCACTTCTTGGTAATGTCTCGTCTGTCTTATAAAATCCGTAGTATGAACTTTCATAAGCAGTATCTGAAATATTGTCTACTCCGCTAACTGATGTCTGAGTGCCTAATGCAATGTTTATCTTAATACGAGTGGTATCGTTGTTATCTTGAGCTAAAGTTTTTGTAGTGTGTAAACTTAATTGATCTTCGTTTACAAATCTTAAATAATAATCTGTGTTATTAGATAATCCATTTGGTGGTGTGCCTGTAGTTGTGTACTTCCATTTAGTACCATTGATGCTATAATCAAAACCATGATCTGATATTACAAGGTTACCACTTCTATATTCTGCAATAGTTTTTGTATATTCGCCTGCGTTTGCAGGTTCTGCTCTAGCGTATACTGGCTTTGTTGGCTCAAAGGTTGTATTTGGTGCATAGTATTGATCTTGAAATTTCTTATCTGTAACAATGTCGTTAATTGTAATTGCACTACCATGTGTAGTGTTAAATTCAGCAATAGCTTGAGGTGATGTAGCAATTTTACCAATTGCATAAACTTGGTTACCGCTTAAAGGTCCACCTAGTATCGGACTTGTATCAGCGTTAATATTTGCACCTGTGTTGGTAATTGTAATATTTGAGTCACTTGAATTATCAATGTTAATACCTGTACCCGCAGAAAGTGTTTTTGCTAAGATTTCAGTACCTGTTGTGTTACCAATTAATACGCCTGCTGGTGTTATTGCTGACGGCGTGTCATTAAGTGCGGTAAAACTAATTGTACCACCTTGTCCAAATACAGCATATAGTTCTGTGAAGTTTTCGTTTGCTTTACGGAATGCTTCGCGGATACTATCACCTGTACCGTCATTACCCTCAACACCTAAGTAAATTTCTTGATTTGCCATTTTTTAAAATCCTACGCTTTCACCACAACCACAACTACTTGTGCTTGCAGGGTTTCTAATATCAAAGTATGATCCAAATACCTCTTTTTTATAATCAACTGTTGAGCCTATTAAGTACATAATACTCATACTATCGATTAAAAACTTACCATTTGGTAGATCAATTACTTCGTCGTCTTTTCCAGGTGCGTCTTCTAACGTCCAATCGTACTTGAATCCAGCACAACCGCCACCTTGAAGTGCTAGTTTTACTGCATTTCTTTGGTGTTCTTCAAGCATTTGGCTCATGTGTTCTTTCGCTGATTCTGTTAAAAATACTACACTCATTGTCTTACTCCTATGTATTTATGTAAACTTTTATAATCCGAATGTAAATAAATACTGTTATGTTCAAAAGAATTGAAAAAGAAATACGCTTTTACGTTCGTAAAAGTAAAACCGGAAAGAATCACCCTTACAAGCGTATACGTAGTTATGCAATTTTTCAGTGTGATGATTGTAAAGAGGAATTTAAGAGAGAAAAGGGCAAAGTAGATCCGAAGCGTTTAGATAACTTCTACGTCCACGTTTGCCCTAATTGTGATCCTAAGCGTTTTGCCCAACGTAAAGGCGTTGAACAGCGTAAATTATTAAATTTACCAGCAGGATCTGATATAAGAATTGACGAGATTTAGTCTTCTTTTTTCCAAATAGTCCATGCACCGTATGCAATAGCCGCATATGCCGCAATCTTTGCAAATGGTCCTGCAATAAGGACTATTACTCCCAATGCAATAAGAGCCGCACCATCAATTGATGTACGCTCTTCCATTCTTGCTTTAATCCAATTTTTCATATTATCCTCCTAAGATTTCTGTATGTTTGATAGAAGCAAAAGGTATAGGTTGACCATTTTCATCAACCACCATTTCGCCGTTTACCGATCCACATAGCATTTTACCTTTAGCACCATAATACATTGACGGTTTAATTTCTACGCCGTCAATAGCTCTTTTATAGTTTTTTGGTTTTTGTTTGCCTGCTGGTCCTCTTTGTCCTGCCATATATCTCCTTTGGTTAAGTATTTATGTAGTGCAATACTGGCTAGGTTCTTGCATTTAGACTCGCACATAATATCTGCATAATCTAAAAATGATAAAGCCCAATCATTAACTTTGTCGTTAGGATAGTAATCACTATGGGCTCTTAATTTTGCTTTCTTGTAGCCTGACTCTAATAGTACTGGCATATCAGGCATAGTGTCGTGTGCAAAGCCTGCAGGTAGATGTTCGTCACGACTGTATGAATAATGTATTGCTGGACGTACACCACGCCATGAATCTATTACGCGAGCAAATCTATCGTCGGTTGGATGTATATATTCACCTTCACGGCACCAGTGATGGTGTATGTCGAGTACCAATGCACAGGTATCGACGAGTTCCAAACTAGCGTCGATTCCCCATTTGTTTTCATCGTTCTCGATCGTGATTGTGTTTCTCGCCTCCGGAGAAAGTCTTGTGTTAACTGCGTGTTTGATACCGGCTGGACCTTGCCTACCGGATATATGGACGTTGCATTTAAAGTCTTGGAAGGTACGCCCGTATCCCATCCACCTGATGACATTGGTGTGATATTCAAATTCTTCTATGCTCCTCTCAACTATTTCTTCGTTGTCGCTTGCAAGTACAGTAAATTGGCCTGGGTGCATCGATAATCGGACATCGAGGGCTCTTGCCTGTTTGCCGACGTTCGCGAAGTTTTTTTCGCAGTACGAAATAACATCAGGCTTGCGCCAAA
>Ga0181401_1000333_pt1 | contig 19685 bp, 3 predicted proteins | sample 24SPOviralmetaG_FD_130130 | JGI IMG/M metagenome (GOLD analysis project Ga0181401, IMG submission 130130) | Marine viral communities from the oligotrophic San Pedro Time Series (SPOT) site, San Pedro Channel, CA, USA - 24 SPOT_SRF_2011-07-20 | ecosystem: Environmental > Aquatic > Marine > Strait...
ATATATCATTAAGAAATGACGGAGAAGGGTAAGTCTCATGCTGCTTGGAATGAGTCTATTGGTCAGCTGAAAGGTACCCTTATCAAACGTCGAGACGCACAAAACACTTCTTTAACACTTAATGAGTTTTTGGAATCTAAATTTCAGGGGACGAGTCGAAAAGTTCCAAGCTCAGCTGCATTTCAAGTTGGTATCAAATACGGTATTGATCCAAATCTCCTCACGAGTGTTAAAAAAAATGCACAACAATACATCATCGCTAGATCTGGGCCGGTTATTTACGGTGAGAATTCGTTTGATCTATTCGGTTGGTCTACTGACATATCTGAAGATGGTTTCACTCTCGCCGTTGGTTCAATTCTAAATGACGGTGCAAATAACGTAAATACAGGTAGTGTTCGTGTATACACGCGCAGCAGTTTTGATGACGCTTGGGTTCAGAAAGGTGTGGACATTGATGGTGAAGCTGCTCAAGACTATTCTGGTTGGTCCATTGCTCTTTCAGATGACGGTGACAGACTAGTGATCGGCGCAGTATTCAACGATGACGGTATAAATGAAAATACTGGACATGTCCGTGTATACGACTGGAACTCGGCAATAAGTCAATGGGGTCAGGTGGGTGGAGACATTGAGGGTGGAGATGCAGGTGATTTTTTTGGGTATTCTGTCAGTCTCTCCAAAAACAAAAATTTCATCGCGATAGGTGCACCTTACGGACTTAATACTCGTGGGTACGTGGGTGTCTATCATTACGAGACCGGGTCTTGGAATCGCATCGCTGATAACCTGGAAGGTGGAAACAATGGTGGACTGTTTGGTAAGCGATTGTCTATCTCAGAAGATGGGAGTCGCCTGGTGGTATCTGCACCTCATGATTTCAACGATCGGGGTATATTGTTTTTATATCACATTGATCAAGTAAATGATTCAATGGCGTTACTTACAAGTAAACTTGGACGTGATTCTGGTGTCAAATTTGGAAACTCATTTGATCTCAAATCGAACAGGTTGGTTGTGAGCGAAACTGGAGTTAATCAACCAAGAATTACAACTTATGATCTATCTTCAGATTCGTTCACTTCCCTACCTAGACAAACAATTGTATTAGATGGCTCCGTTGACATTCATCTAAAATTGTCGTATGATGGAAACCATTTAGTCTACGGCATGCCGGGATTTAATAGCGAAGATTCAGTTTTAAATTCCACCCCTATCCCTAAAGGTTTCGGACGGAGAGGTCATAGTGAAATATATGAACGAGAAGATGATAGGTGGATAAAAAGAGGTTGGAGAATGTCAGGTGTGAGTTCAGGAGACGAGTTCTCTAAAGCCGTGACAATTTCGGGAAATGGTGAAATTGTGTGTTTATCTGTGCCTCGCAAGGATATTGGGGGGACAGATAAGGGGTGTGTAACAGCGTACACAGTCAAACCAATTTCATACTATGTCACACCATCTATTAAACTTAGTGGTCTAAACCCCTTCCCTCTTCAAGCTAACACTGACTACGCGGAACCTGGTGCTACGACAGATACTGGTGCAACCGTGACAATTACTGGTGATGTTGAGGATAACACCGTAGAAGGTCAGGAATATGAAATCACATACACATCACAAAATGGTTTCGGGGCAGTCGTCACAAAAACGAGAAGGATTGTTATAACGAAAGATCCTACTATTCCAACGATGACGTTGAATGGGGACGCTCTAGCCAAAATCCCAATCGGTGGTGTGTTTAACGATCCAGGTGTGACGACAAGTATTTTATCCACTGTGAACATCGACACATCTAATGTTAACATGAATGTACCTGGTGCATATGAGATTAAATACACAGCAGTCTCGAGCTATGGGATTCCTTCTCAACAGGAAATCACAAGAACATTAGTCGTTGTATATGAAGCCGAATTTTATGGGACACCTCAAATTGGCACTGTGTCATGTATGTCCAGAGATGGCTTCATACTCGCAGTCGGTGACTTCATCGACAATTCGGTCGGACTATACGAATGGGATCTTATTCAAGAAGACTGGGTAAGAATTGGGCAGCAAATTCAGGGTCCAGGTGATTCTAGTTTTGGCGCTGCCATAGACCTGTCGGCAGATGGACTGACTGTGGTCATAGGAGCTCCGACTTACTCGGCCTCGCTCACAGGTCTTGTGAGGGTTTATCATTTTGATTTCATCACCAATCAATGGGAGCAAAGGGGTGGTGATATTATTGATGGAGCATCTGGAGATAATTTAGGTGAATTTGTAGCCATCTCGGGGGGTGGAAATGTAGTCTCATGTGGAACAGCACGTCCCACTGGTTCCAAAAATCCATACGTGTTCACATACAAATACGTCACCAACTTGGATTCCTGGTCCAAGTTTCACACTTATACGGAGCCATTTAAATTGGGTTCTAATATAGTCTCAAATCAATTCACAGGATCCCTCAACTTTAACGGTTCTAGATTGTTACTTGGTGTCCCAGTAAATAACTATACCACCGGGGCTGTGTTTTTATATGACACCGATAACAATGAAAAACTGACTTCTGTTTTCGGAACCAATGTGGGTGACAATCTTGGACAATCTACGAGACTTTCTGGTGATGGTAATAGGTTTGCTATCGGTGACGCCACCAATGGTTGTGTGAAGATTTTCAGTGAGAACAAACTCACTCGTGTATGGAATCAATTTGGGGGTAATATTGTCGGTGGTTATGGTGGCACAGCGGTTGCCTTGTCCGGTGACGGTAACATTGTGACTTATTCAGTGATGTCAACAGTGAATAGAGGGACGATATATCAATACAAATGGGATGGGGCATTTTGGGTGCCTTCTATTCAGGAATTTACTGATAGTGTGGATGGAAATCGTTTCGGTAGAAAACTATTTGTGACTGATGATGGATCAAAGCTGTTCATCGAGTCCAGCTCTTTGTTTCAACTTTACCGTTGGAATATCCCACGAGCGTCAGTGTCGTTCAATGGGGATAGGATTATTCGTAGACAAGTTGACCAAACTTACGACTATGACTATGTAGTCAGCTCTTCAAATGTCGTTACAGAGGGTGTAGTGAACCAAACTATTACAAACGAATATCTCATCAAGTATATCGTGACTAGAAACGAACAATCTGATATCGCTTATCAACTCGTAAGTGTTTCTGGTCAGTTATTACAATTGGGTCTCAACATTTACAATTATGACGAGTCTGCGACTCCGAATAACCATGGTTGGTCATCATCAATGTCGAATGACGGAAATTACTTAGTCGTGGGTTCACCCGGGTATGATGACGATCAAGGTATGATCAAAATATATAAATTTAACCCAGTTACTATACACTGGGATTCGATGACATCTTTCATTGGTCCAACTGCTGGTGGAAATTTCGGTTATTCTGTCGCGTTCTCAAATGACGGTTCGAGAGTCGCGGTGGGAGCACCAAACCACGGTGATGGTTTGGTGAGGGTTTATGAATACAATAGCTCAACTTGGGAGCAAGTAGGAGATGATTTAAGTGGTTCAGCTGGTGGTAAGTTTGGTTGGTCAGTTTCTCTGAATGACAGTGGTTCTCATGTGGTCGTGGGGGAACCACGTAAAGAATTTGCTGTGAACACGGGTGTAGGTGAAGTGCACACATTTACGCACAACCATTTAGGGTGGCTTCCCGTAAGTTCAATGTCATTTACAAACAATCAGATTGAACATCAGCTTGGTTATGACGTGGATATTTCGTCCAATAATGTGGTTGTTTTTGGTGCACCGACCGCTGGTCCTGGTTATATCAAAATATCTTCATACATTAATGGAAACGTCCCCATTTTTGCTCAACCTATAACTTTCGGTGAACGTTTTGGGTGGTGTGTCTCAATTTCGGATAATGGTCAAACATTCGCAGCTGGAGCTCCATTTTACAACAATAGAAGAGGGCGTGTCTTGGTGTATGACGCGACGACAACACCACCCACTATGAAAGGCAGTCCGATTGTTGGAGAAAATATCGATGATGAACTTGGATCATCAATTCATTTGGTTGGAGATGGTTCAAAGATAATGGTTTATACAAAAAAGGGTCGCGTGACTAATTACGAATATACGAATTCCGAATGGGTCGTCATCAATGATCAAGTGATCACTTCTTCTGAAATGGATACAAATTTTGGATATTCACTGTCAAGCTCTGGGGATGGTTCAAGAATGACTATTACTACACCTCTCTCTGGATCTGGTGTGGGCTTGGCTCAGGTATTTTCTGATGAGACGAGTCAAATCACATCATCAGATTTTGTGCCACCAGTAATTTCGCTAAATGGACCTTCTTTGTTTAGACTCAAAAAAGATACTGTTTATACAGATCTGGGGGTAAGAAGAGATGATGCAAAGCCGACATTCATCACCGAAGGATCTGTAGACAGCAATGTAGCAAATTCTTATACTTTAACATATACTGCACAAGACGCTGGGGGGAACATTTCCAATTCCCTCGGTCGTATAGTCGATGTCATTGATCCGGGTATTGTTAACAATAGAATCGGAGGACTTACAGCTCCATGGAATGGTGCGAATAATTCGAGTATGCATCTCTCCGGTAATGGGAAGCGGGTGGCAGTGTGTTATGGGGTAAATCCTGAGACATATCCTCACTCTACAGTTCCCGCTGGTCGTTCAGGCACTGTTGGTGTGTATGAAATTGACGACACTGTGTTTCCTCCAACCCTTGACCGGTATGGTCAAGAAATAACGAGCACTGATACATTATTCGCAACCTCCATCAAACTTTCACAAGATGGAAGTAAACTATCTGTCATGACCACTTTGGATGATGACAATACAAAAATATCAGTATACGGAATCAATAACACTGTATTAACTCCAGCATCGACACCTTTTCTGAGACTTGGTGACGACACTTTCAGCTTATCGACCACTCCCACTACAGCCTTATACAACGCTACATTTACCAATTTATTTGGTCAGGAGTATAGATCAAATGCTCCTGATATAACCGTTGGAACTACTTTATCTACAACAAACGAGTACAGATATTCACAAGTGAATGAATCCAAGTTCAGATCCAAAAGCATGGCTGTGTCAGAAGATGGTCAAACTGTCGCGATTGGTCATGGCAATATGGTTTCGGTGTATAGATTTTCAGACACTGTGAATACTTTTGAGTCTTTCTCACCCCAAATTTCTACACTTGCTTTGGATTCGTCTATGACTTTAGGGGCTGGTGATTTTTCGGCAGATGGTAACAGGATTATCATCACCGATTCCGATCAAACCACCTCAATTTATAAAGTTAATTCGGGGATACTGCAAAGGGAAACTGAGTTTCCTGGCACGGGTGTATTATCCCATGATGGTATCATCGCCGCATACACAACTTCTAGTGTGATTAATTATAAAATTATTACACTTATCGGTGGTGATAGGGTGACTACTTCATATGGAGAGACTTGGACCGACCCAGGGTTTACATACAGCAGCGACCCTGATGTCTATAACGATATTGTGACTGTTTCGGGCGATGATTTTGACACAACTGTGGAAGGTGATCATGTGGTGATGTATCAAACACCGACTTCCCAACAGATTAGAATCGTAAAAGTTCGACCTCAAGTTGAAAACTCCACTGGATCGTTTTCAACAACAAACATACCGTATGGACCTAGTTTTGCCGGTTGGACAGGGACGTGGAGATCTCAAGACTTTGCACTTTTCACACTTCCAACGAGTTTCGGTGATTTCTCACCCGAAAACTATGAATTAAAAATTACACTTAATGGAACAATACCCGTAGCTGGAAATTGGCAATACATGTCAATACAGATTTACACGGATGGTGGATTTTCGACTACTATAGATTTTACATCCAACGGTTCCGGACAAGGAGAGTCATACAATTATTGGTTGGGAACTATATACAGAGACAAAGTAAAAACGACAACGACCATCACTTCCGGAACACTGAATGTTGGTGATCAAGTAAGGGGAAGATTGTACGTGTATAACACGTTTTTCTCCGACTTTAATGTCAGTGTTGAAATACAGAATACACTTTCATCTTTGCGAACACCAATCATAACGTTGACCGGGTTTTCCGAGTTTAGTATAAATTCGACTGAAAATTTCACAGATCCGGGGTTTACTTCAGATAACTCAGGGGATGCTTTGAGCAAGACTATTGATCCCACGTTCCCAATATCCACCTCTACAAGGAAGGCGATCGTGTATAAGGCACAGAGTTCGGATGGAATAAATGGTTACGCCGTTAGGTATGTAAATGTAGAAATACTTCCGTCATTGGTTGTTAAGAAATTTCAGAACAATACGTGGTCGACGTTTGGCAACCCTATATATTTACAAATAAATGAATACACTATCGGTGGATTTGTTTTATCCGAAGATGGAACTAGACTTGCCCTAAGTCAATACACGTCGGGGCGTGGGTTAATCTACACGTATGAGTATAGTCAAAATGTCTATCCAGCTGGATGGGTTCAATACGGTTCAGTGATCGATATCACAAAGCCTCTAAGTTTCCCGGGATTCAGTATTGCCATGTCTGGTAATGGTCTTAGACTAGTAGTTGGAATACCATCAAACGACACGAATGTGAATGGAGATGTTCATGTGTTCAATTATACAAACTTGGCATGGCAGGCACAAACACAGGATACAAGTTTACATTCACAGATTGGGCAACTATACGGCTATTCAGTTGATGTTTCCAGAGATGGTGCACATATTATAGTTGGATCACCACCATTCAACACTTCAACGGGTGACCATGGTGATGTTTATGTATTTGAATTATCTGATGGAAATTTTGTTCTAAAGGGGGCACCCTTGACAAGAGATATCAGCCACCCAGAGTTTGGTAGGATTGTCTCAATCTCAAGTGACGGTAATTATTTTGTCACCAACTCTGGTGCCTCGCACACTGGTGGTCAGAAAGTCGTGTATTACAAATACCTTAATAATACATGGGTTGAACACGGTAGTGGTATAAACTCATCTACTTCACCAGTCGTAGCTGCAAAGATTAGTGGTGATGGTACAAAAATTTTAACACTTGTAGATACCAGAAATGTAATTATTTATTCACCACAAACAACTACAGTGACATCTGGATGGCTGCAGTTAGGGTCAGACATCACCTTTGATTCGTCTTCAATTCCACCCCCTACTGCGGACACGAGAGGGGAAAGGTCACCCGGAAATCGTTACTCACCGAACGGAGGAACCCAAGGATCGGTAAATTTTGATACCCATGGACTCAACGTTGACATTTCACATGATGGAACGATCGTAGCTGTTGGTTTACCAATGTTAAGATTCGTGGATACTCAAATTAACCCCAACAATAATATACATATAACAGGTGGAGCTGCTATCGTGTTCAACTACGATGTCAATACGCTTACATGGGTGCAGAGTGGGGGAATGATTGTCCCGAAGTATGTATACAATCCCAATTTACGGGATTTGTATTACGCTGACGGGTATACTGGGGGGTTACCTAACTCCGAGCTCAATGAAAGGGCTGAGGCATGTATGTTCAGTGGAGCCGCAATAAGTCTTTCAGGTGATGGTCAATATTTATGTGTCGGATCTCCCGGGTATGTGTCGAACCCTGTAGATTTGGCTCCGACTGGTTCGGTTACATTAGTGGATGAGCGGATGCATGCATTACCTAATCGAGCTGGTGCATCCTCATGGACGTTGTATAAAAGAAATTCTTCGTGGTCTCCTGTGAACGATTATTTCAGTGTGGGATGGGAACCACTCGGAACAAAGTATTCCGATATGTCTGAAAGTCTAAAAAGTGTATATGGAGTCAGTAACGTGGATGAACGGAAACGTGAAATGTTGGGTCTGAGTGTCAAAGTCGCGAGTGATGGTTCCTTCGTCGCATATGACACGAGAACCGACGGTGTTAAAGTTGCTACACTTGGTGGAAGTAAGGAGGTAGTCACGGCTGTAAGTTTACCCTCGACGAACAGTTTTGGGAGATATGATGTGAATGATACTGCATTTGGCACAATGGTTCCACAAGCTACCCAGAACTCGGCCACCAATTATGAATATGAAATTAATGGTGTGGTGTCCGTCCCAGACTGGGATTCTAGTGTAAGTGGTCAAGATCACACAGATGCCGTGTTACCTTTACACCCCGAAACACCTAAAACCACTGGAGATTTCTGGAGAGGTGTCCCCATGCTCCACATGTATTCTCCATTACTTTACACGGTTTACCCTAACACCGTTTTCTCAACCACGTCAACTAGAAATATAAGTCCAAACTTCAGTTTGGACACGAGTCAGGATCCACTAGCAACCGTCTACAGTGAGAATGACTACGGAATGAGTCTTTTGAATGCGTTCATTCGAATAAACGACGGAGTCGATGACACCGATGTAAACAATACAAGAATTAATCAGAGGGGTGAAACAAATTTTGGTTTTGGTGAGATTTTATCAACATCCAAAGATTGTAAGTTTATGGTAACAAGAAGACATCTATGGGGTGAATTTGCCTCTGGAGGTCTAACAAATTGGGAAGGAGGGACTGGAACATATGGCTCAATGGCTCAGAGTCATATACACAAATGGTTGAATGATCCTCAGTTTTCGTATTATCACGGTTTACGGACACCAAAGGATAAAAACATTTTAACTGATTATCATAGTTTTTCAGAAGTGTATGTGTATTACAGGAATTCACCATCCGATGATTGGGTTCAAAGGGGCTCCACCAGTGATTTACGAGCATTACGATACTCTGACGTAGGTAAAAAATATCTGATTCCGACAAATTTTATATACAGAACTCTACTACAGGATCCGGGTCATGCTGATATCAACAACACAGAATCTACCGACACCACGGAACTTGCTAAACATTGTGGACTTGTTCTATGGATGGAGAATTTTGGGACTGAATCAAAGATATCGGATGACGGTATGACTTTATTGATCAGTAATTTCATCGGTGTCGCTGCGGATTACCAACTTAACAGAAAGGGGGGGCGTGAATTTGGATCTCAGGAGCGTTGGGAAACATATATGCCTCTAGATGAAATGAATGACTTTGGAAACGCGATATACGTTTACAAATACAATATGACCACTGGCAATTGGGATGCAAAGTCTCATGGAAATCTTACGTCAGATACATATGTGGAAACGGGTTTTGCCATGGGTTACAATTCGGAATTTGGCACTGTAGAATATGTATCTGGTGCTGATTATATGGCATATAATGTAACTATAAAGGATGATGTATTCAACGTAAACAATGTCGATCACACACAGGCACCCTACCCCATATTCCCGAGCTATTTCGATTCGAGAATGCGATCAAGTGATATTTTGGCGCCTGGTTCTGTTGACCCCGGATGGAGTCAGTCTCGTAAAAAACGGAATATCGACTACACGAGTCAATTTGCAAGATCTGTAAGTTTATCAGGTAACGGAAATGTCATATCTATATGTGAACCAAACTGGAATCCAATTTATGATGGAAACGATATTGGAGATATTCGTGCTGGATCTCTAACTGGGTATTCACCTTACACATTTGGTAACCCAAACCTGCATCAAAGAATTCACAATGACTTTTGTCGATCAACTGTTACCACTGGTCCAGTTTCAACACAACGTGATTACAACTCCGAGGATGGAAATTTTACCCCGTTCTCAACTCTATCCAATCAGTATTCACATTTGAATCCAGGACATCCCAAGAAGAGGGGTGGTGATACAAACTATTGGGTCCCCTTAAAAGGAATGACGGATGGATATTCTACAACCCAAGATTATAGACATTTTGAATCAAGTAGTTATGTGGCGAACGGTTTCCGAAAGGCTGTTCGCCCAGGTGATTGTGGACGAGTTTTATTTATGAAATGGAATGAAGCTCAGGATATATATGACGTTGACCGAACACTTCCACCATTTTATTCTATACAGTTACTGAACTATGTTGAAGAAGACGTCAGACAGAAGAGATATGAAATCAATAGAGACTTCACTTCCGGTCCTTCTAATGGTGGTTTCCAATATACAGTTTTCAAATGTGAGCTAAATTCACTTGGGGATGAAGTGACATTTTTTGCGTCTTATCCGTCAGATTTTATGGAAAGACATGGTATCACAGACGTGCGGGTTGGTATATACACTTTCAAATTGACAGATGCGGTAGACATCAGCAATCTCACTGATGCTGAAATATCGGCACTCGACCCATTGTCTTATTACACGATAGAAACAAATCACACAAACACGAATACGTATCCAGCTGGTTGGCAACTAGGATACACAAAGTATTGGAAGTTGAAATCAAAAATATTAACATCCCAGTTTACTTCACCTATCAATGTTGGTGTCAACACACAGCTATATTTCAAGGGTGATACAACTTTAGTTCATAGCGGTCCAAATTTTGATTGGCACAAACAAGACCCCGGTTCTGCTACACGGGACCCGTTGTATTTACGTGATCCTTTGAGCACTACAGAGCAATCCTCTTTTCCTAAACTTCAGTATCCAAATTGGTATCCTTCGGGTGAACGACGTGAAGATGATAAAAATGCGAGAATACTGTCTCGGCGAAGATATGTAAACAACTGGCGTTCCGGTCATGCGGCAAATTTCCACGGAGGAAGAAGTCATGAAGAACAACAAAACCCACTCGATTTGAAGGTATATGATGGGACAGACACGATTTTATTCAGGGATTCCCAACGCGTATACCTATTCAAGAACGGGGTGAACAAAACAGAAAATCTATGTGTCAAGACATTTCCCACACCCACAGGAACTGTTGGCACTGTAATGAATGCTGCATATGCACCAGCGGTGGATACTCTCTTAGTCTCAAGTAGTGAGGTAGACTTCCACCCCGTGGTGTCATCTGTGGAAACAAGAATAGGATTGGAATGGGGTTCTTTAATAGAACCACACACACCTTCACGAAGTTTTACTAAAACACGTGGTGTTAAGCATTCCAATGGATATGTTTACGTAATTGGTGTTTATATTTCAGATTCAACTTATACGATTAACAATAGTGTCACTTTGCCCGCAACAAATGTAGAAGCAGTGTTTGTGGTCAAGTATAACTCGAGTGGTGTTGCTCAATGGGCTGAAACTATCATTGGATCAGAAAATGCCGATGGTGGGGGTATAGCAGTTGATTCCAGTGGAAACGTCTATGCGACAGGGGACTATAGAAGTGCAGTTTCTGTAACCCTTGGTAATAACGTGACTTTATCAGCCACTTCGACACTTAGTGGATTTGTGATTAAATATAACCAATATGGGGCAGTTCAGTGGGCTAAAACAATTCACGCAATCTCCGATCAATATTTGCCGGTAGGTGTGACCATCAATGATATAGCAGTCAGTGCAAGTGGGGACGTTTATGTGACCGGTGATTATCAAGCAAAATATGATATCGACCTTGGTAATAACGTGACTTTACCACTTACCCATGGAAACTATGGTCCCAGTTCAGTTAACGCGTTTGTGGCTAAATATAACGCAAATGGGGTAGTTCAATGGGGTGATAGATTGGGTGCTTTTGGTCATGAGTCACGTGGTAGAGGTGTGGTGGTTCATTCCAACGGAATCATCGTGACCGGTAATTATCATCAAGGCGACGGGATCTTGCTTTCATACCAACCGACGATTCTCAGACGTGGTTACTTGGTAGATATCAACCACAATGGCATAAAGCAGTGGGATATATATCCTAACCGCACTGATGTTGATTCTCTTGGTATTGGTATTGTAATCAACAACTTTAATCAATCCCTCGACATTTACATACTTGGTTCACATATACCTAATTATTCGTCTCGATACCTGTTTATAGAAAAATTTACCAAAACACAATATTCCAACTCTGGTCTTAGTAGAGAATTTATAGAGTTGATGGAAACTGGAGCAGTCGGATATGCAAATGATTTCCGGTGGTCTCAAAAATTAGACAAAATCGACAAGGGTATTGCAGTCACATCGACCGGTGATATTTATATATGTGGTGACTATACATCGACTACTGATTTAGAATTTACCATTCCTAATTCATATGACACAGTGACTTTACCAATGACCAATGGTTATTATGGTTTTGTGCTCAAATGTTCTCAATCCGCATTATTTATAACAGAAGCCAAACATGTGTATACAGAAGGTGACGTCTTCCTCTCTGCGATTGATGTCGATCAGGACGATGTTTATATTTGTGGACACACGAACGGAATGGTTTACGGTTTAAACGTAGACGATGGTGTCACATTATACAGAACACCAACATATGTCGCACCACAAGATGACTCACAAGATGGCTTTATATTCAAGTATTCTAGACTCAGTGAAACAGTATACACATCTACACGCACCGATCAAATACAATCCGGGATGCAACCACTTCCCCTAAACTACACAATAACAACGACACCACAAGTGTTCATATCGATGTATAAATTTAACGCTGGCGATGATGTCGAAGAATTTGTGAGTCGTGATAATTTTCAAACCGTATTTCCAGCCGGGTCTACCAGTTATTACGACATTGAACCAACCTCTATTGGGTATGTGAAGAGTGATGACATCGTCGTAGATTCTTCATTGGCTACCAGATTTACCACACCTGGATACACTTTAGCACTAAACAGTGATGCAACAACTATATTATTCAGTAGCGGGGCTGATTATACACGCTCTTTTCGAGCGAGCGATGGTTTGCGTATGGATTACCGATATGAAGGGTATTACAAGTTTATAACTTTGGGTAATGCTCCACCACCACATGTTTTCATGTTACACGAGTGTGCACAAATTCATACATTAACAAAAACTGATACGACAATAACACAGGCAACTCAGTTCACAATTCAACAAAAGTTGTCAAGTGACACAACAAAATTTTTACGAGATCAAAACATTTTCACGAGAAGTGCCGAGACTGGTGAGTCGTCAACCTATCAAGGTTGGGGCTTTATGGAATCGTCACTCACAGTAGATACGGGGTATGGTGCCTACCCCGCTAAATTTTGGCCTACAAGTTATTTATCACTGTCTACGAATGATCGATTCCTGACAGTGTCTGAACCTGTGTTGGACCCATTAGGATTGAGGTATTCTATGTGGAATGGCACGGATCTAACACCAGAACAAAATGAAGATCTGCGTATGGGAAAAGTTACTGTGTATGATGATTTCATACAACTTGGTCAGGTGATAACCGACACACCACAGACAACATTAACACCAAACATCGACGAGTTTGCATACTCCGAAAGCACTATTTCTCCAGATGGGAAAACCATTACCGTGCCATATTCCATTGTGCCGAATAAATTTGATGCGTTAACTCCTGGAAACTTCGAGAAGGGGTTCTCAATTTTCAACCTGGACGATGTGACAAGCACATGGTTGAAATTGAACTCTACTTTTGTCGTAAATACCAGCTTTACATTTGACGGAACGGGTGGAGGCACCGGAAATGATTTCGTTCCGGAAGAGACGACATTTATATCATTTCTGACAAATGATAAAGTTTCTTCATTTTTTGGTGGAGGTCGTTTGATGAACCCTGATAACACGTATCAGGTGGTTTCACCAGTGTTTAGACAGTATAGAGCTTTCAATACCACCGAGTCTTCTTTATGGAACAAAATACGACCGGATATAACGTTGACGTCTACGGATTTGAATAGACAGCACTGGAATTCGAACATCACTGGAGCACCTAGTAGAGACGAGAGAATTCCTGACTTTGCGATGTCTAATGATGGAACGGTCATTGTCATAGGTAACGAAAATGACGAATTACAGTTTACATCTGTAAATAACACAACGAGAAAAACGGGATCGGTGTCTGTGTATAAATATGATACCACACGGTTACTGTGGACTCAACAAAAAGTCACCGTCGATGATGATGTAAGTTCGGGTTTGGCGACAACACCCTATGTTCCTGCGAGATTTGGTCGTTCGCTAGCGTTGACTAGTGACGGTAACTCACTCGTGGTGAGTGCACCAAATAATAGGGATGGATCTGGTGATATTTTCCTTTTCGATACATCTTCAACGACAGTGACCAAAAAGGCTTTGACGTTACAAAATCCCGGAGGCTCTGAGTTTGGTTATTCCCTAGTGGTAAATGATGACCTTACTCGTTTGTTCATAGGAGACCCGTATTATTCAACTGGTTCGGATTCGCAAATTGGTAGAGTTTGGGTCAAGGAGTATGATAGCACTATAGCAAGTGGTAACACTTTACCGAATGGATTCTCTGGTGCGAGTGGTGTATACATAAACCCCGGTAACGACGTTTATAACCCAGTTTATAACTCATCAACGTTTGGTGGATTCTCTGAATTACTCCGGTTTGGAGAAGCTATAGACGTGTCTAGTGACGGGAATCACCTCATCGCGAGTCGGTTTGGTAGATTTTCTACTGATTTCCATGACACGAGTGACTACATGTCATACTTTGGAACAATAGAACTTGCAGAAAAGTGGGATAGAAATGAACAGACTGGAATATGGGAATTGGAGAATATTCCAAGGATAAATGCAACAACAGAATTTGACCTTAGGACTGGTCATTTATATTTTGCAAATGCCCATCCAGATCCAACTGAATTTCGGTATTTATCTGACGATCAGCCCAGACAACCAAATGTAAAGATTTCGGATTCTGGAGAAACGTTCCTCGCGGGTGTTGAATCAATTGGGAAGTCTGGGGCTTTGAGTGTCCAGTCAAACATTTCCATTTTTAGAAATAGTTACGACTTCACACCTGTGCTTACACTCAATGGACCCATTGTTGTAGAAATAGGTTTGGGAAATCAATACGTAGAACAGGGTGTGACCTCTGATAATTCTGATGATACGATAACCATCACCGGAAGTGTCGACAACACGGAGATTGGTAATTATATTTTGAGATACTCAACTGTGCGACGTGGTTTATCCTCTTTTATAGAACGAACAGTCAGAGTTGTTGTCCAAAACGTCCAGCCTACAGTCACACTCATCGGTTCGGAGTCTATAGAACTTGAACAACCAACAACATACACAGAACCAGACCCACCGGTGACTTTCAGTGGTGGTGTGCTTGAAACATATGGGATCCCCCCAGATGGTAGCTCCATTGGAGTGTTCACGATCCGTTATCAGGTTAGAAACGCGGTGGGTATCGCAAGCGCTACAAGAACGGTAACTATTCTACCTGACACGACACCACCTGTAGTGACCAAATTTGGTGGTGATGTCATACATAAAATCAACACCATCTACAGAGATGCTTCATATATTGGGTCTGATGGAAATGAGAAGGTTATTAGGACGACACCTTCATACGTGCAAACCATCACTGACGTAGGACAATATCGTGGAACCACAGAAATTACCTATTCCGCTGTGGACTCAGCTGGAAACGTCGGAACTGTGACGAGAAACGTGGATGTGAAAGACGTTATGGAAGCTACATTGCTCGGGCAACAATTGGACGCGAGTTATTATTCAACCATTTCGGGTGATGGGAGTAGGATAGCTTTAATTAGGGAAACGACTAACGACGTGATTCTCTATGATCTCCCGGCATCTATAAGCACTTTCGTAGGTGGATGGAATGGTTTGGGGTCTATGGAGGGTCAGATGGTCAAATTATCATCCGATGGTCAGATTGTTGCATTTACCGCGTCCGACGGTGTGCGCGTGTACGTGTATGTTTCTGACTCTTGGGTTGAAAGAACTGCAGCGACGAGTAGATTTGCTGTTCCGGGTTCATTTATGTACGAAATAGATATGTCAGATGATGGTAGCACTATCAGTGTTTCCTATCCCGGGGGTAATGACCAGTATCTGGAAGAAGTTGTAGTATTTAGTTGGAATGGTACAGAATACGTCGAGGAGCACAGCATTGCTAACGGCACTGCGACCGCTACAGGACTGGGTAGTGCGATGTCTCTTAGTTCCGATGGTTCTCGGCTAGCATTAGGCTCTCCAACATATAATTCGAGTTCTGTGTTATCAGTAACACCAGAATCTGTAATTCTCAGAGGTGTTTTCTGGTACAGGTTATCTAGGTTCAGGTTAATTGGGTCGACAAGGGTCCTTACAGAATATTACAGATTAACGTCATATGGGCGTCATGGAGAGAACAACACTATGTATTGGCCTACGACACTTGGATCTAAATGGTCATTGTCTTGGCAGTGGTATATTTACGGTCCCCGTTGGGGGGGAGCTGATGATATGCGGCTCATATATTATGCAACAAATCCCATATCAGCCTATCAGGCTTCGGTTCATAATGGGTATAACAACTTCTATGAATTTTGGCAGGGTGATACACATCAGATAAGAGACAACCGTGACAGATACAGAAAAACACAAAATGTCTATTACGGAACGAGTAGATGGTTAAGTGTAAATGTGTCATACGACAATGGTATAATGACTTCGACAATTATGGACGGGAATCGTTTAGTCTCCACCCTTACCCATGATTTTGGAACCGAGCATCAACATCTGTATGGCACACCCACGTATATAGGATTTTCTGGTAGGACGGGTGGAGTTACATCATCACAAACCATCAAAAACATAATTTTTTCAAGTGGATCCGTGAATGGTGGAGAAATAGAGGTATATGAAAGATCGGGCAACTTATGGACACAACTTGGTGAATCTATTGAGGGTGGTTCTGGTGAGCAGGGTTTAGGATCTAGTGTCAAGTTGTCTGGGGATGGGTCAACACTTGTTAATGTGAGTGCCGCCACTGATGGCAACAAGCAAAAAGTAAACGTGTTCTCGTTAACTAATGGTATATGGACAAAGAAACCAACTTTAATCGACAATCTCCTGAAACGGACGGGTTTCAATGGAAATACGAATGATCTTGTGGACGTTAGTGATGATGGTTCTTTACTCATCTACGCGAAGGGTGTGGGTAGTGAAAGATTTACATCACATCTAGATGGATTGTCTACAAAATACATAGATGGTTTCAAGTTAGAAGGAGGAGAATACATACCAGTTCTTCTAATCCCTGAGAGTGCTACGACTTCTCTTCTACCGACAAAACACATTGAAGTGTCTGGTGATGGATCGAAGGTTTTGATTCATGCGGATGATCAGGTTGACGTGTACACTGTCACTGAGACTGTTTTCAATCCAGTCATTACGCTGAACCACCGAGACGATCTAGATACTTTGACGACTACATCTTATACAGAACAGGGTGCTACATCAAACGTGACTGACGCTCTTGTAGAAGTGGGGGGTGATGTGGTTACTAACATACCTGGGACATACAGGGTTACATACTTAGTGGAAGATACGAATACAGGAAAATCGGCGCATAGAACTAGAACTGTAATTATAACATAACAATGTTTGGACACCTAAGTCGGGTCTTGACACAACTTTATTTTATCAAACATCTTGAACAATGAACTCCACTGCCATCCTCGAATACATCCAAAACCTCGAAAATCTCAACGAAGAGTCTCGAACCAAGATCGAAGAGCTCAAGAAGTTGTACACCCAAGCTGAGGAAGAGAAGGTTGAAGCTCTCTATGAACTAAATGAACTCAAGAACATGACGCGGACTACACCTTCATACACAGAGACAACTGCCCGTGTTTTCAAGAAATCCGTGAATCAGTGCATCGCCGACCGTCTCCATGAACTTGGTGAAATGACCGCTGACTTCTACAAGGATGCGGCTTACAAGCGCGCCGCCACTATCATCGAGAATCTGCCCTACGAGGTCGAAAGTGGTGATAGTGTTATTCATCTCAATGGCATTGGTAAGTCCATCGCAAACAAGATTGACGAGTATATTGATGAGCAAGATTCCGACTATCAGGAATCTGTTTGCTCCGACTCTGAGTCTATCGCATCCAGTGATGGCACGTCTGAGGAGTCTGAGGAATTCATCTCGCACAATGAGGACATTTATGACATGCTGAGGGCACTCGCAGCATCCGAGAAGGACAACTTCAAAAAGAAGACTTACAATAACGCTGCTGAGACACTCTTCTACCTCCCTTATCGTGTTGAGAACCCTTATGAGCTCACATATTTGAAGGGAATTGGAAAGGGTATCGTTAAGAAAGTAGACGACTTTCTGAAAGGTAGTAACCCCCCTAACAAGAAGCTAGCCAATCTCTTGATGAAGATCGGTAACCTTGAATCTAACCAATTCAAGTGTGAGGCGTATTGGAACGCGGCTGGTGTCCTGAAGTCTATCCCCGACAAGATCATGTATGGTTCTCAGGTTAAGAACCTACCCGGCTTTGGTAAATCCATCTGTGACAAGATTGACGAGTTTACCGCTACAGGGACAATCAAGCGCCTCGCAGAACTTACACCCAATTAGGTTGGGGTGGCTTCTTGGGTCGACCTTTTTTGGGTCTATATAAAAAAATAGCGATCACGAACATCACGGTAGGAAACATCTCTTTTAATAAATTTCGATAATTTATCTCTCAATAAATAACATGGTCCCAGTGATCGCACGAAACACGATCATCTTTACTGGAACATTAGCAATCTATTCATGGTATGATTTTATAAGGTTGATGAACACATATAAAAAGAAGAATGGTAATAAATAAATATGTACCCCCAGGCAATTTACCAAACCATGAAATCTATGGGACCTCAGTATGTCGTGAACATTTACAACTGGGTGAAGTCCGCAGTTTATGATGCTCCCCTACGTCTATATCTAGACATTGAACTTGAAAAACTTTCGATTGAACGACACCTAAGTCTCAACGAAGGGGAGGAGGAAATTCAAGATAACTTCAGCTAATGTCCACACACGTGATTCCTCTTGACGGGTTGTTTATCAACTCGACGTCACACCTCGGTATCCCAGGTTCGGCGACTGACGAACTCCGCATCGCTTTTCTTCAAGCTACATCTCCCTTGTGTCCAGACGTTCAACGTAAAATCTGGGAAGAAGTTTTGTATTGCACAGAACCGGTCACACCCCCACCAGCTCCGAAAAAATGTTCAAAGGTGTATTACAAGCGCTTCTCGGCTACACCTTTGCAACCCAAGAGTCTGAGTATCAAAAAAAAATGTTTACTGAATTCTTATTGAATTACAATGTTATCAAAGCTAAGAATGAATGTGGTGAAGAAAGGATCCTCGCTTTCGAAAAGGAACTGGATCACGAACTCGACATACTTGTTACGAAGTGTAAAAGACTCTTATCCTTCGTAGAAAGTAGAGGTTTGGAAAATAAGTTTGCGGCGACTCTCATTGATTTTAGAAATGAGATTGAATTTTGTGTTCAGAATAAACATGACTTGGATCCCATGTTTGAAAAGTATGAAAAAATCAAAAAAATCATAAAAGGTAATAATGTGTCAAGTTCATACCTAAGTGAAGATTATAATCATGAAAGTATACACCTAAGTTTATACTAGATACTGTATAAAAGTTATATTAAAAATGGATATGTTCCACAAAATCCAGGAACTCATCGATAGGAATACAGAGAAACTCCCCGAGGGTGATTATTTGGAGTTATGCAACACTTTGCATGCTTTGAGGCAAAAGGTTCAACCCCCATCTTTCATGGTGAATCAAAATGAACCAATGACAATTGGGTCAGTGATTGTCGGTTCCCTCGACGGTGA
>Ga0181401_1000336_pt1 | contig 19583 bp, 27 predicted proteins | sample 24SPOviralmetaG_FD_130130 | JGI IMG/M metagenome (GOLD analysis project Ga0181401, IMG submission 130130) | Marine viral communities from the oligotrophic San Pedro Time Series (SPOT) site, San Pedro Channel, CA, USA - 24 SPOT_SRF_2011-07-20 | ecosystem: Environmental > Aquatic > Marine > Strait...
AGGAAAATTTACAAACCTTGTCTTGGTGTTAGTGCTTAAAAAGCTGTCTGAACTATTATCTATATCGGTTATTACTTGCAACATACTACCATTATTTTATTGTAATTTAAATTGATATTTTGCACCTTAAATATGCAATTGTTTCCACTTGTGAAATCGCCTTCTAAGTCATAGATGTATGGACTTGTCAAAGTAGCAAAGAATGCTTCACTTTGAACGGATGCAAATAGTTCTTCTTCTTCTATATTGCTAGGGTTAACAAGCAAGGCTTGAACATCATAAGCTACTAAACTTTCTGCTTGGCATTCTATGTATTCGCTATCTTCACAAATTGCACCATACTTTCTTCCTTCATCATCATAAACATCTAGTGCTGTGATGTCGGCAGATGGGTTATCATTTTCATATATTGCACATCTAATTTCTAAAGGCTGATTGATTGTATGACCAACCATAGGCACTTGAACTAATGCACCATTGACTGCTAAAACTTGATTAAATACTGAATACAAACTGGCATCTAATGTGGTCAATTGACCTATATAGCTTTCTTCAACTCTAAAGAATATTCTAATTTTTGTAAAATCATTGCCACTAGATGTTCCAGTTTCAATCTCATCTTGTGCAAAGTTGCTTGTGATTGTTCCACTATTATTTGTGAATATATGCGTTTCTTCAAAAATTGGGATTGTGATTGTCTGCAAGGATCCTAGTAGTGTTGAATTGATTATAAGTTGATTTGACAAGCAATCTTCATAGCTTGGAGATGGTGGTGTTTCCGTTGGGAATTGGTCATGCCAAATGGTCAACTCTAAACACATTCTTTCATAACCAGCACAATCAATCTTGCTTGTTTCTCTAGTATTTAAATATGACTTCCAATTTACATTTATTTTCGGCTCACATTCGGTAAAGCTAAATAAAAGACCACTTGCAAAACCTTTTGATGTGCTTTTGTTAGCATTGTTTTTTATAGTTGCAATAACCTGGTAATTTTTAAACTCCAAGTCTGATTTGCTTATTGTAAACTCTGCGTATTTTTCAGTTCCAGCTATTGTTGTGATAGTTGTAGTTGTGTATGTAAGCAGTCCTAATTGTTCATCTCTTGATACATTGGCTTCTGCTTGGACATCTTGTGAGCCTAAAACTAAATCAACCCTAAAAGCTAAACTATCAAAGTCATCAAATTTCACCCTTACAGTTGTGTCAACATTGCTCAAAAGACTATCCTTTAATGTTGCACCATCATAGTATTCTATTTCAATATCACTTACAATTCCAGTTCCTTTATTGTATTCGCCTTCCCTACTAAATGCCAAAGCTGCACCATTAGCATCATGCTCGGCAGCTGTCCACACATAAATGTTGTAATACTTAATCACATCATAGATAGTTGTTGCATCTCCATAGCTAGTCAATGCATCTCCATTGTTTAGTGTTGTAGTGTCGCTTGAATGCATCCAATTATCCACATCCTTTAGTAAAGTAAATTCATGCTCTATCTGAAAAACTTGTCTTGTGGCATCTAAAATCTCAATTGTGGCTGTTCCAATGTTGTGGGTGTTATTATTGCCATAGGTAAGCATTTGTGTTGGTGTGGTAATGGCTAATGATGTGACATCAAGAATAAAACCACGAGCAGCACTACCATAAACTGGGTGAATGTTGCTTGGGTCAGCATCGTATGCAGTTGGTGAAAACATAGCAGCATCAAAAGTAAGATTACCACTTACAGCAGCAGATGTCGTTATCCTGGAAACTATCTTTATGTTCTGACCAAATGAGCCAAAAGATAAAAATGGAGTATCTCCTAAACTCCACAATAAGCCACTATTATCATATACTTTTATATCTGTAATTGTCATACGAATCCCTTTATTTCTACTTCTAAATTTTTAAAATTGAACACTACTTCTTCCATACTTGCAGTTCCTTGTTGCGTTTCTATTACACTATCAATGTCAAAGTTGTTTAGCATATCACAATCAAAATCCGTTGTGATGGTGTATTCAAAACTTTTGTATGGCTCTTTGGCATAATAACCTCTATTGTTTGGTCTTCTTCTTGGATCATCTATAAAATGGAAATTATCATATAGTGTTCCTTTCCACAATCTTTCTAGTCCTTCTTCACCAGTTACATCATCCCTTAATGTCCCACTTTTTTTTGTGTAAAATGGTCTATTAATCTCTAATGATGTGCTTAATGCACCACCAGTTTCATCGGCACTTATATATGGTGTCATTCTGTTCATTGGTGTATCTTCCCTAATACAAGATAAGAACGGAGTATCTGCACCTAGATTCCAACAATTAAATGCAAATTTATCAATATCGTATCCACTTGTTGTTGTTGTTTTAACTACTCCATTGTTTACTGTCCGTAATTTAGCAAATGGCAAGATAGATGTTTTCTCACCCTCTTGTCTTGTTGATGGTGGACTATTCCACTCAGCAATCTCATTGTAATACTTTTCTGCTAGTTGTGGGAATGGTGGATAAAACTGTATGATATTTGCATTAGCAATATATTGGCTAAACTCTGGCAATGCTGTTTCCCATAATTCACTATCTTGCCCATATTCCAATCTCAAATAAGACCAATTATCTTGTGGCTTTAGTTTCAAGCATTGCTTTTTATTTGATAAGTCAACCCATACATTCTGACTTTGGAAAAAGTAATCTTTGCGTTCAAATTCCAGGATCCCATTTTTAATTCTGTACTTCGCATTAAATACTTGCCCAAAATCAGATAAGAATTGAATGCCATTTAGATTCAAAGCATTGCTTATATTTCTTGGTCTTGGTCTAGTTGCTTGACCAGTTAAAAACGCATTTGGTATATCATCACCTTGCCCAAAATCTTTATTTAAAAACACAGCAGATAGGTGATATGGATTTCTTCCATCTTTATCATTATCATATCCACTATCATTGGCACTTGTCCAATTATGGTCATCATAATCATCTCCAGTCCATGCGTTCAATCCAGTATATGAGAATATAGAACTGCTAGGTGTTAAATTAGCTTTGTAACATAGATTGTAAAAATAGTGCCGAATAAAAACACCAATCAATCCAAAATCCCATTGTTTAGCTGCACCCTTTGAACTAAGTTTCACCCTCATCAATGGGTGTGCTTGTTCTGTGTTGCCAGTAAAAGGATTGTCATAATTAAGATTGTTTAATAGTTCATCATCCCAAATCAAAGTATTTCTTAGTGTTCTATACGCATCTATATCTGTGTTCCAGGTGGTAAGATTTGCACTCATTGAACATCTATCACTACACCATTCAATTGCATTCCATCTGATTTGTAAGTATGGGAATGTATAGCCAAAGCCATCAACCTCAATCTTTACCCAAACGTGTTCAGCTTTATCTGTGACTAATTTTTCATAAAGCAAGTCATACGATCCATCATAAAATTCTAGCTGATTACTTATTGCTCTTTGTGCTACATCATCCTTTCTATTAAAGGTCAATTCCAAATCTTCTATGCCTTGACAGTTCGCTGTTGCTTCCAACCATAAGCTAGGTGCATTTATTGGAGTATCAGAATCAGCCACACTATTTAAGTAAATTCTTATCATAATCTATTGATGATGTCTTTTCTTTTAACCATTGAATGCATCATGACACTAAGACCATTTTTGTCTATGTTTACATTTACCCCATTCCGTTTCATTGCTTTTAACATTTGTCTATTCACTTGTATCATCTCATCCATTTTGTTGCCCATCTTTTCATTGATTGCACCACTATCAATAAGCAATCCATTTGTGCCAATAGACATCCCTTTGCTATTCTCAATCATATTTACCAGGTCATCATTGGAAACATTCCCCAATGCACTCTTGATTCGTTTGTTTTGCTTGGCATTCATTACCCTTTCATTAGGGTGTAGGATAGCAGAGAATCCACCTCTTGAATCTAATTTGCCACCTCGCCCAGTATCTTCAGTACCATCAAAAAATGATGAACTTGTTAAACTTGTGACAGTTGATATACCAGCAGCCAATGCACTTATGATTAAAGGAATTAATACTAAAGCACTAGCACCTTCTTTTGCAGCTGATGCAATTGCCACAATAGATTGACTCAATGCCAAACTTTTGTTTATTGCTATTTCAGCCTTTGCATTTTTTTCTTTTTTCTTTAATGCTGCATCTTGTTGTGCTTGTAGTTGTGAAAGTCTTTCTTCTTCTAAAGCCAATTGGTCTGCATTGCCTTGTTCACCATTTATTTTTGCACTATCAACTACCTCTCGCTGTTTAGCTATTAATTTATCAAGTTGGTCTATTTCTTTTTGTACTGCTTCACCGACACCAAAAGATTGAATTAAATCATTGGATGCTTTTAAGATTTGGTCTAACCCTTCAATAACTTCATCAGCTTTTATTTTAGGTTTAAAATCTGTTTCATCAATAATTTCTTTATTTGCATCTTGCCAATCCTCTACATTTTTGATGCTTTCTTCTGTGTCTATTGCCATTGAAATCATAAAGGCTCTTTCTAATTCTTCCCTTAATTGTGGTGCATCGCCTTCTATTACTTTTTTAAAATCTTCATAGAACTTCAATTCCAACTCCCTTGCAACTTTAGCCATGTCAACTTTTTTGGCTTCTTTTTCTGCACCATCAGCAATGCCATTCACAAAATCTTCACCAGATTCTTCGCCAGAATCACCAAACAAATCACCCAATGTACCACCTAATGATTCAGCAAACTTTTTGTAATAATCTTCAACTTCATCAAGTGCTGATTGTGTCTTTTCACTTATAAAATCAATTGATTCTTCTTGTTCTTCTTGTGTTTTTATTAAATCTTGTACAGCTTGAATTTGTCCAGCAGTCGCACCAATTTTTTTTAATTCTTCTAGTTGTTTATTGTAGTTTATTTGACTGCCTACTAGAAAGTTTGTTACATTTGCTTGTTCTTTTATGATTTTATTTCTTTTTTCTTCAAAGTCTAATGATGCAATTTTAAAAAGCAGTTGCTTATTAGATGATTTTTGTGCTTTTTCAATGTCTTCAATCGTGCTTTTTTCAGTTAATAGATTTGGTAAATACTCTCCATACTTTGCATTAGTTTCTTCAATAAGTTTTTTTCTTGCAGCTTTACCTAAAGTATCCTTTTTTAATACTTCTAAATTTAAGTTTAATTGACTATTTACATCTTTCAATATTTCTTGCTGTGTCTGTTGCTCTTTCATTAAGCCAACAGATTTTAATAAGAACTTACCTAAAGCCACTTGTGCATTGTCCCATTTTACTTGCAATTTTTGCACCATTTGTGAATAGGTTTCTGTTGCACCACTAGCTTTTGCCATCTCTCTGGAAACTATTGTACCAACACCCTTAAAGAAATCCCCAGCTTTCTTGGCTTCAGATGCAATTTCTTTTGTATTAAGTCCTAAATTATCCAGGATCGGCAATGATTTTCTTGCTAGTCCAGTCACAATACTATTGGTTAAGAAATCAACCGACTCACCAGTATCATTTGCTCTCTGTGTTGCAAAAGCCAATAGGTTTCCTAAATCTTCTAAAGGTAGATTAAACTGCTCAAATTTTACTGCTTGTTTTTGTAGTTCAACATCACTAACTAGGTTTTGTGTTTTAATCCTTAGCTCATCCAATAGTTTACTATCACCAAATCTTTTGAATGCTTGTTCTATACCTTCAGCTTGTGCAGCTGCATCAATAGCAGCCTTGCCTATGCTAACCATACCAGCAACAACAGCAGTTGCAGATAATGCTGGTAAAAGGCTTTTAAATGCGTTTTGTAAACCACTTGCTTGTTTCTTAGTGTCCTTGACTTTATCATCAACTTTTGCAATGCCTTTCCTTAAATCTTCAGCATCCGAACTAACTCTTAAAATTACATCTTGAATAATATCTGCCATGAAATGTGTTTGTGTACAAAGATAATAAAAAAAGGGTGTACAATTTTAAGCATACACCCCTTCAATCAAACACATTCTAAATGATTATTTTAGGCTTTATCTTAAAGTCATATCTAATGTTGTGACTATTGTTTGGACTGCCCATCTTATCAATTAGGATTTCATTGCCATTTAGATAAAATTTAGCTTTGCTTTTCTCCTGGTCAAGCTGTGCAAACAAGTTGACTGCTTCTTGTAAAAATTCACTATTTTTCATTGTTGGTTATTATTGTGTTTATTGTTGTATAGTAGTCAACAACTCCCATGTTTTCAAAGTATCTGATTTTGATAGGATCGCCTTGACTTAATTTAAAGTTTATTGAATTGTACTCATCAACCTTGCTTTGTGCATTATATTGCCAAAATAGCTGTTCATTTGCTTTTCCTTTTGCATCAATTCGCCTAGAGTGTCGTTGGAGTATTGGGAGTATTTTGCTGTCAATTTTGTTGCTAGTTCGTAGGAAATAGTCAAAAAAAAAGATTTGGCTTCTGCATCTTCTAGCAAAGCAGCCTTTTTTAAATCATCATAATGCTCATTAAATTGGTAAATCTTTTCATCATTGATGGTGAATATGGTGACAGCCATGTCCAAGATGTTCCTTGAATTGAAATCAAAAGACAATCTATCTTCTAATGCATCCAAAAGTTTGTTTACATTTTCCTTATCATCTTGCTTCATTAAGTCCTTAATAATCTTGAACGCAGCTTGGAATGTAAATTCATCCACACCGATTTCCAGGTAAGACTTCTTCACCTCTAAAGCAGCATATCTTTTACTCGGCAACATCTCAATATCTATTGGCTGATACCACTTGTTCCCCAATGAATCTGTGTAGATGTGTTCCATCTCCCATGTGTTAGTTCCATCGGTTTGCTCTGTGTTAGAATGCTCTTTAGTCTTTTTAAATAGATTCTTGATTTTGTTTATCATACGTTTAGCATTTTTCTTAGCATTTCAAATTCATAAAGGGTTTCAACCTCACACATTAGAATCCCACATCCACCCCTTTGCATAATACAAACCTCATCCAGATTGCTCACATAAATGTTTATCATTCCATTGGTTAATTCAATGGCTTTGCTTCCATCCACCTCTATGCATATTTCAGAATCTTCTTTGCCATTGTTGTGCAATGGTCTGTTTTTCATTCTTAAAATGTCGTAAATCTCTGGCATCTTACTATGTTTTAACAAATGTAAATAGAAATATTCATAAACTAGTAAAAGAATGTATTGATGTCATACCTGGCATAATCCAAAAGGTGTCCCATCCCCTTCGCTTCTGCTTCCTTTTTTAGTATGCTCTTGTTCCTATATTCAACTTGTTGCAAATCTTCTATCAAATACTTCATGCTAGGATCAAATGTCACATCTCTTAATTGCAAGGCATCATTAAACTCATTGTATGAATCCAAATGTGTAGGCTGTTTCTTTGGTGTCCATACTCGCTGACTAGATACGTTTAGTTCTCGTCTAATGATTTCAAATGCATCTGCATTACCTCTCACCATCGCACTATCATTTCGCCCACTTGAATCGCCAGTCACACGAATGTATGCACCATCTGGCAACAATCTTCTAATGCGTTCACATACATCATAAACATTTGCGTGATTGGTAGTTGTGCCTAGTCTTATTTCTCGCCAAAATCTTTTAAATGTTCTATTATGGTCTTGTTGTGATATTGTCGCAGTACAAGGTGCATTATTAAAGTCAAAGGATATGTCTATGTCCATCGTGTAATCCAATTCCCATTCCTTTATCATGTCGGTGTTAAATGCCCAAGCAAAAGGTGACTTGATTTCTTTTCTTCCCCATTTGCCCAATCTCCAAACATTGTACTTGTTGACATTGATTTCTCTATAGGAATCATAGATAGCTATTCTGCTTTTATCTGAATATGGGTTAACATCACAAGTTGTATGAATGCATTTTACCTTTATCTTTTCTTCTGAGCCACTTACATCAATGTCAAAGTTGTATTCTTTGTTGTATATCTTTTCTTCAAAATCTTTATCTGTAAAATCCTTAAAGAATCTTTCCCTTATCCAGGACTTACCATTCTTGTCAACCTCTGGGTTAAATGTCAACCATATTTGAACTGGTGCTACTTGGCTTCTTAATGTGGTTAATATCACATCAAAATCATCTTCAGTAATATCGGTGGCTTCTTCTATCCAGGCATCTGATGGATTGGTAGTTGACTTGATTTTAAAAGGATCATCACATCCCCTTCCTAAGAAATCAGACCCATTAATGAACTTTATTTCTAAGGGTGTTTTTGTGTTGGTCTGTATTGCCTCTAAACCACTATCCTCAAAGAAATTTGTAAACGCATCATACATACTTGGCTTGACTGTGTTAAGATTCTTTCTTATTAGCATCACTCTTGCCTTTGGATATTTGATTGCTTTGTTAGTCAAGATTTGTGGCAAAGCATAAGTCTTACCACTATCACGACCTCCAAAGATTAGATTGATTGTTGCATCACTATCATACAATGATCGGTATGGCTCTAAAGTTATTGACTTAGACCAATTGATGTTCATTCAGTAGTGTTTAGATTTATGGTGCTTATTAATTGAGTAAGTTGCTGATTAGGCTTACCATCAAGCTGTTCCATAATGGTTTTGATTGCGTTTAGTGTTGTTGCATTTTTACCACTCATTGCCAACTGCTTTAACTTCATAGCTAATTGCATTTCTGTTGGCAGCTTAATTATAACACTACCATCTTCTTCTATGCTTACAACTTGCTTTGATTCTATCTTTACTTGTCCATCTTGTAAAAGTAGTTCTTTTAGTTGCTTTTTTATAGATGGTTTGCGACCTCCCTTAGTTGGGTCATTGTGTGGAAACCTGGTATCTTTTCCTACATTTTTATCTTCTCCTATTTTGCCCATTTAAGCCGTTTTTAAGCCGTTTTGAAATCTTCCGTACAATCTATGCCATTTCTTTTTATTGTTAGCTTAGAATCAAGATTTAGCATTCTCTTTACTATTACATCGCAATACTTTGGGTCTAATTCCATACCATAGCATTTCCTTTTTAGTTGGTGTGTTGCTACCATTGTTGAGCCAGAGCCAAGAAACATATCTAATACTAATCCGTTTTCTGGACAACTTGACTTTATTACTCTTTCACACAATTCAATTGGTTTTGGTGTTGCGTGTTTTCCTACATCTTTTCTTTCTTCGCTGCTTGTTCTTTTAAAATGCCAAACATTATTCATATTATCGTGCGTGTTATTAAAGTATGCTCGTGTTGAATAGTATTCTTTTTTTATTTCGTTATATTCTTTTTTTATTTCGTTATATTCTTTTTTTATTTCGTTATATTCTTTTTTAAATGCTTCCACATTATTTTCTAAACACCAACTTTGAAAAGTTTTGTAAACTTTTTCTGTTGGCATATTCCATTGACTTTTACAAGTCCAATGGTCTCTGCTTAAATCAGAATGACCCGCTACTCTCTTCATTTTAGGAACATCCCAACCAGCTTTTTGTCTTTCTGCTAACAAATAATCTCTTATTGATTCCCATCCTTCAAAATAATTATCTGCATTATTATTAAATCCTTGCACTCCACACATCACAAAAAGACACTTTTCGTCTGCATTTGGATAGCTTCTAAAATCTTCAGCAAGTTGTCCTTGTCCGTTACCTTTGTTCCAAGTTATCAAATTTCTAAAAGTTGCTTTTTGATCTTCAATAAATGGCTTCAATATTTCAGAATAAATGTCCATTAATGGCTCATCTATTCCCCAACAATACCAACTGCCATTATCTTTTAAATGTGAAAATTGTAGCGAAATCCATTCTTTATTAAAATTTAATAAATCGGAATAATTAAGATTGTCATTTAAAACTCCTTCGTTTTCTTTCTTCATTCCGTATGGTGGGTCATTGTGCGCAAGTTCTGCTTTTTTACCATCCATCAGCTTTGCAACTTCATCTGAATTTGTACTATCTCCACAAAGCAATCTGTGTTCTCCTATCTCGTATAAATCACCAAGAACACTAATTGGTATTTCTGGCACTTCTTCAACAAAATCATCTTCTTTGGCTTCTAATTGTATTTCTTCTTCCTGGTGTTCTTCTATACCCCATTCTTCAATCTCATCATCGGTAAGTTCTTCAAAGTTCCAGTCACTTGATTCACTTGTGGCATTATCTGCAATGGCTAACTTTCTTCGCTTTTCATCTTCATAGTTTAAATCAGTTCTTTTAATTACAACTAATTCCGTTCCATCACTTTCAATTACCTTTGTTTTTAGTCCTAACTTTTCTGCTTGTTCATAAACTCCGTTACCAGCTATTAGGTAATCTTCATTGTCTATTACTACTGACCGACCAGCACCCAAATCTTTAAGGCTTTTGTTTATCTGTTCTTTGTTTACCTCGCTATGTAGTCTTGCGTTTTTAGGATCTTGTTTTATTTTGCTTTCAGACATAAATTTATATTTTCACCAAATCTATGCATTTTTTTTGATAATCATTCAAAGCGATTTTTGTAATACAAATCTTCTGCTATATCTTCATCCTTTATGCCATCGGTTAAATCATCATTTAAAGGCTTTAAATAGCATTCTAAGAGCCTATCTATTATTTGGCAACACTTAGTATAGTATTCTTTTTTATTGTCCATTAAAATAATGTTTGTTGTGCAGTTTGTGTTTTGATTCTTTCCATTGACTTATCAAAATAATCTTTATCTAATTCACAAGCAGTTAATGTTAAATTCATTTTATCAATCTTGTTTACCTTGTCTATGGCTATGGCTATGCTTCCACTTCCTAAATGTGTATCAAGTATTTTATCTCCTTCTTTAGCATAGTTTATTAGTAGCCATTCATAAAGTTTAATATGCTTCTGTGTAGGATGTATTTTCTTATCAGCTCCTTTATTTATAAATCCCCCATTATTGCATTTTTGAAATAATTTACAAACCAAGCTAAATGAAGTCCAAGCCATCTCAAAATCGCTAAATTTTGGTGCTGACTGCATTTTATCCCAAACTATCCAACATTTGCTCTCTGGCAGATTGTTAGTAAAATAGTTACCCCCCCATATTATCTGATTCTTTGACACTCTAAACAACTCCCTAAAATACTTTTTAGTAGGTCTTACGTTGTCGTAAACCTCTTCAAATCTATGATTGAAATTATCCCCTATACCATAAGGAGGGTCTACAATAGCCAAGTCAAAGTGATTATCTTCATACCTAGACATTAACTGCATATTGTCCTCGTTTGTTATTGTTATGTTTTTCATTTTGTATGTTTTAAAAAAAAGGCTGCATAAATAAATATAACAGCCTTTAACCAAACCAATATTATATTTTAAAATGGTAAGCCACTTGCTTCTTGCTTTACCTCTTTTGTTTCTTCAGTTCTTTGCATTGGATATTTTAGATTGCCAATGTAAACTGCTTTCTCACCAGCTTCACGTTGTTCTTTTGTTTGGCTGATTTGAATACTCGCATTGTTACCATATTGATCGGCTTCATCATTTAGCCATATCACCACGTTTAAGTATTTCGCACCATTATCAAAAGGTTTACCCTCCTTATTAGTGCTTACAATCTTTGTCTTGTCAATTTTGTTTAGGTCTATTGAACCAGTTAGCATTTTACTCATAGTTTTTTGTTTAAATTATTAATTAATAGAGTACCTTAAAGATAAGGCTTTTACCTGGTTTATTTAGCTTTTTATCGTATCATTATTGGATATTATTGGATATTTATTGTTGATATAAACTTGTTAGCATTAATACTACGATAATCGTTCTTTAATTACATTGCAGTAATCTTTGTTTATTTCGCTACCTATCCAATTTCTTTTTAAATCTTTACATACTTTTGCAGTTGTTCCACTACCCATAAAAGGGTCGTAAATAATATCTTTCTCATCTGTACTGCAAAGTATTGGGGTTTTTATTAGTTCAGTTGGGTAAACTGCAAAATGCTTTTCTTTACTTGGTTTTGTGTTAATACTCCATACACATCTTTTTATTCTGCCTTTATAAGCATTTTTATTTATGTCATCATATTCGTAATCAATAGTACTCAATCCTAAATCTATTTTATGAAAATCATCACTCCAATCATCAATAAAATCTTTTACTTTGTCCCAATCTTCTAATTTTGGATAACTAAACCCACCTATATCTTTTCTAAACCAATGCTCAATAGTAGATAGTTTTATATCTTCAACATTACTAAACAACTCTTTAGCAGTTGTTCTGCTTCTTAAAAAATCAACAAAAAATAAATGTTCGGGTAAATGGTTTCTTTTTTCCAACAACTTCAAACCTCTTTTTTTATTCATCCCTTGCCTTACTTGTTTTTCTTGCTCATCATTCAAGTATTTACTTTCTTGCCTTTTATTTGTCTTACTACTTACTTTTGTTTTACGTTCTTCATATTGGGTATTAAATTTATATTTTTCATTCTTTACGAACATAAAAACACGCTCATAATCATTAACAAATCTATCTTTTGCACTACTCGGTATTGCATTTGGTTTGTGCCAAATTATATCACTTCTACAAATCCAACCATTATCAATCATCATTATTTTAAACCTATCGGGTATTCCTAATAGTGTTTTTCTTTTAATGCTACCTACTTTTTTACTTGCGTAAGTATCGCCAATATTTACAAATAAAATACCATCGGTTTTTAAAACTCTATAAGCATTTGTAAATACTTCTAATAAATTATTTAAGTAATCCTTAAAGCTATCTTCAATACCTATTTGTTTTTCGTTTCCGTAATCCCTTAAATTAAAATAAGGTGGAGAGGTTATGATACTTTGAATAAAATTATCATTCATTTTACTCATAGTTAAATTACAATCTTCGTTATATGTTTTATTTATTTCCATTTTGTCTTTTTAAATCCGTACTAATGCTAACAATGTATATAAGCCATAGAAAAAACGGCTCATATACTAAACGTTTATCCCTATTTTTTAAATATACTAAATTCTTTGCTATACAATCCTAATAAAATGTTTACTTGATTGCGCAATCTAATCCTATTGCTAATATCTTGCATTTGCCCATTTATTTCGCTTTTAAGCCACTTCTTAACTGCTGACAGCTTTGTGTTTAACTCCAAATAAAACTGCTTTGTGTGCTTGTCGCTTGGTGTTTGCTTTAATCCTTCCATAAATTCCAAATAACTATCTCCATAGATTCGTTTTATGCCTTGAATGTAGTTCATTGCATCACCACTTTTAAAATGGTTTGATTCAAAAGATTGAATGTGGATGTTGTGCAGATTAAAACGTATTTGACTGCTACCTCCAGCATGATAAAAATGCCCAGCATTCATCTTGCCAAAGTTTCCAGTAGCAATGCAAGGCTGCCCATTGTCAATGATTCGCACTAACTCATTTATCTTAGGCTGAATCATACTGCTTTTAACTTTGCTTAAACTCATTAGGTTAATCTTTTGCTTTTGATCTTGCAGTCTTTCCTTGTGCTTTGTTTCTTTCTTTGCTTTTATCGTGTGTCGGGTTAAGGTTTCTTTACCTTCTTCCGTTTGATATAACCATTTTGCAAAGCATTTGTGTTCAAAGCATAAGCCATACTTTCTCCGTTCTACCAGGTTACCACATCCGTATCCTTTTGCCTTATTTATGCCTTTGCACTTTTTCATTGCTCTAATGCTTCCTTTACCTTATGGTATGTGTCGCTTAAATCTTGATTGTAACTGTTTGGATGTAATGCATTGCTTACTTCATTCAAAGCATTTATTATGGTGCTGTGATCCTTGTTGCCAAATAGCTTACCAATGTCTTTCAATGTCATGTTGGTGTTGTACTTTAACCAAGCCATCAAGCTATACCGATAATACAAAACATCCCTTGACCTTTTTTTAAGAAAATACTTTCTGCTTACATTCAAATCATCACACAATATTTCCATATAGCTTGACACAACATTACTCAAATGATGTCCACTTCTTTTAGGTGATATTCTGTGAATGGTTAAATTTATTTCTTCTCGGTAATCTGGATAATCTTCTCTAATCTGTAAAAGTTTTCCTATTAGTTCTCTACTCATTTTGTTTTGTTTTATTGTCCGTTTAAAATTTGTTCTATTGATTTGTAACTGTATCCCGCTTTCCTTAGTAAGCCTATTAGCAAATCTAAATCATCATCATTTAGCTTTTGGATATTGTTTTGGAATTGGTTTTCAATGTCCTCATCAGTACATTTTAAAATGATTTCAAGTAATCTATTATCTTTTAATTCTGTTAGTGCTTTTATTATCTCATTCATATTTCACAAAATTATTGGTTTCAAAATCTTCTTGTCTTATGTATAGTGGTTTGCTTTGCTCGGCACTTATCCGAATCTTTACAAACTTACTAAAATCAAATGAATTATTGACCATATCTTGCCAGGTATAAACCTTCACATTTTTATCATAGCTTACAAAATCTGCAATGCTTGGTTTGGGATAACGACAATTGTCAATCACATAGTTGACTGCATCCGTAAATCTTTCATCTGTAAAGCCATTTCTTTTAAGGCTCTCTGTCAATAGGTCGGTGAACATAGCATCCGTTTTTTCAAATGCTGCAAGGATCCTTAAACAATTCTTTTTGATTCCTTCTTTACTCAGCTTACCATTGTAGATACTTATTGCACCATTTTCAATCCTGGAAATGCTTGTCAATGGATGCTTCAAATTGTTCTCTTGTAATATTTCGCTTAGTTTTTCCATTTGTTTTGTTTTTGTAGTTACCCTCTAATATCTTAATAAAATTTTGTTTTTGCATTAACCAATCAAAATCAGCTGTCCAACCCCTATTATTATCTCCATTTAAAAATAAAGATTCAGCTGTCAAATCAATGACCTTTTTTAAATCATCTTTTGAATATTCTTTCATCCGATTTGTTACAAGCATTTTTCTTTTATCTGTTGCCTTTATAACTTTTGGAAGATTAACACAAACACCATTAAAGTATTCAATCACACTATTGGCAACAATAGTATTATTCTTTACTTCTTTACTTCTTATATTCTTTACTTCTTTAGTTGTTGTTATCCGTTTGTTATCCGTTTGTTGTTTGTTTGTTATTGGTTTGTTTGTTTGCTTGTTATCGGATTGATACAAATCGTAGCAAACTACTGTTATCATTGTATTTAAGTTAGTAGTTTGGATTGTTATTTCGTTTGTTAAAATTAGCTTTTTTATTGCAGACCTTATCTTCATCTCCGAGATACCTATTTCTTTAGATAAATTCTTAATTGATGTGATAAAAGATCCTCGCTTAATCAATTGACCTTTCCAATTCTTATCCTCATAATTGGATTTTAATAGACAATGAAAGAACAATAAACGTACATTGACATCATCGTACCATTCCCATTGAACTAACTTTCTGTGCAGCTTAATCCAGCCTAAACTATATGTGTTCATATGTGTAAATTAGAAATGCCCTTATCAAATAGCCACGACCAAGAGGCATCTTCAACAAGGGCATTATAAAAAAAATTAAGTTTCATTTGGTCGTTATTTTTACAAAGATAAACTTTTATCTAGATGTTCTTGAAATATTCTTTTTTTAATCTGTAATAACCTCTTAATTCAGTTCTAGGGAATACCTCTTTTTCATCCTTATAGATTTGCACTTGGTTTGCATATCTAATCTTAAAACTGATTTCAGTTCCACTTCTAAACATATCTATCTCATGAAATGGTATGGGATCGCATTGCTTCAGTTCCAGGATGTCCAATTCCCTTTTTCTTGTAATGCGTTTGACACTCTTACCAGTTGTGATTCCATAGCAACTTCCTAATGTGCCAAGATGCACTTTTACCTTTTGACCTTCTTTAATCTTTTCCATTGATAGTGTTTTGAATTGCAGTTAATAAATCTTTGTTTTCTTTCTGTCCGAAAATTACATCCATAATATAATCTATCATCAATGTAAGTTCATTTTGTGCAGCCAATCCATCTCTTGCTTCTTGTTCATCTACATTACTATTTATGATACGTTCTAATCGGCTCAATTCCCTTTCTGTTGCATTCATAAAATTGTTATGATGTTGCTTGTAAGAGTGCTTTATTTGCCCATCTAACTGCTCAAAAGTAAGCTGTTGCAGTTGCATTAAAACCAATGCCCTTGAAATTATTCTTTCCTTTTTCATAATGATTGTTGTTTTAGGTTTAAAATATCCATGTATCCACGTTCTTCGCCTTGCTTTTTCCATCTTAAAGCCTTTTCATAATGCCTTTGATTGGCTAACATAAATTGCTTTAGTTCATCGGTCACCACTTCATATTTAGTGTACCGACCTCGTGATGTTTCACGAATCAAACCCATATCAAGCAAATCCGTTACCCTTCCAGATAACTCGTTTAAGCCTTTCTTATTTAGCTTAATTCTAAGCTGTTCCAAAGTCTGTGATTCTATAGTAAGCAATTGATAAACTCTTGCTTTGTCTGTGTTCCATTTTCCACTTTCTATTCCTTGAATGAAAGCATTATTTTGTGCTGTACTCATAATTTTGTTTTGTTTTTTTTGTTATTGAATAATGTTATTAATTGGTTTTACTGTGTTCATGTATTCTCGTGCTACCTTGATGCACAGATTTCTTTGCTCAATTCTTTCTTGGTCAAATGCGTGTGGTATCATGTGGATTCTTTGGTCATCTGACAACTCAATGAAATCATCAAACCAAGATATTTGAACATTAGATGATTGGGTGCAATACTCAACAAGACCTTTACCAGTAAAGATGTGATTGCTTACTAACTCCACAACATCTGGTATAAACTCATCTCTAATTTCACCACTTAAATCTGATATGTTATACTTCCAATCCATTCGCTGAATCTCATCATCAATAAGATTTCCAGGTGTGTCAACTAAAACGTGAACAAGTAAACTATCTTTGATGTTCCACAAGTCCATGTAGCAATCAAGCTGTCTTAAATACAACTCATTTGGCTTTGATAATAGGTGCTTGTTAAATGATTCAAATGACCAAGCAGATTTTATGTCAATTATTACATCATCACTCTTAACATCTCGCAAACCAGTTACCCAATCATTTTGTTTCCTTTCTGTATCCTCTGTTAATCGCAAACCTAAGATTCTGCTTGTTAAATCTCGCCCAGATTTCTCTGCTTCTATTCCTTTAGTAAAGTATTTGTTTTCAAGTTTTGACCTTCTACCAGTTTGCTTCTCAAATACCAAGTCGTTTAAGTATTTCTTAGCTGTGTCATTTAGTTTATAAACATGGCTTTCATTGTCTTTATGTTCCAATGAATGCCAAGTCTTTTTCTGATTGTCCGTCAATGGCTTTCCAATTCCTTTTGACCTTTCTCTAAATGCTTCTAATGTTTCCTTTTGATTTTCTGTCAAAGGCTTCGGTAAATTTACAATAGTGCCTACCGAATGGCTGCGAAAAATGTGTTTTTCAAACATAATATTTTGTTTTTGATTTATGTAAAATTAAAAATTGATTATCTATTAAAAGAATTATTTAAGACTTTTTTGTTTTTCGTTTATAGGATCCTGGAACTTACTTTGCTCTTTTGCACTCATAGCTGACCATATCATATCAAGTTCTTCTAAAGATTCAGCCTTGACAATGTCACTTATCCAATCCTTGACTTTAACTTCTTTAAAATCTTCTTTGTTATAAATGTCTTGTGCTATCCCTATTTCACTCGCACATTTTTTTAAACAATCACTTGAGGCTGATTTAAAATCATTACCAATTGATAAAGGTATGCGATTACCTTGTGCATCCGTTCCACGTTTATACATGATGTCCTTGTTTCCATATTGCGTTTTTACAATTGTTCTGCCATTACTTCTGCAAGTCAACCGACCTTTTACAATTACCTCATCATGCATGACTTTATCTTCAAGGATCTCAAAGTCCCAATCCCATCCAAACATCAAGTTTAAGACCTTTTTAACGTATCCACTTGTGACATATTCCCAAGTGCCTCCACCTTTAGCTGGTCGCTTCTTTACATAGGCTTTTGGTGTACGTTTTAATATCTGAGCAAGTTGGTTTGCATTTAAGCTATTGTCATCAACTAGGCTTAAATCTTCTGCACTAATTAGTGCTAAATTGTTGTCTTTCATTTTATTTAATTTTTATGGTTATTTGTTTATTTCTGTGAATCATTTTTAAGGTGTTGTCTGCACCCATTCCAAACTTTGACAGTTTGTGTCTGCTGCACAATCTTACCTCTGCTTCAAATACAGCCACCAAAGTTGTGATGTTTTTATCATTCAATAGCCTTTGTGATAGGCTGTATAATGCATTAAATTGTTCCATTTTTTTGCTTTTTAAAGTTACGAAATTTTGATTTCTAATCCTACGAATTCTGCATATTGTAGCATCTTAGTTGTGGGCATATCAAACTTATTCTGTTCCCAATTTAATACACTCTGTGGAGTACTTTCAAGATGCATGGCAATGTCCTTTTGGATTAATCCTTTCTCTTTTCTCTTGGCTTTTAAGATTCCAAGCAAATCTGTATAAGATAATTTTTTCATGTTAGATTGTTTTAAAAAATGTAATGTAAAATAATATGATTGCGATGATTGTATGCACAAATAAAGCCTTGCTGATTGTGCCTTTTTCAATGTGCTGCATTCCCATAACGAATAAGGAAATACAAGCCAGTAATAAGAAAAATAAACTCTGCATTATAGTAAATTTTTGTCGGTTAAATAATCAATAATATCTCTATGCTCAAATTGGTAATCACCAAGATATGTGTGTTGTTCTTCCTGGTCATAACCATCGTGAAAACTAAAGGTATCGTGCATTTCAATTACGGTAATGTCACCATAATATTTGCAAACCTCTAAGCCTAAGAATTTGCATAGGTCATACTTGCAAATGCTGATGCCTTTTTCTTCAAGGAAACTATCCTCATAGTAAATGCTACCTTTTACAGTTTCCCCATCTTGATGGTGCAAATCAAATAGTTTTTTCCCTTGTGTTAGCTTATTAATAAAGCTGCCAAATGTGTTTGTCCAGTTGTCCATAATATTTGTTTTTTGTTTTTGTGCCTACTCTGTTGTATCGGATTTTCGGCTTACTCCGTTTTGTTATTATAATGTTTTTAAATTTTATATTTGGATAAATCTGTAATGTCCATTCGGATTCAAACCACAATAAAGCTCATTTAAGTCATCCTCATTTTTAATATCAAAACGCAAGGTAATATAATTGTTTTTTAGATAATCACCATTTTCATCAATAACATCACCGCAACCATCAACTTTGTATGAATCAACCCGCAACTGGAATGGAAATGTTTTTTTAATTGGTCTTTGTGCCATCTGTAAATAATTTTTGTATCTACTCATCGTGTTTTGTTTTTTTTGTTTAAAAATGTATGCCCTTTCTCATAAGCATACCTAAAGGTAAACTATTTTTAATAAATAAAAGAATTTTGTACCTTAAAAACTAAAAATATTATTAAAATAAATACAAAAAAAATAGGGTTAATCTAAAGACTAACCCTATAAAACAAAACAATCTATTATGAAAACGTGGCATTGCACCACTTATAGACAATTCAAATATAAATCACTAAATCGGCAACCACGCAAAGGCTTTAGTGTTAGTTTTCAACATCTGTAA
>Ga0181401_1000338_pt1 | contig 19550 bp, 39 predicted proteins | sample 24SPOviralmetaG_FD_130130 | JGI IMG/M metagenome (GOLD analysis project Ga0181401, IMG submission 130130) | Marine viral communities from the oligotrophic San Pedro Time Series (SPOT) site, San Pedro Channel, CA, USA - 24 SPOT_SRF_2011-07-20 | ecosystem: Environmental > Aquatic > Marine > Strait...
AAGCAAGCGTTGACTATCTTTCACGATAATTATGATAGATACGATTTTATTATGACAGCTCTTTCATTTGTATTAATTGCAAGTGGATTTGTTTTAATAGGTCTTAACTTTCAAATTACAGGAAGGCTCGTTCTCGGTCTTGCTCTATACCTATTCTTTTGGTGGTCTTGTTACTAGACCATCAAAGGAAATAGCAAACCCAACATATTGTGGTACTACATATAGTGGTACTACATATGGGATGCCCGTCTAGGTCTGGAGACCCAATGGAATTTTCTTGATTCCCTCCGGAGAAACATTACAAACTCGTATATGCTCCGGAGGATTTTCACAAGGTTTCAAGATTGTGAAAGTCGGGTACTTCAGAGCCTCTGTGCGAGGGCTATTTCCCAGTCTGTCTTCACAACCTTAACCTTATATTATAAGTATATCATACCTTTACAAATAATGCAAATCATTTATAAAGTTTTTTTTGAAGCTGGGTTATATTTCAAACCCAGTTTCAATGTCGTCTAAGATTCTATTTGCAGTCTTTTGAATTCTGCTTAGAGATTCTTTAACTAATTTCTTAGTGTCTTCTTTGCCCCAGCTTGCGATATAACCGAAGCTGTAAGCGTCTTCGTCGCTATGGATGCCTAGCGCTTCAGCCACTATGAAGGCGACGCCTTCGGCTTCTGTCTCATACCTAGCACGGTTTTGGCGATAGTCTTTAATATCTGCGTGCATAATCATATGAGCCACTTCGTGAATTAAAGTTTTAACTTTATATCCGAAGTCTGCGTTTTCATCTATAACAATCTGCTTCTCTTCGTGTGAGCAATAACCGTCTGCGCCTCGTGCGTTACCCATCACAACTTTGAAGCCATGAACGTCTGCTAATCTAATGAAGTCTGCAAATACATTAAAGTCTGCGTTCGCCACTACATCTTTGACCATTGAAAATGTTGTTGTTAATTCATCACCTTCTGTTTGATTAATTCCAAACACTGGCACCGACATGAACCCCATCATTTTTTTAGCTATTCTATGTGAAGAGTTAACCCCACAAAAATTTGTTCTAGTGAATTTATTCCATATAGTCTTACGACCAAAAGAAGTACATCCTTTTTGTATGCATACAAAGCCCATTCTAGGAGCTAATATCCACATAGCCTTTTCACCAGCTTTAATTGTTCTGCCGACTTTTTCCCACTGCTTAGCACCACGTACAGAAGATGGAAGATTATCCCAGCCTCTTAATATAGATTCAAGCCAAATCAACTGGGTATTATTCCAGCTGTATGCCTTTTCACCTTTAACAAAGTGTAAGTAGCTTTTCCAGTCGTTAGATTCAATCAATGCATCAATAGAGTTTTCTAGAGATGCCGATATATTCTCAACAATTTCTTGATTGCTAAGTTTATTTTTAGTAGTCATTTTTAACCTTTCGTGTTGTCTTATAATACAAGTATATCATATATAGCAAATTAATGCAAATCAGATATAGGATTTTTTTACAAAAAAAAGCTGGTACTAAGACCAGCCTTTTAATTTTAATCTTCAGAATCTAAAAGGTCTTTTAACCTTTCTTGTTCTGCATAATTTTGGTCGGCTAATTCTTCCATTGTTATGATGGAATAGCCGTCAAAATAATTATCTTCACCGAAAAATTCTGCAATTTCTTCGTCAAAGTCTGACATTATGCAACCTTGTTCAGTTTCGTACACTTCTTTGAAGCGTAATTCTGACATATCAGTATTCACTGTATACCTACTTTCTATTAGTTTTTTTCTCTTATTCATTTAACTAATAGAGACGAATCTTATCGCCTTTTAATTACTTGCTTAGGTAGTACAAATATAATCATGTACATAAAGCCAAGCCACAAGGGTAGCAAAGCTAAATCTAAGCCGTTGAAAATTCCATCACCAGTCAAATCAAAACTGTTAATGAGATAGTCATTGCAATATTGTTCTTTCAAACTAACTCCTCCATTTTGAAATAGTATCTTCATTTAATAACATTGTTAAGGCACTTAGATAACCTTCGTCATAGTAAATATCTTCTTTAGACATTTTTTCTCTATCACGGTCAAGGTCTTGCCTTGTCTCTGTAACTAAATTTTCAATATATGTTCTTAATTTGTCGTTCATTGTTTCCTTTCGTTTTGTATAGCGAAGAGAAGTTTTTATAACCTTCGTGTGCTATTCCCTTTCCTGCAGTTATTAAGTGGATTACAAGTTATGCGTTCGTATCGCTCCACTCTGCAAACTAATAAGGCTTCACAGTTGAAAGTTTAAAACCCCTCTCTCTGTCGCTATATTATAAGTATATCATACCTTGCAAATTAATGCAAGTTATTTAACTAAATATTTTAAATTATTTTTTAAGTAACCGAAGCTAATATAAGCGTCGCCAGCTCTTTCAAAAAATATTGGGAAGTGTTCCGTCGGGACCTCCGCTGTAATATCATTTTTACCAGTTGGCTCATTTAGTATTTCAGATAGATGCATAGCAAAAACATGATTTCCCGATGCGTCTTTTTGTTCGTAATAACGTCCTAAATATTCTTTCATGATTTCCTTTCGTTTTTTTTGGTGGTCTATTCTGTTGACACGAAGACCAGTCGCCGAAACTTATTCAATTTTCCACCTAGCCTAAGCTAGTGGTGTAAGGGTTATTCCTTTACCGTGTGGATGCCTGTGAACATTTCCTGTTCCGCAGGTGCATTCCACAGTGCCAGCTTGGAATTCTCTTACGATGTAACCGTTAGTGGTCATATCGGGAGCCTTTCGTTTGATTCGCTTCTGAGACTTTTTCTCAGTCGCTTATATATATAGTATATCATACCTTGTTTTATTATGCAAATTCATTTGAAGATTTTTTTTAGGTGTAATGGCGTAAGGTAAAATCAAACAAAACCCCTACGCCACCATGTAAACCTTGCTAGGCGTTTATTTAAAAACACCTAGTCTATCGTAGTCATACCCACCTTTTTTAATTAGTAGGTCGAATACTGAGCCAACACTCATATCGGCTTTATGGGTGGATTTAAGCAATTTCCAATCGCTTCTTTCCACGCCGTAGTATGTGTACTGTACACCGTTATTAAATTCAGCAGTTAGCTTTCTGTTGAATGTGTTAAACCCGATGCTGTTGAGCATTGAGCTTTCTACTTTTAATGTTCTTGTTAACATTTTTCGTCCTTTCGTTTTATCGTATATATACAGTATATCATACATTCTGAAATACTGCAAATCTTATTTTAGATTTTTAACAATCGCTGTAAAAGTCACTTCGAAATTGTTTAGTTGCAACTGGGACGTTAATCCCTTACTCTGTGCAGGTAGTTTCCGATAAGCTCACTATGAACAACAGGGACTGACAGGGACCCCCAGTGTCGCTGAGGCATCACCTAGGATAACCACAAGCGTCTTTGTGTGTGTCGAGTATGTTGCAGGAAGTTTCTTTTCGAGACTATGGACACTTTACGAGCCAATTTCTCAATAACTTCTACAGCCATTGTTAGTTAGTATATACTAAGTATATCATACATTCTTAGTATGTCCAAATCTATTCGGGAATTTTTTTTACCTTCCCGAATCCATTTGAATTTGAGCTTCGGTTTCTGCCTTGTCCATGCAGTCACCACAAACAGCCTCGTCGTCTATGTAGTAGACAACAGACAGGTCCCACTCAAATATTAAGTCGTCGCATCTTTGACAATGTAACATTTTTAACCTTTCGTTTTGTTGTATGTATTTATTATATCATACATATTTGATTTGTCCAAATCTTATTTTAATGTTTAATCGCGTAGTCTGTTTCAACTCCACAATCGTCACATTCTTTTTCTACTAATACTGTGTCTGTGTTTTCTTTTGTGAATTTTTTTTCACAATCTAAACAAATAACAATATTGTAATAAAATCCTATGTAAAGATTACAGCTTCTGCAATCAGAACATATTCGAATTTTTTTCATAATGTTTTCCATAATCACCTTTCGTTTGTATACAGATAAGCACCCCGTAGCCATCTTATTAAAAGAACTCTAAGTTCCCACTTAATAAGGTTTTTTTCGTCCCGACCTTCAACAGAAGGAGTTTACCAGACTGTTCACTTTCTTAAGTGCTTAACCGTATAAATATATAATATCATTGATTGTTTTTTCTGTCAAATTTTAAAAGCCTATAAACATTGAGGTTTTAAAATAATTTAAAAATAATTTTTGTTTCACGTGAAACCATATAAATCTAGACTTTTACTTTAGATTTTGCTCCAGTAGAACATATGTTCGATGAAATTTTTTTGAGTTTTTTTTTCTTCTCCAGCCCCATTAGTAAGCTGGAAATACTCCAGCCGGTTTTCACCAGCTAGAGATTCCCTTCCCCAACGCCCAACGAAAGGCTAGCATAGAATGCTAAACTAAAACGTTGGGGTACAAATTACTTGTACCTGTAAGCGGATTTCTTAGACTTACTGTATAAGTCCCAGAATTTAGATGGGTTCTTAGCAACGTATTGCTTAACAAACGCATCTCTGGAATTAAACGGTACTTGGTTCACGATGAACTTACCGATTAATCCGATAGCCCTATAAGACGATTTACCAACGGAAAAACCTCCATCAGCATTTCTAAATCTAGAATCGTTAAGATACGCTTGAACGCTCTTAGGCGACCTGTCAAAATAGTCTTGCATAGTTATTGTCTCTCTTTCTTGTACCCATCTGTTAGGTACAAGTAAACTATCGTTAAGCTCAACTAATATATTGGTTATTCATATTCTTCGCTTTTAACAAACAAATGCACTCAACGCTTTTTAACAAACAAACTCTCATTTCGGGAACCCGTAGCACAACATGTCCGTCATGTCACAACACTACTCACGCTCAATGACGTGTAACGGTAAATCCGTTACTGCCCTCTCACGAGGACAAAGATGACTCTCACTTTATTGTGTTGTGGCTTTACGCTCTCACTAGCCCGGTACGCTTGTTCGTCTCTGTTCTGCAACAGTCAAGCTCCTCCGTCGGTCAGTATGCGTCCTACTTGCATGTAGGTACCGACCATATTCCCCGGGTACTTCTCCCTATTTGTTTGGCATCGTTTATGAAAAAGTCAGCAACTTCAAATTACCCAACCTTAACCGTCTGCCGATAGTTTACTTCTACCTATTCAATTGTATTAACAAGTTAACCTAGCCGTTCCTTATCTCGTTCCATTTCAACTCAGAGTCCATCAAGGATGCTATCCCCTTCTCTCGTCCACGTCTCACTCGGGTGCTAGTCCCAAGCTGTTTCTTATGAAATAAGTCACTTGTTAACCTGTTATAAACAGTATATCATATCTTGCAAATTAATGCAAATCATTAATATACTTTTCTGTGTAGCTATTAACAGGACTTGGATGCACTAAGTACACTTAAGTACCTAGGCAGAGTTCGGTAAGTCCAAATTTCCCCCCGCTCATCCTTAATAAATAGCTTGTAACACATTTACTTATAAGCGTTTTCCACGCCCTACTTATAATTCGAACTCGCTATTGTGGTGCGAACTAATCTATAAATGTACTACAAGCTACCTACCTCTGAACCTATTCGCCACTAGGGTATTAGGTTTCAGTAGTTAGCTTTACAACGGTAGACAATTAACGTGGTCTGCAATTAGTTGTTTCGTGTCTAGGTGGTAATGAGCCACCAACCATTATCATCTTCCGTTGTAATACTATTATATCATACTTATTAATATAATGCAAATCATAGTTTTGATTTTAATACTTCTTGAACAGATTCCGTCGCTTCTGAATCACTAAGTAGTTGTGCAACGTCTCTATGAAAAGTTTCGTTACCCCAACCTTCGTGGCACCATGCGTCTAGAATATACTCTTGCAATATTTCTACTTGGTCTTTATAAGAACACCCTAAGAGCATAATTGTTAGCTTCTCAGCAAGTTCTTGCTTGACAGAAAAATGCACTTCGTTTAAATCAACGTCGTCTATATCAACTTCACCGAATTCATTTAATTTAAATTTAGCCATTATATTTTATCCTTTACAATTTCTGTCCAACCGTTACCTAACCATCTAGTATCGTCTATTAGATTAGCTTCGTAACAGTCTGCACTAGCGTCTAATTCTTGAACTATTTCATTCATTTCATAATCGCCATCTAGAACGTCTTGTTTAGATTCTGCTAGAACTTCAACTATTCTTGTGCCTTTTACGTATTCTTTATATTCCTCTTGTATGTAAAATGTTTTCATTTTATCCTTCCGTTGTTGTAATATTATTATATCATATCTTAGGATAAATTACAAATCTATCCTAAGATTTTTATTTAGCTTGTGATAATCTTTCTAATAACTCGTTAACAATTTTTGTTTCACGATTATAATTTCCACTTCTATTCTGCCAAAGTGCATCTTCAAAGAATACAACTAATGCCTCTTGCATTAGCTCGTTCTCGTCAGCACTAAGTTCTACTTTTATAGACACTTTGTATCCTTCCGTTGTTGTAATACTATTATATCATACTCTAGAATTTATTGCAAACTCTAGAGTATAATAATTATTTAATTATTCGGTATCGGTAGAAGCGTCATGGTAATCGTCCATGCGTTCTAACAAATACGCTAGAAGTCTAATCACTGATTAGAATCCCCTTTCCGAAGAGTACTTTTATTCCTCTTCTGATTGGTATAGTTGTGCGTCCACAAATGCACCTAGAAACAGTTTCTCAACTGCATCTATTGATGAGACAGTGCTAGAACCGCGAAATTCAATACCTTCTGGTAATTGAATTGGCTTATCTAACATGCCATAGTCTCTGCATATTTCAGCTTCAACTATATTGTGGATGGCTTCAACACCAACTGGAACCATTGCCGAAGGTATCGGTGGGTAACAGTTACCTCTAAAGTGCATTTTTAATGCATCCTCAAGGCTGTCCGTGTTGTTGTCCATTTCTACTGCTGTAGAATATCCCATTATTTTTCTCCTTATCGTTGTCTAGTAATACTATTATATCATAGATTGTTTTTTAATGCAAATGTAGTAGAGGATTATTTATCCTCTACCCATTCGGCTTGAAGTTCTTCTAGAACTTCCATACCTACCATCTGAATAAGTTGGTAGACGTTATAACGAAGCATGTCTAGAGGTGAATCACCCAAAGATTCTTCCAACCACATTGACCAAAACTCTTCACCTTGGTAATTAGATGCAAAGTTTATCAAGTCATTGTTATAGACAGGAACTAAGCCATCAGATACCTCATTAATTATGTCTTCGGGATATTTAGAATCCTTCAAATCATAACCCTCAAGGTTATCTAGAAAGTCTAGTTTTATACTTTGTCTAGTAGTAACGGTAGTGTTAGTCTCCATTTTTCGTCCTTTCGTTTGTGTATGTACTTATTATATCATAGATTGTTTTTTTATGCAAATTATAAAGAACCTCAATTAAGAGGTTCCCCACAATTTTCGCAGTCGTAGTCGCCGAGAAAGAACAACTCCCCAGCATCCACCAACACTTCGTTAGGGATAGCAGTGAAGCAGTTGCCACAGTCCATCTGTGACTTCTCATTGAACTGCATGTCCTCTTCGGTCATGCCAGTGATAGTTTTATAGATTTCGTAATTAGCAGTCATTTTTAGCCTTTCGTTGTTGTATATATACACTATATCATATATATAGAAATAATGCAAATTAAAAGTTTTTTTTTATTTTTTTTGGAAAGTCAATGTTTATAGGCTTTTAGGATTTGGACAATATAACAATGTATGATATAATAGTAGTATGCTAAACAAATACGAAAGGGTATATGGCTGGCTCATAAATGAGCTAGAAACAACCAAGCAAAATCATCCTTCAGAGGATGTTAGAGGTTGGTTGGCTATGCTTCAAGAAAGCGTAGAATATAATCTTTCTAAATTTGAAGACTAAGAAATTAGTCCTCGGGGTGTGGTGAGCCTGCCAACAGAAATCACCAAGCCTACTTTTTTTATATATATTTTTAGCCCTCGCTCCAGCAAATTGCTCCAGCTAAACTTATTTTTTTTTATTTTTTTACATTATACAACTCCAAATACTCCGGAGGCGCCATTATAGGCTGCTTAATACTCCGGAGGCTTTTGTCTGGAGCGAATCTAGACCTATACTTTAGGTTCAGATTCTAAGCTGGGGTCACATCTCCCAGCCAGCGTCCTTCATCTCTTGCCAAGCCCTTTGCTCACCATTGAGACCATCAGAGTAATTCTCCCTATGAGAGTCACCATGATGCCTAAGGTAATCATCATACATAGACTCATTAGCTATAGCCTCACCCATAGCATCTTCAAGGCAGTCAGAGTGCCACCACTCTTTGAAGTCGGTAAACATCGGTTTCTCTTTGATTTCGTCATTAGTCACTGTATCGCAACCTACACATTTATTCATAATATCCTACTTTCGTTGTCTGAGTTACTATTATCTCACAGATTATCCCCCCTGTCAAGTACTAAAACAATAATTTATTTTCTGGGTCTATTGCCCAGCTGAGGGAATCTTGTGTCATTATAGGTTTGTATATACTCCGGAGCAACATTATAGGTTGCTGAATACTCCAGATGCACAAGCTCGATTTCTTGTGAAAAAAATTTCACGAGGTTTGGTTTTTGTGATTTTTTCAAATGGGTTTGTTTTTACTCCCCTCCCGTCTGGCATTCGACTGGAGCGAGACCCCTCTGCTTTTGCAGAAAACGTTGCCTTCTTTTACCGTATATATATATTATACTACATGAAGTTTATTTTGTCAAATAGTTTTTTATATATTTTTGCCTTGGTGGTAGAAGCAAGTTATTGCTAATGGAGAAGCTCATTACTTCTACCCTTACCCTAGGCTAATCTTTGTTTGTTACTCAGATATATTTGGTAATGAATCTACTGTGACCAATCGTGGAGCTTTAAATATTCAGAGTTTATGTTAAAAGAATCAGCTATCATAAATGCTTTACGCTTACCGTACTTGTATTTATATATATATTCTTTTACTAATCCACAAATCTCTTCATATCTCTCTCTATCTTGTATCAATACATTAAGAACTTCATCCCACTCAATAACTTCTACTGGTTTTATGACAATTCTATTTTTTTTATCATCTTCGTTAGCGTAGAATTTTAAATCGCCAGACTGCCAGTCTCTTTCCCAGTGACCTAAAGGTATCCCTAGCTTGTATGTTAAGTATTCATTTGGTAATAAATAACATAAACTGCTCCACATATTTTTTTCACTTTCTTTATTGGCGGCAACAGCAATCTTAAAACCATTCTCACCTTTTAATGGGATGCCATCAAATGCTATTTCTTGTGGACTAACATCTAAAGGAATGCTTCTCATGCAATGAAAGACTAATCTTGAAAGATTTGTTGGCTTCCAAATAGAAATACCTTGTCCCGGTAATATGTAATAAATGTAATTAACATCCATTAATTGCTTTTCTGTAACTCCACCAGCAATTGGTTCGCTCATATAGTCACCTTTGTTATAATCTGAAGTTACTAAGTTGAGTTGTGCAATCTCAATTGCAGTAGTGTGCTTAACAGTACTTTGGTAATCCATCTTTACTTGTATTGAATCGTCACCTATATAAGCATCTATCTTTTGTTTCTTGTCTTCGTAACCACCAGCTTCTGTAAATTTCAACTCACCACTTAAAAATTCTGAGTTTTCTGCTAATGATTCTAATATTAAATTTTGTAGCTCTGTTTTACCATAGCTAGATTTTGCTGAATGAACGGCTTTTCCCATTGTAGTCCTTACTTGTCGTTGTAAACATTATATCATAAACCTTATTAAATTACAACTTTATAGAGTTAACATTTTAGAAACATCGTTGGCAATTTGAATATGCTACTATTAAAACTTATGTATGATTTACAAAGTTACTTAGGAAAAATGTCTGCTGGTCTAGTCAGCAACAATAAAATTATGCAGTCGAAGTATGGAAAGAAAAAAAGACAAAAAAAAGCTAAACTCTGGCAATCTCCAAAGGTACAGCCTTTTCTTTTTGCTTTAAAGGAAGACGACTTACCCTAAAGTCATAAATATGATTTGCTTTATCAGCTACTCTTGGCGATAAAGTAAATTGCGAAAAAGAATCATTCCAACAATCTTCATCTGTAGACGTCCACTGTGCGAGGATATTACCAATATCTTCATAGTTATCTGTGTCTACAAAGTTTGTTAGTAGTGCATCTGTACCTATAACAGATACCTTATCTGTTCCTATGTGCCACCAAAAAACAAAGTCTGATTCTGAGTCAATGATTCTTGATTCGTGGTCATTTTCCATAATCGGTATCGGTACAAGTTTTGGGTCTGGTGAAGCGTAGCATAGAACATAATATGGCATGAGTTGTTTGTTCATAGCCAATAAGTCGTAACCTTTATCAGTATGATGAGGAATGTTATAAGAGAATGAGGTATATCCTAGTTGATGATTAAAGTACAAGTCAGCTATTTCTGATACCCAATAGTCATTCTTACGAACTATTAAAGTGTCTTGTCTTGTTTCCATCCTTTAGATGATACACTATCTTGAAAGAAAATCCAAGTATCCGTTGTTGCGTCTGGTTGACCGTGCTCCATCCAAACAGAAAAGAGTTCATCATACTCTGACGGGTCTTCTAAAAATTTGATTACATCTTCTGCTGTATCAAGTACACCAGATTGATATAAGGCTTTGGTGAATCCAGTTAGGTCTGAATATCTATTTAGTAGCTCATCAAACTTTGACATAAGAGATTTATTCTGCCATTTTTTTTGTGAGTTAATAAGTAAATCAATGGCTATCAACATTTGAGTTCCAAGCATGTTGGCAAAATTACCACCGTGTAAAAGCTCTTCATAAATAGAATCTTGCTCCTTGCGAATGTAAGCAAAGTTTTCTTCACTAACAAAATTCACAGGACACTCACTACGGTGTTCATCCCAGACGTCCATATTGACACCACAAAACTCACACACTTCATAGTTTTCTTGATTAAATATTGACTCATCAAACATACAATAATTATAGTACGTAAATTTTTTCTTGTTTGACTTGTAAATATATGCTGTATATGAGATAATGTGTATACCGAAAGAAAAAACTAGGAGGATACATGAACATAGGAGTTCAGAAGTATGGTGTCTTTATACCGTACAAAGTTCAACGAGTTAATGATGAAAGTCGTCAGAATCAAAAAGGTAGAGAATCTTATATCTTTACTGATGAGGCTATTGACTTAATCAAAAGTAACCCGGGTGAATGGTTTGTAATTCATGAAACTGAAATACAACCAATAAGTAATGATGGTAATCTTGAAGCCAATAGGTCAAAGATAGGAAGCCAAAGAAGTACATATTACGCTTCTGCTAAATACGCTTCTGCCAAATTACAAGGACTAGAATACACAGTCAATGGTGTGACTGATGAAGCAACTAAAACATATACTTGCAAACTTATTGTGAGAATTAATGATTAGTAAAGAGCAATTTTATAATTGGATTGAAGAAGTCGTTAACCAAAGAATATCTTATGGTGGTGAAGAAGAGCTAGACATCCAAGAAATAAATGACCTCTCTACAGAAGAGTTGGCTTACCTAAGAGACCAAATAGATTCTATGAAGTCAGATTTAGGTCAGCTTAAGTCCTTTGTAGATTTAAGAATACGTGGTAGGCTTACAGGCAAAGCTTTTCGATTTGGAGATAGAGTTTTCCGAGGAAAGAATAGCAGTAAGTTAGTCCCATTTGACAATGACAAAATTCTTGAATTTCTTGGTGACGATTGGAAGATAGCAGTCAGACCTGCTTTTAGAACTTCAGCAATCAGAGCTATAGCAAAAGAACGAGGACTAAACGATAAAGTAATTATGGATTCTTTATTTGACAGAGTAGAGACAGAACAGCTTGATGTCACACCAGTGAACAGAGCACCAAAGTTTCTTCAGAATCTTTTAGATGAAGACGAGAAAATAGTAGAAATAGGAGACTGAGATGGAAGGTAAACCCTTACAACTAATACGACTAGCAAAGAAATTTCCAGAAAAGTTAATTTCACAAATTAAAAAAGGAACACATACAGAAGACTATATTAACCACTCTGTTATTACACAGAGACTGTTACAAGTCTGTGGTCCATTTGATTGGGATGTAGAGGTAATATACTCTGCTGAAAAACCTGTGGCTGTTAAAGGTACACTCACTGCAACTATAGATGGCAAAGAAGTCACTGTTGCAGGTATAGGTACTGACCAAAATAATAAAGGTAAAGATGATGGTGACATTATTAAAGAAATGGAATCGGATGCACTTAAGAGAGCGGCTAAGAATATTGGCGTAGGTCTACACTTGTGGGCACAACAACAATACTTCTTGAGCACTCAACTTGCTGAAGACCACGATGTTAACTTGGGGGATGTCAGATAATGGAAATTCAGAACGACGAACATTTCGGTGTCGAGTCTGATATTCCAAAATTTGTTATGGTTCCCAACTGGGTCTTAGAAATAAGAGTCAACAAGGAACCATTGCCACCTCAAGCGATACATATTTACACAGTACTTATGTATCACGTTAACAACGAGACTAGAAAGTGCTTTCCTGCTTATACGACTTTAGAATCTATGACTGGGATGTCACGTTCAACAATATGGAAATACCTTAATGTTTTAAAAGAAGCAGGTGTATTGACTTGGGAGCGTAGGAGTTTTAAAGGTTTTACAACCTCTAATAAATACTTCTTACCTCATAAGCCATTAAAAGAAGTGTATCTTGCTAAGCAAGAGAGCTTTGTTAAGGAAGAGAAGGTTCCAGAAAAGGTTGAGGATGAATCTTTTGAGATTGTCTTTGACACACAGAGCGATGATGGATTTGCAGTGCCAGACGATGTTCGAAAGAAGAAGATGGCAGATGCTTATTGGCAAGAGATGGGTAAAGTTTGGGGATACTACCCTAAAGATAAAGGTACCTTTGCTAGATGGGGTAAGGTAATTGGTGTTATAAAGACTATCACTGATGACCCAACTGACATTACCAAAGCTGCTTTAAACTATCCTAAATTTATGCCAAAGGGTGCGACTATGACACTTGAAGCATTAGGTAAACATTTTGAGACCTTAATTAATTATAAAGATGAATCTGTTGATGCATTAACTAGATTAGAAAATCTTAAAGTTGATGAAAATATTATAGATGTATAGTAATATGAGATTACAATGTCACAAATAATTCCTAATAACAAACAAGGTTGGGACCCAGAAAATGAATCTTGGGACGAATACAAGGTTCGTAGAACTGAAGGTCAAAGTGGAATTGGACAATCTAATTCTCAAAAGAACGCTAGAGGTCAATGCCCGGAAACTGGTGAGGCTAAGCGTATATGTAAGTGTAGAACTTGCATAAACAGGAAGAACCGAGCTAAAGGTAAGCGTAAACAAAATATGGTACGTAAAAAGTTAGGTATTCCAGATAGAAAATTTCACGGTGCAGATGCACACGAGGAAAATTGGAGGTCTGCAGTTCGCATTGAAGTGAAAGCAGGCAAACAAATTGGACCGATTGCAACACGATTTGACAAGGCTGAAGCTCAGTCTTGGGAGAATGTTAAGAATGTCGTCGGTGGGAGAAGTAAACCATTTATGATGGTTGCTATGCCAGACGATACCTCAGACGGTATTGTTCTGTTTCGATTATCTCAGTTACGTGAGGTTGTCGATGGGATAATAGAAAACTGGGAAAACCCAGAAGAAGATAAATAGAAGGAGCATATATATGCCAGTATCACAAGTACAGCTTATTGGAAACCTTACTAACGTTGAAATGTCAGTAAATAATTCCGGTAGTGCTTTTACAAGAGCATCACTTGCAGTTTACCAAGGTAAAGATGCAAATGGTGACGACAAAGACTCACTGTGGTTCACTGTTAAAGCTTGGGGAGACCTAGCAGAAAATCTTGCAGAGACATATCAGAATGTAATGAATTCTGGTTCTAAGTCTTTCAGAGCAGTAGTCACAGGTAGAATGGTTCCAGAACAGTGGAATGATAAAGATGGTAACAAAAGAGAAACTTCTACAGTTTATGTAGAAGACTTAGGTGTTAGCTTAAAATATTCTAGAGTTGGTTCTGTAATAAAATCAGCAAATCCAATGAATGCGCAAGCATTTAAGGGAGCAGCAGATAAAGCAGCGACTCAAGAGGTATCATCACCTGTAGGAACAGCAGAAAAGTCTGCAGACCATGACCCAACAGGAGCAGAAGGAGTACCTTTCTAATGGGATTGTTTGGTAATTTATTTGGTAAATCACCAAGTACTTTAGAAAAAATGTACCTAAAACAAAAGTATGACTTAAAATCATTTGCAAAAGCAACTGGTGTATCAGTCAACACTTTAAAAAAGTACTCTGATTCTAAATTGGAAGACATACCAACAAAAACTAAGAATAAGATTGAAAAAGTATTAAATGGCTAAATCAATAACTTTAGACGAGCTATTAGGCGTCAATGAAGTTGCAGAACTTCTTGATGTAAGAGCTAATCAAGTAAGTGTTTGGTCACATAGAGGTAAAATGCCTACGCCAGATGTCATATTAAATGGTGGAAAAACACAAGTTTGGTTGAGAGATACAATTGTCAACTGGGCTTCTGATGTAGGCAAACTACCCAACGATGTTCAAATAGATTGGAGGAGGTGAAATGCCTTATAACATTAGAGAATCAAACGGAAAGTATTGTGTAAACAAAACTCCTACAAACGAGGAAATGGGTTGTCACGATACAGAAGACGAGGCAATTATGCAAATGAGAGCTTTGTATGCCGCAGAGGATGATTCATAGTGATTAAGAAGAAGTTTATAAACCCGGGTGCTTATTCTATTTTTATAAACCAAATGTTAAAAGATGAAATTCCAATAATGGAAATTAATGATATCTTTGACTTTCAAGGCAATTATGCAAAGTTTATATTAGAAGATGGAAGGCAACCGAAATACAAACAAGTAGTTAAAAGTGATATAAGTCTAAGGAATTATTTTCATACACACGATAATTACTACAGGCATTTAAAAAAACAGTTAGCTGTTTATGAGCCATTAGAAATTATTGATTGGGTTGAAGACCACGAAGACATTGATTACTTCACTTACGAACTAGGTTATACGACTTCATCATTTAACAGGTCTGTTGTTGAGACACTTAGAGAAGAACTCATACCGTTCTTAAAACTTTACGAATTAACAACAATTATTGATTTATGGGAAGATTCCGAGTTAGGCGATTTTAGTTTGTCTACCCAGAAATGGTACTCGGGTCTAGTAAAAAGAGAAGAGGAAAATGGAAGCTGAAAAAGTAAGAGTAGTTCTAACGCCTCTCAGTGAGATAACTGAAGCGGATAGAAACGTTAAAGACCATGACATTGGTGCAATACATGAATCAATGAATCGTTTTGGTTTTACTTCTCCTTTATTAATGAACGAAGCTACTAAGAAATTAGTAGCAGGTCACGGTAGAGTTGAAGCACTTAGACAAAAGAAACAGTTTGGTGAAGAAGCACCTAACAATATAGAAGTAGGTGAAAACGGAGATTGGTTAGTTCCAATTATTCGTGGAGTTTACTTTAAAAACGAAGAAGAAGCACAAGCATATCTTCTAGCTGACAACAGATTAACTGAACTCGGTGGTTGGAATACTACTGCTTTAGTTGAAGAACTGCAAAAACTTGCAGAGAGTTCTAGCTTAGAAGGTACTGGTTTTGATGATGCTGACTTGAATGCGCTGATGGAAGAGTACGATTCTTCATCAGATGATGGTTCAGATAGCTCTTTACTTCCTGTTGGTGCTCCAAAGTATGAAATAGTTTTTGATGACGAATCACAACAAGCTATGTGGTTTACTTTCCTAAACTGGCTCAAAGATAATACTGATGGTGAAACCATTGGTGAAAGACTCTATCAACATATAGAGCTAATATTAGGAGAATAATGGGATTAGGACATTTCGAATACGAATACTTTACTTTAGAAGATAAAGTTCTTTACCTTGAAACTGAGTTAAAAAGGTTTGAAGGTCAACACTTTGCTATGGGGTTAAGTGAGCCAAGTAGATTACAGTCTCAAGGTAATGAGTACGTTCAGTGGCAAGGACAGATGCAAGGTGCTGAAGAGTTCATTGCCAAACTTAGAAAGCAATTAGCTCAAATTAAAGACAATGGCTAGACAAAAAAGATACATTGAGAGGAATGTTTATGAAGAAGCGAAGAAACGAATTCATCATATTTACGATACTCACGACCATGTTAACGTCGCTTTTAGTGGTGGTAAAGACTCGGGAGTGGTTCTCAACATGGTTTGGGAAGTTGCTCAAGAGAGAGGACTGAGCGTTGTAGATTGTCACCATCGTGACGAAGAGTTCAATCCGAGTTTTATATTGGACAACATAAAGCATTATTTTGATATGCCTCATTTCAATATGACTTGGTATTGCGTACCAAGAAGTAGCACAATGTTTGTTCTTGGTAAATCAATTGAGATTGTTAAGTGGGATGCTAGTGGCGAAAGAGAGTGGGTAAGACCTAAACCAGACTGGGCAGAGACACTTAATGACACTAAACACGTATTCGGACAAGATGATTTTGATGCGATGATTGCTAATACTTACCCTACTGGTAAGGTTGGTATCATCAATGGTGTAAGAGCAGAAGAATCTTTAGTTAGATATCGTTCTGTTGTTAACAAAGTGCATGATAATTACATTGTTAAATCATTTCACCCAAGAGCTAGTCTGTGTAAACCAATTTATGATTGGTTAGTACAAGATGTATTTAAATATTTTTATGTAACTGGACATAGATATTCAGCTTGGTATGAACAACAATTATGGTCTGGTGATGCATTACGAGTTGCTAGTCCGTTAATTGCTGAGTCTATGAAGTCTATTGAGAAATGGGCAAGTATGGACCCAGAGTTCTATAACAGATTGACTGCAGTGTTTCCAGAAGTTAGAGCTCATGAGAGATACAAAGGAACTATTAGTCAGCAACACATAATAGATGAATACGGTAAAGATATGAACGGTGTATTGAACTGGATTAAGGCTAACGTTGATGAAGAGTCTTCTACATATAGAACAATGATGGCTAAGTGGAAGAATCTACAAAGATTAACTCAGTCTGAGCCAGAAAGATACATGCCAGACGGTACTTGTACTTGGATTCTTAAACATTTTATAAATGGAAAGATATTACACGGTGACATTTACCCACCTACGACAGCGAGAATTAGAAATGCTAAGCGTAGACAAAGACCAAAAATAAATAAAAGTAAGAAGGACAAATGAAAATAACAACAGACTTTTTGTTTCATTCTCTTGAGTTCAACAGAACAGACTCTGTAACCATATTTGGTTCAGTAGGAGATTTTTCTGTCGAGGTCACTATTGAAACAGATGGAATTAAGATAGAGTTCCCAGACAGAGACGACACAGATGCAGCAATTATAACTGGATTGTTAACTCTTGACTGGGGTAAATTTTTGGAGTTGAAGTAATGGCTGACTTTGATTTCTATTGGGAACTAGCAGAACTCAACCCAGAAGCAGTAATATTTGAAGAGTTTGAGGAAGCATACCTAGGTGTAGCACACAGAAATGGAATGAAACCAGTGGCTGTGTATTCTTATGACTTCATAATAAATATTCTTGCATCAGAGAAAGTTTATGATAAAAAGTTTATTAAAGAATTGGTAGAAAAAAATATTACCGAAGAGGAAGACCAAGTTGATGAAGCTATGAATCAAGCTATGGAATACTTCTCATACAACATTGAAGGTATTGGTAAAGGTAAGGACAATGAAGACGCACCAATATTCTTACACTCTCCTCAATTTGATGAAAGAGAAAGCAACAATCAAGAGATTTAAATGAATGTATTTGATGAGCAACCCATAAGTAACATTGTTTGGAAGTTAGCAAAACAGTTAAATCCAAATGATTACAATCCTAATAGGGTACTGACTGATGAATTTAAATTACTGAATCTTAATATGATTAGGTTTGGTTGGATTCAACCTATATTGATAAACAAAAACAACATTATTATTGATGGTTTTCATAGATGGAGACTTTCTCAAGACTCTGAAGAGCTTTACAAGAAGTATTCCGGAAGAGTTCCTTGTGTTGTTATGGACATAAGTGATAGAGAAGCTATGTTACTTACCATAAGAATGAACAGGGCAAAAGGAGTACACGAAGCAAGCTCAATGGCTGTTATAGCCAAGAAACTTATTAATGATTATAATATGACGCCAAAAGGTTTAATGACTGAGTTGGGTATGAGTAGGGATGAAGTAGAGTTACTGCTAGCTGATACTGTTTTTGAAATCAAAGGCATAAACAATTGGCAGTACTCTAAAGCTTGGTACCCATATGAAGATGGTAAGAAGTTAGGTCAATACAAATTTGACCACTAGAGAAGACGTAATCGCATATTTAAATAAAAGATTAAATGGACACAATTCTAGATTCAAAGGTGTGCCGGGAAAGTCAGCAGATTTAGAAATGTTAAAAGAAATTTTCTCAAGAGGATACTTTAGAGAGAAAAGCTTTGGCACAGAAGAAGAAAATATAAAGATAAAGTCTGGTATAAGAAGAATAAAAGACTTCTTATTTGTTATGAGAAATGGATATCCTAGGCTTCAGAGCGACATAGTAGTAACTGAAGACTTTGATTTGCTACCGAAAGGGCATAGATTACATGCGAAATGGAAAACCTACCACTTGGTACGATACGATTACTTTACAGATAATCAGTATGATGACGAGTTTAGGAACAACATCAACATTCTTGATGTCTAAATACCTTATAAAAAAAGAAAAAAAGAAAAACAATTTGCAATAATTCTTATTGTATGATACAATAGAGTATATGAAAGAGCTAGATTAGCTCTTTTTTTTATGTAGTAAATTAGGAGGGTACATGAGTACTAAGACTTTCAACGATATAATGCAGGAAAATGCTCTAAAAGCAGAGTATTTCGGTGGCAAAAGGTTCTTTGGTTGGACACCTAACGGTGCAGAAGCATGGGTTTCTTTTCAACTTGACCGTGAAACATTAGACATAACTATGAATTCAACAGTTAATTTAGAGTTATTGCTTGATGAAGATGCAGTTCTAGCAGAATCAAGAGTAACAGTTGCTAGGGGGGCTACTAATAGGCGTAATGTAAAAGACATGCTTAGGTTTGAATCTAAAAACCAAGGTGGAGATGTTACACCTAATGTAGTCAGACATATCATTAAGATTATGAATGCTATACAAGGCAAAAGCCATTTGTTCTTTGACAATAAAGGCAGAGCCAACAAGTCAGCATTTAGAATTGTTTCTAACTCTATCTTTACTGGTCTTCTTGACGAAGACAAAGGGTTTAGATGGTCTGATGTAATGAAGCACTGGGGTTTACCAGAAGGTACATACTTCACAGTAGATTCATTACCAAATATATCTGAGTAACAAACAAAGATTAGCCTAGGGTAAGGGTAGAAGTAATGAGCTTCTCCA
>Ga0181401_1000341_pt1 | contig 19494 bp, 24 predicted proteins | sample 24SPOviralmetaG_FD_130130 | JGI IMG/M metagenome (GOLD analysis project Ga0181401, IMG submission 130130) | Marine viral communities from the oligotrophic San Pedro Time Series (SPOT) site, San Pedro Channel, CA, USA - 24 SPOT_SRF_2011-07-20 | ecosystem: Environmental > Aquatic > Marine > Strait...
AGAATGGGAAGTGGAAAAAGAAAAGTTTGAATGTGAAAATCAAGAAGAAGGTAAAGAATGTTGTTATAATCAAAAAGAACCACCAAAAATATTTGATGAAGAAGAACCTATGAGAAGTTTTGGATATGATAAATTATCTATATTATCAATTGGTGTAGTTCAAGATTTAATAATTGAAAATGAATCATTAAAAAAAGAATTAAAAGGTATAAAAGAAATATTAAATACATTAATTACTTCAAAATCATTTGTTGAATTTAAAAAAAAATTATTATAAAGAATTATTTTAAAATAGTGTAATTAGTGTAATTTGTGTAATTACGAAAATTACGAAAATTACGGTTTTTTTTTAATTTAAGTTAGAACGGCACATAGGACATTTTGGATTATATTTCTCCATAATTTTACTATAACATTTTTTACATAAACTATGATTACAATTACTCGTTTTAATTGTCCCAGTAAATAATTGTTCATAACAAATAGGACATTCTTCTTCTAATGGTTCTCCTTTTTGTTCTCGATCTTTAACCATATTTTTAAACCAAATATTAAATAAGGCATTAGTTCGTTTTTTAATATTTTTTGTTTTAAAAGTTGCTCTATGGGGTAAGGTATATTTTTGTCTTATTAAACTATCAAAACAATATGAAAATCTACGAAAATATAAGGTTCTTTCTCCCGAAAATTCACCAGTATGAATATTTACAGTATTTTTTAATTTTCGTTTATAACCATATTTTTCTGCTTCATTTATAGGTTTATTAGTTTCAATAATTTTTTTTAACATTACTAAATTAGAAGTAAAACTTAAAACAAAATTTTCTTGAACCCATAATAAACCTTCAATAATAATTTTTTTTTTATTTAATTCCATAATAAGTAGCGGGTTTTGGTTATTCATTGTCGTGTGTCGGTGTTTGTGTTTTAAATAGGTTATATATATAAAATAAATAAAAATCAATTTTAAATATTTTATGTTAAATTTTGAGATATTTAAAAATCGATTTTAAATAAAATATTCATTCATTCAATAAAAACTTTCAAATTTTATTTTTAATTCAATAATAAAGGTTAAAATAAAAAAATTATTTTTTTTTTTTTAAATGGGTTTTATCAAAAATTTTTGGACTAACCTTTTTTAAAAGGTTTATTTAACCAAACTCCCAATGTGGTTTTCCGTCTTTACCTAACCAACCCATAGATCCACAAACAATTTCTACATTAGGATTTAATTTTTTATAAGCATAAGCAACTAAAAAGCAACTTTTAAAATAATTTGAAACATTATAAATAATAAATGCTGATATTTGTTCGTCTGTAAGAATAATATTTTGTTCATTCATTTCTTCTTTTACTTGCTCATAATATAAATTAGTATATTTAGAATTATTAACTACTTTAAAACATAATTCTTGTAAAATTGGATCAAACTTTTTATAAATTGTTTTTTTAGTTAATTTAAATAATTTTTGTGTTAATTTATGTTCTTTATATTTTGGATCATAAATAACCTTTCCATTTAATTCACACCAACAATGAGCGTCTAAAACTGGTTCTCCAATTTTTCCTTTTCCACAATAAATATCTTTAAATTTATTTTTTGGTTCAGTTGATTTATTATTATTAAATAAATTACTTTTCATTAGGTTTTCCATTTTATATATTAAATAAATTTAAATCAATTTTAAAAATTTTTATATTAATTTTCAATTTTTTTTTTTAATCGTTAAAAATATGTAATTTCCGTAATTTATTGATTAAAAAAAAAAATTGAAAGTAAAAATAAACTGTAATTAAATTAAATTAAATTAAAATGTCTAACAAATGGATCGAGTTGATTGAAAATATTAAATATATTGAAAAAAATAAATTAGTTCTTAATATTATTGATATTATAAATATTTATTATTTAAATAATTAACCAATAACCACAAATATTACAAATATTAATTAGTCCAATCATTTCATTATATTGAATTTTATTTTCTTCTTGAATTTTTAAATAAGTATTTTCTTCTTCTAATGATAATGACTCTCCTATTAAACAACTATTAAAACTTATTGTTTTTCCTTGTTCATATAAATCTCCTTCTTCAATATATTCTAAAACTTCTTCACTGCTATTTTGTGAGTTTATTTTCCATTCTTCAAAGTTTTTTATAGCAAATTCTTTTTTTTTATTTTTAATAGCAATATAAAATCCTAAAATATTCTTTTTTTGTTTCATAAACATATCATTTTTATATTTTCTCTCACAATTTTTTAATTCAGCAATAGTAAAATGAATCATAAAATCAAAACGACTTAAATGAACTAATAATTTCATACATAATTTTTTATGGGTTTCATTATTTATTTTCAGTTGTAATGAATTTTGAAGTTTATTATTACTATAAGAATTAATAACTTTATTATCATAGTCCAATAGAATAGAAAAGTTTTTATGTAGGGCATTAGGGGCAAAATCAAAATTATTTAAATAATGTTCTGCGGTAAAAGACATTTCTTCTTGTTTTAGTTGGTTATATATTAAATAAATTAAAATCAATTTTAAAAATTTTTATATTAAATTTAAATAATTACACTAAATTACACTTTTTTTTTTTTTCGTAATTTTTACTTTTACTTACTTTTACTATTAATTAGTAGTATTAATATTAAAAATTAAAACTTAAAATCTTAAAGATTACGAAAATTACGAAAATTACACTATTTATTAAAAAGTATAGAAAAAAAATATTTATATATATTTATATATTTATATTTATATAAACAACCCACCAAAAAAAAAATATGACAGAAGTGTTTAAAAAAAACCGTAATTTTCGTAATTTCCGTAATCTTTAAAATTTGAATAAAAAATAAATATGAAGAAGAATTTTGAAAATACTGTAATTTCCGTAATTTCCGTAATCTTTAATAATTTAAAACGCCGATCATTAATTCGCTGTATTTTTCCATATATTTATCTCTTGCTTGTTCCATACTATCAAAACAACCTAAATAACAAAGTGTCCCGTCTATTCTAATATTAGAATAAAATTTAGTTTTCTTTTTATTACACGACACTCCTTTTGGCATTCCATTTTTTTTATTATCATATTTAACTTTTCTGGAGTTCTGTTGTCTTGTTATAATTTGTAAATTATGTAAATAATTATTTAATTTATTATCGTCAATATGATCGACAACTAAATCAGTCTGTGGTTTAAAATTCATATAAACTATTGATACTAATTTATGTATTAAAAAAGTTTTTTTAATTTTGTCCTTATTAGTTAAATCAACTCTCTTATAACCGTCCTTATCATTCCTTTGTTTTAAAAACTTTTTCCTTTTTTTTGAATAAACTTCTCCCGAATTATAAACAATATAATTATCCCAATATTCCATTATATATATAGAATATATTTTTATTTTAATTTTCTATTAATAACGCATTATAATTATGAAAATAAATTAATCGCTTTTCTTAACTTTTCTTTTTTGATCTGTTCTTCACTTCTCTCTCTCTTTGCTCTAACAACTTCTGCTGGTTGACTAACAACTTCGACAATTGTATTATTGATTTCTTTTTTCATAATTTCTGTTTGTTTTTGTTCTTTTGTTTTTAATTGTTGTTCTCTCTTTTTCTTATTTGCTTCTAACATTCTCTTTGTTGCTTCGATCTGTTTTTCACTACGACCATTTGTTAAAGTTCTTACAGACCTTTTATCTACATCTCCATTTTTTTTACGAGTTAATTTCTTACCTAATTCCTTTTCTTGTTCTTGTGCTTTTTTTTCTTTTTCAATCTTTTTTAAATCTCTCGCAGATAATTTTGGTGGATTTGTGACTTTCTCATATTCTCCTGTTTCACTATTAGGGATCATATAAATAATTTTTTCAGTTTTAATTATTTCTTTTGTTTTAGGTCTCCCTCTCTTTGGTTTTTCATCTAATTCTTCTACTTTAACTATATTTTGTTTTGCCTTTGCTTTTTCAAAAGCATTTTTATTCTTTTTATTTTCTAATGCTTTATCTCTTCCTTTTTTTAATGCTTCCTTTTGTTTTTCAGTCATTTCTCTTTTCTTTTTTTCTTTTTCTTTTTTAAGAGGTTTTCCTTCTTCATCTACATTAAATGATTTATTATAATCTTTTAATTCTTCTTTTTCCTGATCATATTCTTCTTCTTCTGTTTTAACAACTTTTTTTATTTTCTTTTTTATTTTTTCTCTTTCTACTCCTTTTACTTCTACTTCTTCAAAGGTGTCTTTAATACTTCCTTTGATTTCATTAAGTTCTTCAGTATCTAAACTACAATCACTTTCTGTGTCCGACATTTTATTTATATTATTTAATTAGAAAATAATTTTTAATTAATAAACTAATTTAATGTTAATTAACTTTGTTTTTCAATTGTATCAATTAATTCATTTAAAATAATTCTTCGTGATTTATGTTCTGCTTCACTTTGTCCTTTTATGGGGTGTGTATCATCTATATCGTCTATATTTCCTCTTGGTTCTAACTCCACACTACTCATAGGGAGAGTTGGGATATTCATATTTCTCGCATTTGGTTCAACAATAGTCCTTCTTCTGCCTCTCTGATTATATCTCTCAAAAATTTCAAATAACATAGAAAATTCAAAATTACAATTATTAAATTGTATTAAATTATCATTTTGATCTGTAAATCTAAATTCAATACTATCAATAACTGGAGATTGTGTAATAGAGATTTGTCTAAAATCCTGTTGATTTAAATAAATAATAGCATTAGAATTAGTATCTACTGATATTTTTTGTAATGTGCTACTATTACCTTGTCGTGTTCCTAAAACATTACCCTGTCCTATATTAGAATGAATCATAACAGAATGGATTGTGGCGAGATTAACAACATTAGGAGAACTCGTTGATGCTCCCGCAGTGATTGTTTCATCAATTGAATCCTCATCAAATCCAATTACTTTATTTATATTAGAATTAGAAAAATTAATAATATGAGAAGAACCAGTAATATTTGTAAATGTTATTTTTAAAGTTTGTCTGTTAAAAGTCGTTGTAAATATAGAACTAAAAGCAGTATCTGAATTAAAAAAATTGATTAAATTATCTATATCATACATTTGATTTGTAAAATTTAAAGTTGTTGAATCATAAACAAAAATATTATTATTTATATCAGAGGAGATATTATAAAATGAATAAGGCAACTCTACACTCATTACTGAAACGTGGCACTCTTCTGTTTGTTTTATCTCCACTTCTTCTTTTAAAAAAACTTTAAAATTAGAATTAAAACCAGTAGTTAATTGAAGTGCGTCTTTTGACCTAATATGAAAAATAGTCCTTCTTTTAGATTGTATTGTTGGTGAATAACTCATTATAATATAAACATAGTTTTTTTTTTTGAAAAAATAATATATATATAAATTATATATGTCAGATATTGATAGGTTTATAGATGAAGAAGAACAAAAACTCTCCAAAATATTATTTGGATTACCAATAAGAAAAAGGATAGAATTATCACCAAAAGTCCAATTTATTCAATATTTATTATCATTATTACAAAAAGCATCTCCAGAGATTACAAAAGAAGAAAAAAAAGAAATAATTAAAAAAATAAAAAATGAAACACAAAATTTAGATAATAAAAAAAGAGATGAACAAGTTGAAACTATGTCAGCATTTAATGCTGGAAAATCAGTCAAACCTAATATAACAGAAATAGATGATGCGACAATAATGAAAGCAAAAATGGTAAAGGCATCAAGTTTAGCGTATGATAGTGATTTTAATCAAGCACAAATGTTTTTAGATCAAAATGAAATACCATATAATATAGATACTGAATTATCAGATCCCGAAACTCTCGTCTTACATAATCCTGAAACAGAAGATGTGAAACTCGCATCTCGTGGAACTAAAATAACAAATGCCAAAGATTTACTCGCAGATGGACAGACAATATTAGGATATGAAAATAGTAATAATGAATTTCAAAAAGCATTAAAACAAGGACAAAAAGCAATAACAAAATATGGAAAAGCAAATGTTAGTGAAGGATTAGGATATTCGTTGGGGGGTGCTAAACAAATATATGTGACTGACGCATTAGGAATACCAAATAGCACAACATTTAATCCTCTTATAGGAAAATCATTTATGGGTGCTGGTACGACATCAACAACTCATAATTTATTTAGAACTACTGAAGATATACCCTCTATGCCTGTAGGTTTAAAATCAAAATTAGAGAATGTAAAAGTAAGTTCTATATTACCTAAAAAAATATCTCTCGATATTCGGGAAGCACATAAATTAGATAATTTTACCAGTAATGAGCAACGAGTAAATGAAAGTCAATTAGAAAAACTGGCACAAGAAGTCGCAAAACGAGGGAAAAGATTAGGTGAAGCAGAAATTATTAGAGATATGGCGAATGATGCTGAAGGAGCAGTAAGAGTAAGGAAACCAGGAGAAGTCCCCAGAGCAGATCCTAATTTAAGAGAAAAATTAAATAGTCATAGTGGAAATGATCCATTTTTAGAACACGGATTTAAAATTGTGGGTGATCCTAATAAGAAAATGACGAGTGAAAGAATGTCAGAGAATAACCCTTTTTATGAAACAAGAACAGAAGAAGATGTAATGAGAGGATTATTAGAAACGGATAATCAATCAAGAAGTAATTTGTCACAAAATCAAATAAATAATATGTTGAATAGAAATAAACCAATTAAAAAAACAAAAAAAACAAAAACAAAAATACCAGATGAATTAAAAAGTAAAAAAGATTATTCAAAAGAAATTGAAGATCTAAATAATCAAATAAAAGATATTAATGAAGAATTACCTATACACGAAGCATTAAGTGGATTTACTTTGGATGATGTAAGAGCAACACCAGCAGAAGCAAGATTTAGAGCATCTCAAATGAGATTAAGAAATTTAAAAAGTCAAAAAGAAGAATTCACAGAAAAATTAAAAGATTTACAATCAAAACAAAAAGAATCACAATCTCAAAAATATAAAGAAAGATTAAATACAAATGATTTATTTGAAACAAATGGAAAATCACATTTAGATTTATTAACTGATATAAGAAAAACTGCTATGAAAAATGTTGGAGATAAATTATATTCAGTCCCCGAACAAAAACAAACAACGGGATTTACTTTTGAAGATCCACTTTTACAACCTCACACAGATGTCGTTCAAGGTGAGGTGTTTAGAGGTTCAGTTGCTCGTCCTTATACTTATGCCGAATTCGCACATAATTTTAATTCAAGGAGAGGATCTGACACAGTTGTAAATGAACAAGGATTACCCGAATTACGAGGAAATAGATTTTCAACAAAATCAAAACTCCATACACTATGGGAAGAAAATGGTGGAATGTTCACACAAAAAGAATTAAATCATTTTGAAGAAATTGGAGATACTCAATCTACCGAATTTGAATTAGGATCAAAAGAAAGACATTTTTTAAGAGAGGACACACCAGCAGGAAGGGACGAACAAATTAATCAATTAAGACAAGAGCATATAGATGCTGTTAATGATTTAGATAATTATGCTTCATTACCCGATGATGTAAATACAGGAACAAGGAGAGGTGTCACAAATGATTTAATTAGATCAGCAAATCCTGTGTCATTTTTAATTGGGTATTATGGAGGAAAAGGAATGGATAAATTAGTGGATAAATTTGGAATCCAAAATCAAAACTCAAAAGAAGCATTAATTGGAGCAGGAGTGGGATATGGAACAGAAAGTGCTATGTTGGCACTGGGAGGCACTGCTGGAGAAGCATTAACCGCCAGTGTTGCTCTACCAGCATTAGCAGCGGGAGCAGTGGGTTCAATTGCTGGTGGAGAAACTTATAAATATTTAAGAAAAAAAGGAGTATCTGATCCAGTAGCATCTGCTGGAGCAGGCGCTGCTGGAGGTGCTTCTGCTGGTTTAACTGCTGGTTTAGTAAGCGGCGGCGTTGCTCTCGCAACTACCGAAGGAGCAACGATCGGGACAGCATTTGACCCAGTCACTATGGGGACGGGGACTTTAATAGGAGCAGGAGTAGGGGCACTCTTTGGAGAAGGAGCATATCTTATGGGAAAAGCGGGATTATAATTAAAAACAATAAAAATAATTTATTAAAAATAAAATATAACTATATAATATAAAATGTGTAATAAAACTGATACTTATATATTACGACTCGCAAACACGGGATTAGATGCGAATTTAATTCAAACCTCAATAGATAAATCGAGTGCTTTAATAAAAATACCAGCAGAATTAATTAGTAAAGGAAAATGTAAAATAGAGATAATTAGTGGATATATTCAATTAGAACACTCAAATGGAAATAGAATCATACCAGATTATGGTGTTTTGGTAGGATTAAGAGCAGAAGGTTTGAGTGTATTAGGTTATGATACACAACAACAATATAGTCACCCCATTCTATTAGGAATGGGAGCAGTAGATTCAAACAGTCAATTATCAACTTCATTCACAGCAGTATCATCTCCTTCTTTCACGTGTCCCGAATTACCTCCACAAATTAAATTAGAAAGAGTTTTTCAAAATCCTGCCACTGCTGGTTTAGATATAGCAAATAGTTATACAGCAAATGATACACCATTCAGTTGTGTTTTACAAATACAATTTTTAGAAGATATGAATTAAAAATAAAATATTATTATTAAATATATGGAAGGAATAGAAAAAGTATCTGCCGTAAGATTAAAAAAAGGATTAAGTAAAATAAAAAAACAAGTTAATGAAAAATTTGGTGGTGTTTGGAAATTAAAAAAAAATCAAGTAATAGATAAAATAAAAAAATTAAATTATAATTATAATCAACAAAATCAAGAATTAAGGACTAATTCTATGATTAGAAAACCCGTAAGAATAAAATTATAATTTTTCGTAATTTTCGTAATTTGTGTAATTATAAATAAATTACGAAAATTACGGTTATTACTCTTTTTTTTCATTTTGTTCTTCATTATTTTCTTCATTTGGTTCATCAAAAACAATTTTATCAAATTTAGAATAATATCTATCTTTTTTTGGATTATTCATTTTAATATATAAAAACCCGTATTTTTTAGACCACGCTTCTTTTAAAACTTCTTTTTGTTCTTCGGGTGTAAGGTCAGACATTAGTTCTTCTTTAATAGAAGTTAATTCTTTTTTATTTTCAGTTTTAAATAGAATTATATCAGACATATTAGATCTGAATGACAATGGCAACATATTAAATTTTTGAGACATAATCCATACACTTAATCCTGATGTATGGGGCAGGTCTTTATTATATGTAGCGTGTCTGCGATTTAAGATTAATTTGTTCATTATTTTAGATTTGGTTATATCTCTAATAGAATCGTCAAGAATAACTAAATTATTTAAATTTTCTCCATCTTTTTCTTTTTCAATAATTTCAGACATTAGTTCATCAGAATATTTATCATATATTCTATCTTCATTTAATTTTAGTTGCTTTAAGTCGAGCGTAGCATAACTGGGAGAAATAAGGAAAATGCGATCGTAAAAACGATAAAAGAAACGAGGTTTATCTCTATTTTTTTTCGTTGGACGTGAACATAATAATGCCATCATTAATGAACTTTTACCCGATCCAGCGTGACCAACGATATAGAAAGCATTAGATTTATTTTTAGGGAGAGGTTCAGTAGGGATATAAGGTAAGTCATCTGTGGCATCTATTGGTTGAGTAATGGCAGGAATAGTATGTAAAATTTTATTTTTTAATACTCTCATAATATAATAATATATTATTTTTTAATTAAAAATTAAATTCTAAAATTATTTTCTAATCTAATTATATAAAAATATGGAAGTCACACAAAACTCACTCCCTCGCTCGATGAGATACGCTCGAACTGGTGTCAATGCTGTAGAAGCAGAAAGCACACTCCGCAGATGGGACTCTGTAAATGGGTCTTCTAATTTCTCTCCTACTGGTGCTAATGAAATAAGAATTAAAATCTCTGCTGGTAATGCTTTTTTAGATGGCAATAAATCTTATCTTTATTTTAAAGTCACTGGTGCTACAAACGCCTTCTTTGTTGATGGTCACGCTGGTTCTTTCTTTGACCGAATCACTATTGAATCTAATGGACAATTATTAGAACGATTAGATCGATATGCCCTATATTCTAATTTAAAGAAATTTTATTGTAATGGTGAGAATAGAGAAATTAATAAATCAAATGCTCAAGGTGGTGGTGGCAGTTTGGTATGGCAAGCAGGTGCTGCTCACGTCGCTCAGGAAATTGTTGAAGTTTCACTCTCCTCTCTCGGTGAGGCAGTTGCTTCAGGCAATTCAAAAGTTTTCTGTATTGAATTAGAAAGTGGATTATTAAAAAATCATCACGAAAAAGCAATCCCTATGGGTGCTTCGGAGTTAGATTTAGTATTACGTCTTAAACAAAATAATGGTGCTATTGTCGCTGCCGCCGCCGATGCTCCCACGTGGGTTATTGATACTCCTCGATTCTATGCTCCGTGCTACCAGATCCTTAATGGAGATGTCCTCTCTGCTTATCGTGAAATGATGTCCCAGCAAGGTATTTTAATTGGTGGAGACACCTGTAAAACTTACATTAACTCAATCCCTAATGGTGCTTCTGATGGACAAGTAGTCCAAATTAATGACCGCTCTTTATCCTGTAAAGCACTCGTTTCTATTCTTCGTTTAGGCACTGCTGATTCACAAAAACAAACATACTCCAATACTGGGTTTCAATTAGGAGATGGCGTTGGTAGTGTCACACGCTTTGAATATAAAATAAATGGTGAGTCATACCCCAGAGGCGGAATTAATACTACATTAGATCCAAACGGAAGAGATATTGGTCGTGCTTATGAAGAAGCAGTCAAAGCGATGGCACGTCACGGAGAGGAATATGCTCACACTTCTGTGACTCAAAATCAATTTGCTGGTGAGTCATTAAATACCTATACTGCTGCTGCTCCCATATCTAATCTGGTCACCAAAGGAATTATGGCAGTCGATCTCAAAAAATTCTCTGACGATTCTTTAAGAATGGTTGGTCTTAATACCGCTCAAAATTCATCTCCTAATGTATTAGAAATTACTAAAACCCTTATGGGTGCTGGAGATAAAGAAATTACAACTTTCGCTCTCGTTGAAGCATTCTGGAGTGTATCTGCCACAGGCACGTGGAGCGTTGCTATATAAATAAAAAAATATAATATTATAATAAGAAATGTCAGAAAAAGATTTAATTGATTTGGCAGATGATTTTAAAAATAGAATAAAAGAAAAAAATAATGAAATAGCAGAATTAAAAAAGTTTATTATTTCTATGTATGGTATGATTAGATATGCTGACGAAAATAATGATTTACATTTAATAGAATTAGTTAGAGGTGCTTTATCCACAATTGTTTGTGAAATGTGTGATATAGAAATTGAAGATTTAGATCAAAGTAATTAAAAAAAAATGTAAAAAAGGTTATACTGAATAATTAATGTATTTATATGTTTAATTAACCATTATAATTATAATTATAATGTAGATTTAAGGGTTTTAACCAGTAATTTAGCAGTATAACCTTTTAATAGTTTGATATTAATAATTCATCTCTATCATATCCGATAGTATTTACTTCTTTTTTTTCGTGGTGAGAACCTCCACGAACAAATACTCTGGTCTGTTTAAAACCTTTAAATAAATCTCTTATTCTTGAACTGTTATTAATTGATAAAATAAATTTTCCTTTTATTCCTTTTAATACTCTTGATAATTCTTCGTGGTTAAAATCTCCACTTGATTGTTTTTTACTATTATATATTTTTTTAGAACTTTCATATGGCGGGTCGAGATAGAAGAATGATTTAGGACTATCAAACTTTTTTATTATCCCTTTATAATCTGTATTAAATAATCTTGTATTTTTTAAATATTCTTTATTATCTTGTGCGTGTTCTAATTTTCTTTTTATATTACCAGCACTCATTGGTTTATACATCTTATTATTATTTCTTCTACCAATACCTCCAAATGAACTACAACTTAACATAATAAGAGATAATAATTTATCTGTTGGATTAGTATGATTTGCGTGAGCATATCTTGTTTGTGCTTCTACTTGTTGTGGTATATTATATTGTTTCATTTGAAATCCATTTTTCATAATTCTATAAAGATCCATTACATCTTTATCACTATCATTTAAAACTGATTTTCTATCTCCAATAGGAGCATTAAAAAAAACTCCACCAGATCCGACAAATGGTTCAATAAATAAATTATAATCTTGAGGCATTTTTTTTATTATAAGTTCTCGTAATTTTCCTTTTTTACCACCAATTCTACATAAAACAGATGTCATATAATATAACCATAGATTTATTTTTTTTCTTCTTCTCCATTATGTAAATTATATGATTTTAATAAAACACTCATAGAAGTCCCACGATGTTTAGACAAATCTTCTAATTTATCATAACTTTTATTATTTAATAATTCTTTTATTACAATTTTCACTAATTTATTTTGACCTAAATTATCAATTGTCATTCTTAATATTTTATCATTAAAAGTTGTAATGTTTTTTATTTTATCTCCATTTTTCATAGGGATTAAATAATCACCATTTTTTAAATCTAAACTTTTTAATTCTTTAATGAATTTTGAATCATTAATTATTATTTCTTTATCTCCGTGTTTTTTTTCAGTTTTATAGTCAGTAATTAATAATATAACTTTATTTTTACTTTTTAATAAAATATAATTTTCATTTTTATCTTCAGGTAAAGATTGAACCATTTTTAAATTAATATCTTTATTTCTTAATGCGTGATTAATCATTAAATAATTAATAATATATTTTTGACCTTTTAATTTTTCTAATTCATTATTAATGTGGTCTACACTTGGCAGTTTATCATCTAACTTACTGAGATTTTCTTTACGATTCTTTTGTATCTCTTCTCTTAAACTATTTCTTAATTTAATTAATTTATCTGTTTCTTCACCATTATCTCTTCTTACTAAAATTATCATATTTAAATATAGTTGTAGAGTATTAGGATTATCATAAATCTCTTTTAATTTTTTAATTATTGTTGGTTGAGATGACATTAAATTAAAAGGTAGAGTTTTTCCTATATTCCTATATGTTGTTATAGTTCCTTCTGATACTTTTTTTTCTTTTTTATGTTTTTCAATAAAATTTTCAATTAAGTCAGCATTTGTTTTTTTTTTCGGCATTATAATATTTAAATAGATTTTTTTTTTAAAATTTTTTTCTTATATTAAATTATAATGGATAGTATAATCGAAACCATAGAACAAATTGAACCTAAACCTATTGAAATGGTTGATGATTCTTATGTATTTGAAGAAGATAAAAAAGAACTACTTAAACAATTAAAAGAACTATATAATTTAAAATATGAATGGGCAGACAAAAAATTAGTTGATTGTATGGTTAAATGGCATTATAATGAAACAATTAAAAATTTAGATAAGAAGATTTATTTACAGGAGAAAAAAGAACAAAATGAAAAAGTAATGTCAGTTGAAGATTATTTAGAATTATGTAAATAAAGAATATAAATGAAAAAAAAAAAATGTTTATATAAATTAATAAAAAAAGAATTAAAAGAATTAAATATAATGCTTGACGAAATAGATAAATTAGATAATGATTTATTTAAACATATAGCATTAAAAAAAACTCGTGAAGATTATTTTAATAAAGAAATTAAACCATTAATGATTATTTATCAGGTGAGTAAAAAAAAAGCGTAATTTTCGTAATTTCCGTAATTACACAAATTACACAAATTACGGTTTTTTATAATTTAGTTTAAGGACTGTATAATCCAAATGTTAAACCAGTTAATAATCCTTTAAATAAATCATTTCTATATTCTTTTTCTTTAACTATTTTATTAACAATCTTTCCTTCTGCTGGAGCGATAATTTGTGCTACTTTTTTAATTTTTTTATTATTATTTCCATTTCTACGAGGTTTTGGTTTTACAGGAGCAATTTTCTTTTTACCATTATTATTCTTTTTCATTATATTATATATATATATTTTTATTTGTCCCCAGATTCATTTTTAATATCTCTACCAAATAATTTTTTATATCTCCTTATTGCTTTTGTTAAAGTTTCTGCTGACCATAATAAATTACGACTATGAAAAATACCACTATGAAAACTATTATAATTTTTATCATTTTTATGTCGAGCGATCCACGCTTTTTTTTATCTTTATCTTTATGATCTATATAAGTTTCTCCTACATCAGAACCAAAATGGTGACTATGCTTATATTCGGGCATAACTATTTCATATCTCTTACCTTTTCTTTTTGATTTTCTTAATATAAATGGCATATATTATATTAATAAAATAAAAAAAATTATATTTAATTATTATTATCAATTTGTCTTGATTCAACTTGTTCTGCTCTATAAGTATCTTCACTTAAAACATCTCTCTCACAACTAAAACAACCACACTCAATATTGGTACACCTTGATAAACTCATAGAATGAAAAAGTGAAGTTATAATTCCACTTAATGCCGTAGCACTTACTGATATGATTGCTATTATTGTCGCTCCTTCCATATTATTTATTAATATTTTTTATTCACTGTCACTAATATTACATTCTTCTTCTTCTTCTAATCCTTCTTTCTTTTTAAGACATTTAATAATATTTCTTTTAATTTTACCGTCACCCATATTAGTTGGTTTTGCTTCAAACTGATATTTAAATTCTTGATGAGTTTTAATATAATCCTTAAAACCTTTGAAAGATAAACCATATAATTGTGGGAATAATTTTCGGTTTCTTACAATATCATTATTATTTGCTATATATTTTTCAAATATCTCTTCGGTTGCTACTTTATCCTTTTCGTCTTCTGTTATTTCATAATTTTCTTTTATTGTTGTTAAAATAATATCACAATCTTGAATATATGCCTTACTATCATTTTTAACTTGTTCTGACCATTTCCAATTTAAATAAACAATATCCTCTCCATATACTTCTTTTACTTGTTTAATAAATTTTACACATTTTTGTATAAAACAATATTTCATTTTACTAATAAATTCTGGTTTCTTAAATCTTGGATTTTGTTTATAATGATTTGGTAAATTTAATTTACTTTCGTCATTTGTAAATGTATTTCTAAAATAAATATCTCTAATTTTATTTACTATACTTTCACCGTCTAATTTTCCGTCAATAGTCGGTTTTTCATTAGTTGGGATTATATAAGTTCCAATATTTCTTTGTTCTGTTCTATTAGAATAACAACCTCGACAATTTATAACTGAATCACCAACTAATGCTTTAATTGTTGATTGACTCGCTTTTACATTAGATTGTCCTTCTCCAAACATAACTGCTCTTTTATTATGAATTCCCGCTATTGCTGGATCAGGTTTTCCTCCATCGATACTTTTTTCTAATGTTGCTGAACTCGCATAATAATATATCCCTTTTGTTGCTTCCTTAAAAATATCTATTAATAAACTTTTACCATTTCTCCCGCCACCATTTAATATAAAGAAATATTCAACTCTATAACCAAATAAGGCACAACTAAACATATATAATAAATCATTTCTAACATCTTCTAAATCAATAATACTTTCTAATATTTCGTCAAATTGTTTCATTTCTTCTTTTGTTGGTGGGATCCAGTTATAATCTAATTTTGTTATAATATAATCTTCTTTTGTAATATTTTTTGTTTCAAATGTAAATAAATCAATACATTTTCCATTTTGAAAAGGTAATAATTCCATTCTTTCATCAAATGAAATGTCATTATCGTTATAATTATTAAATAAATCTCTTACAACTCGCTCCAATACACCATTTGTTAAACTATTGCCTTGTGATTTTTTATATGCTTTTGTTGCTTCTTTTTTCATTTTTTCAAAATATTCTAAATCTGTTTCATTAGGTTCGGGTTTATTTTTTTCTTCTTCATATTTTGTTTTAAAATGAAAAACCCACGATTCATAATAAGGTTCTAAATAATCGTCAATTAAACCTTTTAAACCATAACTTTTTCCTTCTTTATTTGATAAATCAATATTCCAACTTTTAAATTTTTCATTATAAATATAAATATCTCTTAAATCTTCTTTTTTATGAACTATAATATTTTCTTTATTACAATCAATAAATCCCTGTGATAATTTACTTAAATTATTTTCACCAATATAACCTGATTTAAAATATTTATTTGAAATTACAAAATATTTAAGTTTATCAGATTTATAAGAATAATTTTTAAATGTTTTTTCATTTAATAATTCATAATTTTTACCCCTATTATATAAATATTCAAACCAATCATCAAAAGGTCTTGGTTCATTTGTAGCATAAGGTTTTAATTTATTATAAATTATTTCTTTAAATTTATGATCATTTCTATAACTCGCATAAATTAGTTTATAATTATCTTGATGTTTAAAATAACTTTTATCAATATTATTAATATGATCTTTTATTTCTTGAATATCTTGACTATCTTCTATTTCATTTTCTATTTCTAAAATATCAGAAGAAGAAGAAGATATATTTTCAACTTCATCAGGGATATTAGTAATAACATTTTCTGTTTGTTCTGATTCTGATCTATTATAAATTAAATCTAATTGTTCTGTTGTTAGTTTAGTTATTTCAATTCCTTTAAAATTTTTCTTTCTTGGGATATTCCACCATTGATCTTTAATCCAATCTCCCACATAATCTTTCATATTATTTTTATGTGTTCCCTTATAATAAGGGTCAATTTCGTTATTATCATATTCTACTAAAAATCTCATTCCTTTTGTTGTTCCTTCAAAAGCATAACAATCTTTTAAGAACTCATATTTTTCAATCATTTCATTATATAATTGTTCTGCTGGTTTTTCAGGGTCATCATTATCAATAACTCCTAAATTACTTTCTTTTAAAATATAAGAACTTAATATTTTACCTTCTTCTCCATATATTTTTTTTACTTCTTCTTCTGCTTGTTCTCGTTTAAGTATTTTTTTAAATTTTCCAATATGATTATGTTCTACAAATTTTTTATTATTAACTATTTTATAAGGTATATATTGTTTTATTTTTAAACCATAAGGATTAAGTATTTCTTTTATTGGTTTATTAGTCATTTTTAAATTTATTTGTTTATTATTTTTATTAAAATTAAAATCAATTTTAAAATTTAATTTAAATATATTTAAATATTTTTTTTTTTTTATTTTATTAATTAGTTGTTCGTCAGTATAATTCATTATTGTTGGTGTCTGTCCGTCTATATTCTTTAAGTAATTTATGTTGTTAATATCATTTAGATCAGAATCCATTTTGAAAATGTTTTTTTTATTTTCCATTTATATATTATACATAGAAAATATTTTTAAATAATTTTTCGCATAATTAATTAAAAAAATAAATTTAATTTCCTTAAATATATTAAATATTTAAAATTGATTTAATTATATAGTATAGTAGTATAGAAAATGGTATTTGAAGACAAACTAAATAAAACTATTGATATTATAAATAAAAAAATTGTAAAAGAAAAATATTATAACTGTAAAATAAGAATTGAAGGTTTTGACGAGGATAATTGTAAATATATATCTAATACTTTCAATACTAAAAGTGATTTAATAAAAGAATTAAAAAATACTGAATTTTTAAATTTGATTAAATATTTTAAATTAAATATAATTCGTGATGCGTTTTATATTAATTATTCCTCGTCAGATGAAGATTAATGTAATTTCCGTAATTTCTGTAATTACGAAAATTACGAAAATTACGCTTTTAAAACACTAACACTATGGGTTCATTTTTATTTTTAATTTTTATTAAAGTTATGAGATAATCTTTTATAGTTAATCCTAAATTTAATTTATCCCAGTTTTTAGCATATTGATCTAATAAATCAGGATTAATATTTTTTTTATCAAAATTAATTATTAAATCATATATAGGATATATTTTTTTCATTATATTGATATTTTTATTAAACATTTCATAATCTTCTTTTTTTAAATCAAAACCATATCTCTTTCTCCAATATCTTATTTTTTGAGATATATTATCTCTCTTCTTTCTTTCCATATCCATTTCTTCCTTATTTTCATATTCTTTTAAACCTTTTAATGCTGGTGGCATTCTATATTATATATATAGAAAATATTTTTAAATATATTTACGCTTAAATGAACCTTTATATATTTTTTTTACATAAACATTAATGAAGGTGATGATTCGGGACGAATTGGACTTACTCTTACTGGAGACATTTTTGGTATTGTGACTGGTCTTAATACTTTAATATCTATTGGATTATCTCCTTTAACTTTATTAAATAATTTTATATATTCATCTACTTTATCTCTTCTTTGTCTAACAGCATTTACTCCTTTTAATGAATCTAATTTGGCGATTTCAGTATCTACATCTCCCGTAAATTGTGGTCTGTAATTTTCATTTTCTGTTTTTAAATATGCCTCACCTTCTTTTATTGAAGTTAAAAGTTTTTTGACTTTACCACTTACTTTTTTAGACCAATTTTTTCCAACATTCATTACATAAGTCGACATTAATTCATTAAAATTTTTTAATTCGTCAGGACTTCTTGGCATTGGTTGTATTGATATTATGGATGCTTCATCTCCAGCAACTGTGGATTCATCAGAACTATCATCTGATGGAGATCTTGGTGGACTAACTGGTTGCGGTTTTTTCTTTGGAGTGAGGGGTCTTTCTTCTTCTGATTTTGCTGGATCTAATATAAATACTTGGATTTTTCTGCCTTTTTCTGCTTCTATTTCTTCCTGAGCAGTTAATTGAACTGGTTGAGATAATATTTGTTCTACACTTTGATTCATTCTTTTTAATGCTGATATTTCATTAATACTTTCTGCTTGTTCTTGATTTAATTGTCCTATAAAATATTCATAATCTACTCTTAATTGTCTTTTTTGAGTTTCTGCTTCTCTTGCGTCTCCCGCTTCTAATAAATATTGATCGCTGTCTTCTGCGTCTTTTCTTAATTTGTTCTTTAATTTAGACATCCAATTTCTAACATCTCTAAATTTATCATAAAGTCCTATACCACTATCAGGGCGACCACGATTTGCTCCTATAATAGGTTCAATAAACTTTTCTCCTAATATTTTTTGATCTGATTTTGTTGGTATTTGTGATCTAAATTTAAAATTATCAATTTTAAATTTTTGAGATGTTGGCACATTATCTTCTTTCTCCATTTTCTCTCGTGCTTCTTTGTCTGATCCTTCTTTCTCCATTTTTGCTTTTTCTTTTAATTCTGCCATTTTCTTTTCTGCTTCCGTTCTTTGTTCGGGAGTTAATTTACCCATAATTTCTTTTTGGATTTTCTCTAATTGGTCTTCTGTATCTGATTTAATTTCTGGCGACTGC
>Ga0181401_1000351_pt1 | contig 19321 bp, 10 predicted proteins | sample 24SPOviralmetaG_FD_130130 | JGI IMG/M metagenome (GOLD analysis project Ga0181401, IMG submission 130130) | Marine viral communities from the oligotrophic San Pedro Time Series (SPOT) site, San Pedro Channel, CA, USA - 24 SPOT_SRF_2011-07-20 | ecosystem: Environmental > Aquatic > Marine > Strait...
AAAAGTAAAAGTAAAAAAGCCTTCATTAAAAAGAGATAATGATGAAGTTTTTAAAGTTAATTTAAATAAAGAAAAAGAAGATGCCATTTCAGAACCAGAAACAACGAAGGTTGTGTTACAGTCTAATGAGCAAAGCGAAGAGAAAGGGGAAGAGGATAAAGTGGGATTGCAAGAAGTGGGATCTACACACGAGGAAATTGAAGAAGATGTAACAGTTATTAACAACGACAATAATTCAGTAGAAACTCCTACTATTAATCCAACAACTATTGATTTACCAGAAAACGTAGAAAAGTTAGTTGACTTCATGAAGGAAACAGGAGGAAGTGTTGATGATTATGTTAGATTAAATTATGATTACTCAACAGTGGATGATATGTCTTTACTTAAGGAATATTATAAATCTACTAAACCTCACTTAGAAAAAGATGAAATTGAGTTTCTTATTTCAGAAACTTATTCTTATCTAGATGATGAAGATGATAAAGAAAAGCGCAAGAAGAATCTTGCAAAAAAAGAAGAAGTTGCAAAAGCCAAGGGCTTTTTAGATGATTTGAAGGATAAATATTACAAAGAAATCAAGTTGAATTCTAGCGTAAATCCAGAAATGTCTAAAGCTGTTGACTTTTTCAATAGATACAACGAAGAACAACAAACTCTTCAAACACATCATAAAAGTTTTGTTGATAAAACAAATAAATTTTTTAACGAAGATTTCAAAGGTTTTGATTTCAATATAAGTGACAAAAAATTTAAATACAATATTAACAACGCTAGCAATACTGCTAAAGAACAATCGGATATACAGAACTTTGTTGGAAAGTTTCTAAACGAAGACGGATCTGTTGAAAACGTAACTGATTATCATAAGGCAATATATGCAGCTAATAATATTGATACTATAGCAGAACATTTTTATGAACAAGGTAAAGTTGACGCAATTAAAAACATTGATGCAAAGTCAAAGAACATTTCTCCTGAACCGAGAAAAGTTGATGACGGGAATGTGTATTTAAATGGTTGGAAAGTGAAAGCTATATCAGGAGTTGATAGTTCTAGGTTGAAAATAAAAAAGAAAACAACATAAAAACAATTAAAAAATGAGTTTATCAGGAGGGGCATTCCCCGCTAGTTTAGTACCATCTCAAAAAAGAATGGTATTAAAAGAAAATTATCTCGCTTTTGACAGCGCTTCAGGTGGTGGTACTTTTGCACAGCAATATTTACCAGAGCTTTATGAGCAAGAAGTAGAGAGATACGGAAACAGAACGTTATCTGGATTTTTAAGAATGGTTGGTGCTGAAATGCCAATGACATCTGATCAAGTAATTTGGTCTGAACAAAACAGGTTGCATGTAGCTTATCAAAGTGCTACTATTTCTGGTGGTGCAGGTTCAACTGTACTTACTATTAATTTAGCTGGTACATCAACTTCTAAGCATGCTATAAGAGTTGGTCAAACACTTTTGGTGGCTGACAATGCTACAGGTTTAGTAACGCAAAAAGTATTAGTAACTGGAGGTATCACTGCTACTCAAATGGATGTTGCTCCTTATGATGCTAACGCTTGGAGTGGTTCTTTACCAACAGCTGCTAATGGAGTTAATGTATTTGTTTATGGTGCTGACTTTGGAAAAGGTACTGAAGGTATGGACGGTTCTATTGAGCCATCATTCACTGAATATCACAACTCTCCAATCATCATTAAAGATAAATACGAAATAAACGGTTCTGACACTGCTCAGATCGGTTGGGTAGAAATAGCTACAGAAGATGGCCAATCAGGATATCTTTGGTATCTAAAAGCTGAATCAGAAACTAGACTACGTTTTGAAGATTACTTAGAAATGGCTATGGTTGAAGGTGAATTAGCTGGTTATAACTTTAAGTTTGACGGGTCTTCATATACTGCTGGTGACCAAAAAGTAAAAGGTACAGAAGGTTTATTTAAAGCTATTGAAGCAAGAGGTAATGTATACTCTGGTTTTGCTGGTGCTTCTGCTCCTGGATCTGGTGCATTAGGTGATTTCGATGAGATTCTTAAGCAATTAGACAAGCAAGGTGCTATTGAAGAAAACATGTTGTTCTTATCTAGACAAACAGCTCTAGATTTTGATGATATGGTTGCTGCTCAAGCTGGTGGAGGTTATGCTTCTACTACAGCTGCTTCTTATGGTTTATTTGATAATGAAGCTGAAATGGCACTTAACTTTGGTTTCTCTGGTTTCAGAAGAGGTTCTTATGACTTCTACAAGACTGATTGGAAATATCTAAATGATGCTTCTACAAGAGGATTGTCTAAAGCTATTGATGGTGTTATGGTTCCAGCTGGAACTTCAACAGTGTATGATCAAATGTTAGGATCAAATATCAGACGTCCATTCTTACATGTAAGATATAGAGCTTCTGAAACAGAAGATAGAAGAATGAAGTCTTGGTTAACTGGTTCAGTTGGCGGAGCTTATACTTCTTCTTTAGATGCTATGCAAGTACACTTCTTATCTGAAAGATGTTTAGTAACTCAAGCTGCTAATAACTTCGTGTTATTTAAAGGAGCATAATTAATTATTAACATTTAAAAGAATAGAAATTATGGGATATGTAAAAGTAAAAAAAGCTGCAGGTGCATTTGATGTTGTATGTGCAGAAAATGTTGGTACAGTTAAAGCTGTTGGAACAGGAACTTCATTAAAAATTGCAATAGCATATATTGGAGGAGCTTCTGACAGTGACATTCTTACACTAACTTCTACTAATGATGGTAGTACTGGTGGAGGATTTGTTCAAGCAGATGTTCAGAATTTAGTTGAAGCTATTGGAAAAATTGGCGGAGGATCGGGAACGATTGAAGTCAGTATGTCTAATACTTTAGCTAGTGCTGCATTAGCTTAATCAAAACAATAATAAGATCCCGCTTAGGCGGGGTCTTTTTTAATTATTATATTATATTATATTATGGAAACAAAACAAAAAAAAGCTCCTGCTCCTAAGCAAGAGGTTAAAAAAGAAACTTGGGAATATAAAGATAGAAACTACTATTTAATGGGTAATATGGAACCATTAACTTATACTCTACCTTCTAAACATTCTCAAAGATATCCTTTAGTGTGGTTTGACCCTGAAAAAGGCTATGAAAGAGAATTAAGATATGCTACAAATCAAAAATCAATATTTGTAGATGATCAAGCTGGTAGCGCTACACTATCACATATAGTGTTTGAGAAAGGACACTTAGTAGTACCTAAAGAAAAAAGAAACTTACAAGAATTCTTATATCATCATCCTCACTTTGATAAAATATTTACTGAATATGATAGAAATGAAGAGGCTATTGATGAGTTAGGATTTATTGAAATGCAATTAGAAGCTTTAAATCTTGCTAAAGAATTAGATGTTGATCATGCTGAAGCAATACTAAGAGTAGAAAAAGGATCTGGAGTTAACGAAATGTCGTCTAAAGAACTTAAAAGAGACTTGATGCTTTTTGCTAAACAACAACCTGAATTGTTTTTAGACTTAGTAGAAGATGAAAATGTTCAATTAAGAAACTTTGCAATAAATGCAGTGGAAAACCATATAATAAGTTTATCTCCTGATCAAAGAACTTTTGTTTGGACTAGTAATAAAAAGAAACTTGTAACAGTTCCTTTTGAAGAAAATCCTTATTCAGCTTTAGCCGCGTGGTTTAAAACTGACGAAGGTATTCAAGTTTACAAATCTGTAGAGAAAAAACTTAAATAACAAGTGATTATAAATTAGGGTGGTATTTCGCCACCCTTTTTTTTTAAAAATATTAAAATGGCAATAAACGTAAATACTGTATATACAACTGTATTAAGTATCCTAAACAAAGAACAAAGAGGATATTTAACCCCGTATGAGTTTAATCAACTAGCTACTCAAGTACAATTAGAAATCTTTGAAAACTTTTTTGAAGATTATAATCAGTATATACGTATGCCAAAAACAGACGTAGAGTTTGCATCTAGAATGGATCATATTCATGAAGAGTTCCAAGTGTTTGAAGAAAATAAACCTGCTTCAAGTGTTACTTCAAATGTGTATAATCTACCTATAGAGCCAGCAGTACATCGATTTGGATCTGCTTTCTATGAAAAAGCTATTGGATCGCCAGAGATTGAGATAGTGAGCAAAAGAGAATATCATCAACAAATATTATCCCCAATATTGCAGCCTTCCGAAAACTTTCCTATTGCAATTTATCAAAACGACAAATTAACTGTGTATCCAGCACAAGCTTCTCCTTTAGCTAGTGATATAGGTTTTAATTATATAAGGAAACCTAAAGACGTTAGATGGGGCTTTTCAATAGGTTCGCTAGGTCAATATATTTACGATCCAAATATTTATTCTGCAAACTTAATAAATAAAAGTTCATTATTGTCTAGCGTAACAATAAACCCAACTAATAAAAACGATGCTGTAGTTACATCTATTAATCCAGATTCTACATCTGGATCTGGAGTTGATCTATCTGTAAATATAACAACTACTGGTGGAACTGGAAGCGCTACTGTAACTTCTTTAGAAGTTGTTAATCAAGGAAGTGGTTATGTTGCTAACGATTTAATAACATTTAATGCTGCTAATTTTGGTGGTGGTGTTGGAGGAGATTTAGTTTTAAAATTGAAATCAAGCGACTTTAATTACGATAGCACTTATGCCTCGACTAATTTTGAAATAAGCGAAAGCCAACAGTCTCAAGTTATATTGGAAGTGTTAAAATATGCAGGAGTTGTAATAAGAGATCCTTCCATAATTCAAGCGGCTTCGCAAGAGCTAGCTCAAGACAATGCTAATGAAAAAAGATAATAAACAATGGGATTAATTAAACAGACTAACGCTCAGTACTACAATGGAGAGCAACTATACGCGGGTTCTAATACTAATCCACAGTTCTTAACTTGGCCTTCAAGTTTACCCCCTTTAATATGGGATTCTACAGCTACTCCTACTAGTATACCTAATTTTAAAGTGTATGTTGACAATTCAGAAGTAACTAGCTTTACTTTAGCAACTACAACCAGTGGAGGAGAGAGAGCTCAAATAATAACGCTTAACCAGGCAGTTGCTACTACTTCTTTTATTGCTGTTAGATTAACACTTAAAAGTTTATGGGATAATTACGGTAATTACGAGTATTTAAAACTGAAAGATATAGTTAATAATTTTATGGTAGCTTATGTAGGTATGGATAAGTTAATACCTAGAGTTAAAAAATCAGATGTAATATTCCATGCTAAAAGAGGTTTGCAGGAATTTAGTTATGACACATTAAGATCAGTTAATTCTCAAGAGCTTACTGTACCGCCAAGTCTATCACTACCTATACCTCAAGACTATGTTAATTATGTTCAAGTATCATGGGTCGACGGTTTAGGAGTTAAACACCCTATATATCCAACTGAATTAACTAGTAATCCAACTCAACCCTTACTACAAGATAATGAAGGTATTCCTTTACAAGATGAGTTTGGTGAAAATTTAGAATCATTACAATCTATAACTAATGAACGTTGGAAAAACGTTAATGTTAGAGATATAACAGGAGAGTTTAACGCTCAAGACTATAATGCTAATGTATACAATTGGACATGGTGGGATGCAGCGTGGGGACAGAGATACGGCTTAGATCCAGTTACATCAAATATGAACGGTTGGTTCAACATAGATAGGAGAGAAAATAAGTTTAGTTTTTCATCTGATTTAGTTAACCAATTAGTTATATTAGAATACATATCTGATGGATTAGCTTATGATATGGATAGTAGAATACCTAAGCTAGCAGAAGATGCTTTATATGCACACATATCATACTCTATACTCGCTGGTAGATCTAATGTTCAAGAGTATATAGTTAGACGTCACAAAGTGGATAGAAGAGCTAAGTTAAGAAATGCAAAAATAAGACTTAGTAACATTAAGTTAAAAGAATTTACGCAGGTTATGCGTGGAAAGTCTAAGTGGATTAAACATTAACTATGGCAGAGATTAAAAACAATTTTCTTCAAGCCAAGATGAACAAGGATCTTGATGCTAGATTAATTCCTAACGGTCAATACAGAGATGCACAGAATATTGTTATAAGTAGATCTGAAGGTGACAGTGTGGGTACAGTTCAAAACATATTAGGTAACTCTAGCTTAACTGATTTTGGTTTAAATGAAAAGCACTTAGAAGTAATAGGTTTTTATGTCAATGATCTTAAAGATGAAATATATTTTTTCATAACTAATTATAATGACTCATCTAGTGACAACTTATCCAATTTTGCTCCAGCTGAAGCTAAGTGTGGGATATATTGTTATCAAAAAGAAACTAACTCTCATTTAACACTATGCGAAGGTAATTTTTTAAACTTTTCAAAAACAAATTTAATAACTGGAGTTGATCGTATAGAAAATTTACTTTTTTGGACAGATAATAGGAATCAACCAAGACAATTAAATATTGAAACAGCTATAGCTAATAGCTTTTATTATAGAACGGAAGATCATATATCACTTGCTAAATACTATCCTTTTGATCCTATTGAATTATACAAAGAACAAGTAACATCTTTTACTATATCAGATGCTGGTAATAATGGTGATTACTCAAGTTTGACATTGCCATATGTAGTTTCTAGTTCTGAAATAACAGGTGGTAGTGGTCAAGGTTTAGTTGTAACTATTACAGCTGTAACTGGAGCTCCAAACCCAGGCAGACTTCTAACTGTTGAAATAACAAACCCAGGTGTTGGCTATACTAATGGCGATGTTGTTAGGATTATTCCTAGGTCAGCTAATGGTGAATTAACACTTGTTGTAGCTGGTGAATCCACTATGAAGAACAGAAGCTATAATTACCTACCTCCTTCTCAGACGGGTGGTACAAATTTAAACCCTGATTACGATGCGGATTGGCCGGGTGACTCTGAGTTTTTGAAAGATAAATTTGTTAGATTTAGTTATAGGTTTAAGTTTGAAGATGGAGAATATTCTTTAATAGCTCCATTTACTCAGGCTGCTTTCGTGCCAAACAATGATGGTTATTTTTTAGACAAAAGCTACAATCCCGAAAATGGTCAATTAATCACTCCACAAACAAGTGATTTGTCAACAGCTTATCAAAGCACTATTAACCCTTTAATGGTAAATAAGATAGAAGAAGTAGGTCTAATGCTTAAAGTACCTAAATTTCTTGGGTTAAGTGGGGTTTCTAGTTGGAGCAGTACTATTAATGACTTGAAGGTACAAGAAGTAGATATAATATATCAAGAAGATGGAGTACCAACTTTACATATTTTAGATACTATAACTAAAGAACAGTTAGCAGCTACAAATATTGATTTATACCAATATAATTATCAATCTAGAAAACCAATAAGAGTACTACCTTCTTCTGAATATACTAGAGTTTCAGACAAAGTACCTGTCAGAGCAAAAGGTTTGTCTACAGCTGGTAACAGACTTATATTTTCAAACTTTTACAATAAACATACTAGCCCAACTGCTTTAGAATATAATTCAGCTATACAATTAAAAGACCAAGCAACAACTATAGAATACCAAAACCACTCATTAAAGCAAAATAGAAATTATCAAGTTGGTATTGTACTTAGTGATAGATATGGTAGACAATCTGATGTAATCTTGTCTTCAGTTGATGATGGAATTATACAAGGATTAGCTCAACCTACAAAAGGTTCTACATTGTTTAGTAATTATAGACAGCCTAATGAACCTTTAGACACACCAGCTTCTACGTGGGGTGGTGAAGCTTTAAATGTTATATGGAAACAAGCTGTGCCTAGTATTTTAAGTTCTCCTGGATATCCAGGTCTTTATAGCTTAGACAATCCTTTAGGTTGGTATTCATATAAGATAGTAGTTAAACAAAATCAACAAGAATATTACAATGTTTACTTGCCTTCTATTATGAACTCATATCCTAATGATCCAGCAAAAGAAGTTAATGAAACAGCTCATATCTCTTTATTTTCAGACAATATAAATAAAGTACCTAAAGATCTTACTGATGTAGGTCCAGAGGCTAGTGAATTTAGAAGTTCTGTTGATTTATGGGGAAGAGTAACTAATACTAACTTGTATAATAGTGGTAGCGCTCAGTTTTATCCCGTACCTTCTAGACCTGATTTTGTTAATACTATAGCTACCGTTGATAACTTAAATATTGGCTCTAGTACTAGTATATCTCAAGTTAATTCACAAACAATTGGAACAGGAAACAACAGGACATTTGTTCTAGATGGAGGTTTTACTAACGGTCCAGATCTAAACGGTGGAAAGATAATTATTGGAGGTAGAGTTTCAGCTGAGACTGCTGCTGGAGGCTTACTGTTTAGTCAGCATGAGTTGATAGATTATGCATACACTTCAGATTCTACAACAGGTGCTCCTAAAACAAGAATAAAAATAGATCCAGTATATAATAATAGTACAGGTTCTGCTATCCCTGTTGATAGCGTTTTCAAATTTCATCAATCCCCTTTTTACAATGCGGAAAACGATCCTTTAATAGGTCGCATATCTACAAACCCGTCTCAAGTAGATGTATTCGCTACTAAAAACATAGGTACTAAAGTAGATTACACTGTTAGTTCTTCTATTACTGATCCCGCGTTCTTCCCTATAAAACTAGCTGTTTACGAAACTAAACCAGTGCAAAGTGATTTAGATATATTCTATGAAACATCGACTAGTGGTTTAATTTCTGAATTGAACACTGAGATAACATCGGGAGACACAGATACACCATATGGATTTTCTGATCCAGACGTTCAATGGTTTGAAAATGAAGGAGTTAATGCTTTTGTCACAGGTAATATTTACCCTGTAGACGCAGCCGGAAATAATATTATAGATATTAACGCTTCTTTCGTACTAGATTCTGCTACGTACCCAGCTCAATCAAATTTACCAGCACCATCTTGGCTTCAATTAGTCAATAACTTAGATGGTAGTTTTGTAATTAAAACAAATAACTCTCAAGCTATAGAAAGCATTTTTTATGGGCAAGGAAACGCATTAGGAATGGAAACTATAAGATTGACTATAACAGCTAACGTTAACACTTATTATTCTAACACATCGTTTATAGATATAAACCTTTCTAACATAGTGCCTGATTGGAATTACAATACATATCCAGCAACAACTTTTCAATGGACAGCTGGACCATCATACCCTGTTCAAAACAATCCTGTTTACTTAGGTAGTTTGATAGGTTATGGTTTTTATGGATCATCTGGAACTGCTTCTGTCTGGGACGGTGTTAATTACAGCGGTAAAGTTAATGGTGATGTAACAAATGGTAGTTTTAGACCTAACCAATCAGGTAATCAAACTAGAGAGCTGTCAATAACAAACGTGTCGGCATTTAGATTAAGTTATTCAAATACAAGCTCAATTCCTCCTGCGGTTTTAATACCAGGAGGAAGTGGATTTGATGTTGGAGCCATCGAAGTAGTACAAGCATTATCTGGCACAAGTGGCGCTTTAGATCCAAACGATCTTTCTTCAACAGGTTTAGGATTTACATGTAGTTATAGTCCTATACCTTCTGATCCCTCTGACCCAGCTGGAGCCAGTGTGAGTTATAGACTACTATTCGCACTTACAGATGGTGGTGGTTTAACCGAGACTTACGAAGTTAAATTTTTATTACAAAATTATTAATATGTCTGAGATATTAAGAGTAAATTATTACAACACTTTCTGGAATAAGAGAATAGTTACCACAGCTGGTACAGGTGTTGATGAATTATGTTTTTGGCCAGGACTTTCTTGGAACCCAGCTGGATATCCTACTTATCCAAACGGCATGACTATAGGAGCTAATGAAAATGAAAGAATACAAGATTGGCTTATAGAAGAGTCTAGAATAGTTGGTGGATACAACAATAACTATGTAACTTATGGTGTTAAAGCTTATTTAAATGAAGATAATATAACACAAGAGCATAGATTTAATAGTTTAATATATTCTGGAGTATTTAATTCAAGAACTGGTATAAACAGAACTAACGTTTTTTCTGTAGCTGACAATATAACTAAATCAGCAGATCCTTCATATGGGTCAATACAGAGGACATACGCTGACGATAATGATTTAATAATATTACAAGAAAATAAAGTTAGTAGAGCATTAATAGATAAAGATGCTTTATACACCGCTGAAGGAAGCGCAAATATAACATCAACGGATTTAGTTGTAGGTCAAATTGTTCCTTACGTTGGTGATTTTGGTATAGCAGATAATCCTGAAAGTTTTGCTAGATTTGGTTTTAGAAGATATTTTTCAGATATATACACTGGAAGTGTTTTAAGACTATCTAGAGATGGCTTAACAGAAATATCTAAAAATGGTATGACTGACTTTTTTAGAGACGAATTAAAGAAAATATCTAGTTCACTTAAGCTATACACGGTAAACAATACAACTGTAACAAATGGCACAGTCAATTCTTTAGTAGTATTAAATGATTCTAAAGATATTGAGATTGGTATGAATATAGAAGTAGACAACTTGTCTTCTAGCACATATGTGACCGACGTCAGCTACACTTCTTCAGTTAATAATGAAGTAGGTAATTTAACTAATTCTATAAGCTTAAATCCTACTGGAATAACAGTGGATCAAGTTTATACAAATCTAACAACCACAGTGTCACCTATTGGAGCTACAGGGTTAATTCTTAATGCTAAAGTTGTTGGAGGAACAGTGATTGATGTTAAGTCTATAATAGGTGGATCTGGTTACAATGTAGGTGATGTAGTTAGTATATCAGCAGCACAACTACCGGGAGCTAGTAGTGATTTACAGATAACTATATCAGCTGCAGATGTTTATGTAGTAACGTTGTCTAATTCTGTAACTTTAAGTGCTGGTACTAATAACCTAAGATTTACAAAAAATGTTAAAGACAAAGTTGTTGGTGGTTGGGATATAGTTGATAGACAATATGTAATATCTTTACAAATAACAGCAACTTCGCCAAGTGTGGAAACTACATATTATACGCTGACGTTTGATGAAGATGTTAGGGGATGGAATAGTTTTTATACTTATGCACCATCAACTATTATAAGTTTAAAAGATACTTATTACACAACAAGTAGTATTAGTGGTAGTACTTTATGGAAACATTACTCTGAAGATGTGATTAATAATAGAGGTAACTTTTACGGTTTATATAGCGATTCTTACGTAGATTTTATATTTAATGAAAAACCATCTTCCAAAAAAGTATTTCAAACTATTAATTATGAAGGAGACAATGGTTTTAAAATTGACTATTTTAAATCAGATTTTCAACAAACAGATCCTAATGTGCCTAGCGAAACACCAGTTAGCTATAGCCAAGGAAATGCTTATCAAGATACTACTTCTCAAATTTATAGCTATGATGAAGGTGTTTATACACAAAATGGATATACTAAAAGAGCTGGATTTGATAGAAAAGAAAACCTATACGTTGCTAACCTAGTAAACGCTAGTTCAGTTAGACCTAATGAAATAATTTTTGGAAATAAAATGAGTGGTATAAAAGGTTATTTTGCTAGAGTTAAAATGTCAACTGATGGAACTACTCAAAAAGGAGGTCTCAAAGAGATATGGTCAGTAGGAACTAAATATGTACAATCATCTTAAAATAATAAAAATATGTCATTAGCAGTAGGATATGCAATAACGCTAGGAGCTTCAGCTATATTAGCAGCTAACAAAAATAGTAAAATCAAAGGAGCAATAACAGATATTGAAACAACAATATCAGATTTAGAAAAAGAACGAACTAAACCCATGGATATATCGAGTTTTAGCTCAGATACTAGTGGTATGTTAAGCAATCCTTACGCTAACCTAAGCGTTGCTACTAAAGCTGCTGAGATATCTATGCAAGAGACAGATAAGGCGTTAGCTAATACATTAGATACTTTAAAAGCTTCAGGTGCTGGCGCAGGTGGCGCAACGGCTTTGGCTCAGGCTGCTTTAAAATCTAAACAAGGTATTGCTGCTAGCATAGAAAGTCAAGAGGTAGCTAATGAAAAAGCTAAAGCTGCAGGAATAGAAAAATTAGAAAAAGCTAAACAAGCCGAGGCTATAAGAATGCAAGGGGCTGAAATAGATGCTTACAAATTCCAATATGGAGAACAGAAGGAAGAAGAACTTAGACAGTTAGATAGACAGCAAGCATTGTTAGATGAGCAAAAAGCTCAACAAGCAGCACTTGATAGTGGTGTAGCAGGAGCAATTGGTGGAACATTAAGTGCTTTAGGTACTTTAGGTGGAATGGGTTAAAATTAAAAGATTAAAATAAACTATGGGAACTTATCAAAAACCAGGATCTTTCGCGGCAGATTATAGTGCTATTGGAAAAGGTATAGCAGATAGTGCTAAAAACTTTGCTGCTGGTAAAAGCCAACAAGCTAAAGCTGCATTAGCTGCTGCAAAAGCAGGACAAAAACAAAATCTAAAAAAAAATAAAGCTATAAATAGTATATATGCTGACATTAGTAGTTCTGCTAAATTTAATAATACTCAAGTACAAGCTAAATATAAATCTTTGTTAGATCGTCAATTAGATATATTATCTACATTACCTTTTGATAGTGACGATTGGAATACTCAAACCAGAGCTATAACAGATATGGTTAAAGGTTCTAAAATAGCCATAGAACTAGTTAATCAAGAGAAGAATGATTTAGATGAGGTTTATACTTTTGATAATACCACTCAAACATTCAATCCTATAACCGGGAATATAGCAGGTGGACCCTTAGCTACAAATGATCAAGACAAAGTTGATTTGGTTAAAGACTATAGTAAAGGTGGGGCAGGTATAGATTTCTTTGGAGGCAGTGAAATTGTAAATGGTAAACTAGTAGTTAACACAAATGTAGGTATGAAGTGGACTGAGCAAGGTGTTGCTCAAGGCATGATACCTAGAACTACTGATTTAAATTTTAATAACTACATAATAGCAAAACCAAAAGGTTATGATATAATAGGTAGAACAGATGGTGAAGCATTTGATGTTACAATGAATCTTAATAAAGATCTATATTTTGGACAAGATTATAAAGACAATTTTGAAGAAACAGTTACAACTACTATTCAGATTAATAAAGGGGAGTATACTGAAGAGGTTATAAAATCTTATGAAGAGTCTCAGAAAGCTCAAAAAGACAAATTTGATGCAGCTAGACCTAAGTTGAACTTCAATCAAAGTGACTGGCAAATGGTTCAGGGAAATCCTAATAGAATAATAGACCCTACAAATCCACAAGATAGAGAAGACTACGCGGATTTGTTATGGCAAAGTCTAGAAGATAGATACGCAATTAAAGATAGATCAAAGTTTGATATTAAGAAATTAGAAAAGTCTGATGCTTTTGCAATAAAAATAAATGATATTAGAGGTAGAGGTATAGGAGGTTTTGAAACTGCTTGGCAAACACAAGCGTTTAAAGACTTTGATGCTAGAGGTTTAGATCCTAGTACAGGATCAGCTTGGGGTCCAGGAGTGACTAATAAAGTTGGGATAACTTCACGTAAAAACTTAACCCCTAAAGTGTTGAAAAATATAACTAAAGACTTAGATAAAAAAATAAAAAATGGACCAAGTGGAGTTACTGAACTAGCAGAGGTGCTAACAGCTATTAATCCTTCAAGTAGACATTCTTTTAAATCAGGAGCTCAGGCTAGACAAGAAGTAGTAGAAGCATATAAAGACGATTATGCAAGTCAAACTGGATCGGCTGGAAACCCTATGCAAATATTAAAGTTTGCCGCTGGCAAAGCTAGTGCTCAACCAACAATGGGTTTATATTATGGGGCAGACCAAATAGTTCCAGGAAAACTGTTTGATATGACTGGAAATTCTGCTAGAAGTTTGAAAATAGATAATGATGCTCAAATCTATGATATACTATTAGATGAAATAGGTCTAAATCAAAAAGTTAAAGAGTATATAATTGGAAACATACCTGTTAAAGCTAGAAACTTACCAACAGAAGGAACTAGACCTAAATCAAAAACAAAATAAATTAAGATAATTATGGCAAAGTCTTATTCATATAATGGAACTGAAGTTTCAGAAATAGAATTAAATGAAGCAGCAGCAGGTTACAACATGGGAGTCGATGAATATATTGAAACTTTTAATGTTGATGTTGTTGAAATAGATCCACCTAAGGAAGCTAAAAAAGAAGAAGTAAAGAAACAAGAACCTGTGGGAAAGCCACGAGACACTCAGCAAGAGGATGCGCCTGTGGTGTCAGAGAGTACGGCATCCGACTCGGAAGATTCTTCATTGGAATCTACTACACCGACTGATCCACCTAACGAACTAACTGCTTCAGCTTATTTAGACAGTTGGAATGCAGAAGTTTATAAAGCTCAGGAAAACAACGACACAAAGCTTCAAAAAATCTTGGAAAAAGAAAAAGATGGATTTGATGATGCTGTAGCTAATAATACTAAGTTTTACATAACTAGAGATGATGAAAAAATACTAGTTTATGATCCTGAAATAATTGAAAATGAAAGCGCTGAGCTACAATTAACTGAAGAAGAAGCAATAGAAGAACCTGGTGTTGAACCTGAGGTTGAAGTTGCTTTGGTTGGTGAAGATCAAGATCAGCTAAATGTAATGCAGGCACAACCAGAAGCAATAGTTGAAGAGTCTGTATTTGAAAGTGATGAGCAAAAGAATATTGTTGAAAAAATATCTGCGGGAGATGTTGTTACTAAAGGGGATTTAAAAGGTTAAGATATAGAATCAGTAGAAGACTTAAGTAAAGAGGAAATAGAGAAGTTGCAAATAACTAATCTATATCAATCACCTGAAGGTCAAAAAGCTCTACAGCTAGAGAAAGAGATAGGAGCTGATAAAGTTCAGAACACTAGAATAATTAACGATCCTGAGTATATGGGTTTTAAAACTGAAGATGGTACAACATTTTCTACACCTGAAGCTCAAGAGTTTGAGTTGGTTACTACTGGTGAATTTGAAACTCAATTAGGCATTAAGACAGTCAATGTTTTTGCTGGGCCAGGAGCTTTAGAGGCGCAAGAAGCAAAGGATAGAGCTATAGAAAGAGATAAGGAAAGAATAGCTAATGCATCGTTAATGTTCATACCTGAAGAGTTAAGACCTTCAGCTGTAGAGTTAAGAGATCTATACAAAGAGTTAGATGATTTAACTGATGTGACCAGTGAGAGTGTAAGTAAAATATTATCTGAAGGTGGAGACGTTAATCAACTTCAAGCCATAGCTAATCAAGCTTTAGATATTGAAAAAAAGATAGATAAAGTTTTAACAAAAAACAATAGAAAGTTAAAAGATGGTACTGTAAAGTTATATGACTATTCTACTGGTAAATTTGTTAAAGAAGACGAAGCTAATCAAGGAGTTGTAAAGGAAATAAACACTGGAGCTAATGAGTATACACCTAATTCTATAGAAAAACTAGAAGAACTAAGGTATCAGAAAGCTCTAGAACTAATACATTTAGCAGATTTAGCTCATGAAGATTTTGAAGACATATTTGAACTAGGCAAAAGTGAATATTTAAAGAACGCTCTAACTGGTGGTGAAGAAGCGATAGATCTAGGTGCTACAGTAGTAGAAAAGTTAGGTGGAAAAGATTTAGGTGCAACATATACTTATGAAAACTTTATAGCAGAAAGAGAAAAAATAGTAAGTCAAGGAGTTGATTTTACAGGGCTTGATGGTAAAGGTGATGGTGGATTATTGTACGATGATTACATGCTTGAACAAGTAAGTAAGCGTAAAACATTAACTGCAGGTATGACAACTATACCTCCAGTGACCTTAGCTGCTCAAAGATATAATGATGCTTTAAAAGAGTTTACGTATATTAACAGAGCTTTAGAATTAAATATAGACGAAGCTAATACATCTAGAGATACTATTGTTGATAGAGTTTTGCAAGGTTTTGTAACAACAGTATCTAGCCAAGACATAACAACACAACGCGATGAAAAAACTAAAATTGCAGAGCTACAAAGAACTGTTATTGGAGGAAGTGATGAGTATTGGGAAGACATATACAATGAAATAGGTGGAGGAGAAGATACTTACCACTGGTGGAGAGATAGATTTGAAAACATAGCCGGTGGTGCTGGTCCATTTCTAGCTATAATGTTAGAATTTTATTTAGCTGGTGGAGCTTTGAAAGCCGCTAAAGGAAGTAAAGCAGCTAAAGGTGTAACCGATTGGTGGAGCAATTTAAAGAACTCTGAAAAGTTTGCTAAATGGAATGGGTACAAGTATTATAATAACTTTATAAACCCTGCTAACAGTAGATTTGGTTCTAAATTTAACAAATATGGTTCAGCTATATTTGAAGAATACTTAACTATAAAAGGTGTTAATTACTTAAATGAAATATCTGGACAAGAAGATATACATGAGTCATTCGCTGTAGGTGCAGGTTTTGCTAGAGCTTTTATGGATGATATGGCTAAATTCTTAGCTAATAGAGGATCTAAAACATTTAATAGTTTAGTAGATGTATACAAAGATAACCCAACTATAGGTGGTATACTAAAAGGTACTGTAGAACCTCTTGTAGGTGTTTTGACTATAAACATAGGTGAAAGCGGAACTGCTTTATTTGAAGGAGACTTAGATAAGCTTTCTGACATATGGGATTTTGATAAAGCTTTTGAGTTATACATCACTCTATGGGGAGCTAAGATGGTTAGAACTGACGCTCTTTCAGAGATAAGTAATAGCATGAAATCGGTTTATGATAACATAGCTACTAAAGTAACCGGTAAAACTAAGAGAATAAGAGAAGCTGCTAAAAGACTAAAACTAGAAGGTGTTGATTTTGACGCAGACGACCAAGTCCTTACTACAATAGAGATTGATAAAGCTTATGAAAAAAGAATTAAAGAAATTCAAGAAAAAGGTGGTAGCAAAAGAGAACTACAAGAAGCAGCATTAGACAAAGCTTACTTAAATATGCATTTAGATTTTAAATTTTTAGAAGCTCAGTTTAAAATGGATAATGCTAACTCAGAAAAAACGTTGGCTGACGTTAATAGATTAGCAGATGATATTTTAAAAGGTGATTGGTTAAATGATTATAGAAACATTGATAAAATAATTAAGTTTACTGGTACAGAAAACACAAAGCAACTGCTAATAAATAAGCTCAAGACCAAGCAGGATTTAACTAAGCAAGAATTAACTGATATCATAACAGAAGTAGACAATATATCTTCTAGTGCTAATAGAATAGAAAAAGAATTAAATTCTCAGAACTATAGCGAAAAAGATAAAGCTAAAGTATATAGGCTATGGTTAGAAAATTATAGAAATGATCAATTAATAGCTACAATACAAGACGAATCTAAAACAGAGTTTGATGAGGTTGTTAGAAAAAACGATTTAGATAATGCTTTAAATAAAAAAGAAGAGTTACTTAAGAAACTATCTGAAATACAAACTCAACAAGAAATAAATAGACAACTAGAGGTAGAAACTAGATTACAAAACTTAGATGCTTTTAAAGATATATCTAATAAGAATTTTGAAGTTTTAAGTGATAATAAATTTAAAGAAAAGCTAAATGAAGACGGAGCTAAAATAGTTGTAGCTGGTGTAGTAACGGTTGAAGGTGATGTTTATTTCAACAGAAATAATATAACTGGAAAAGGAGTTGTTGGTCACGAAGTGTTTCATAAAATTGAAAGAAATAATAACTGGCAAGAACTTTCTAAAGAACAAAAAGATGAGTTAGTAGAAGACTTTAAAAAGTCTTTAACTTTTGAAGAGCAGGCTATAGTGGAAGAGTACGTGAAAAATACTCAAGCTTTTAAAAATAATCCTAACACTACTGAATGGTTTAATTACTATGTAGAAGCTGTTGGTGATGGTCTTATAAATCCTAGATATAAAAAATCTGAAGTAGAATTTAAAGATGTAGATCTTAACAACGTTAATGATTTTAAGGAATGGCTTGATAATTTTTCAGTAGATACTAGAGAAGCTGCCATAAAAGATTACATTAAAGAATCTTTTAAGAAAGCAGAAACAGATGCGAGCGAAGGTAAATTAGTTGTTGATGAAGACCAAGTGTTTAGTGAAGTACCTAAAGAAGTTGGCGATAGAGTAGATGAAATATTTGAAACCTACAAAGATGTTTGGAGCGATGTTATATTTAATAAAAACGCTAAAACCTCTAGCGATAATCGCACTAGAGACAGGATATTCTTCGAATTAGTTAAAGAATACGAAGGTCTAATAGATAAGTGGACTGGAAATGCTGAGTACGCTACTAAAGGTAATTTTAACTCTGAAGAGTTTAGGGCTGAACTATATGGTGAAAATGGTTTGATATCAGCAGTATCCAAGTTTGACATAACTAAACAGAATGAAGGTTGGAGTTTAAATGGTTGGATTAATTTTATATTGTTTAAGAGAAAAAACGATATGTTTAATAGAAACGTTACTAACTATAACATTGTCAGCATTGAAAATGAAAATGTGAAAGAAGTGGTTGAAAACGAGCGTGTTGAAGAATCTTTAACAGAAAAAGCTGAAACACCACCTTCATTTAGAAAACAACTAGATGATATAAATTTTCCAACATTTAATAAAGGTGATAATTTCTTTAAAATAAATTCAGACCAGATGATGGAGTCTGGTGTAGTACCTAACGAAGTTATAAACAATGTAGACAAATGGGTTAACACAGGTAAAGGTCCTAAGTTTTTATTTTTAGGTGGACCACCTGCTTCAGGTAAGTCGACTGCTATAAAAATATTAAAAGAAAATATAAATAAGTTAGACAACTTTGAAATAATAAACTCTGATACTTATGTAGAGCAAGCAAAAATAGATGCTAAATTACCAGAAAACGAAAATAATTATACACCAGATCAAAGAAAAGTTAGAGCAAAAATAACAGCTGACGGACAAAAGTATTTAAACAAAAAACTTGAAGACGCTATTAAAAAAGGTAAAAACATTATTCTAGATGGTACATCGGCTTCAACTAATGCAGTTAAAAATAAAATAGATAAGTTATTAGAGTCGGATAATTATAAGCCATCTGACATAGCTATGCTTGAAGTAGCAGGTAAATTAGAAACAGCTGTTCAAAACAATGAATATAGATACGACAGATCTTTACCTACTGGTATAGTGGTTAGAACATGGTTAGATTATAATAAAAATAAAGAAGAAAGAGAAAGCCTTTTTAAACCTTATGATTTTTCTAAACGTGTTATAACTAGTTCAGCTAAGTATATAGCTAGA
>Ga0181401_1000353_pt1 | contig 19250 bp, 27 predicted proteins | sample 24SPOviralmetaG_FD_130130 | JGI IMG/M metagenome (GOLD analysis project Ga0181401, IMG submission 130130) | Marine viral communities from the oligotrophic San Pedro Time Series (SPOT) site, San Pedro Channel, CA, USA - 24 SPOT_SRF_2011-07-20 | ecosystem: Environmental > Aquatic > Marine > Strait...
AGAGTTTGATGATCTATTCCCTCGTCAGATACTATACTGCTACCAACAAGAAAACGCTCATCATCGTTCCTACTACGTCCTTGGTAGAACAGATGGTTAATGACTTTAATGATTACGGGTGGAATGCTGACGATCATGTGCATAAGATATATTCAGGCAAAGATAAAAATTCTGACAAACCAATTATTATATCAACCTGGCAATCAATCTACAAGTTTCCAAAAAGATACTTTGATGATATTGATTGTGTTATCGGTGATGAGGCACACCTATTTAAGTCGAAGTCCCTCACAGGAATCATGACTAAGTTGCATAACGCAAAGTATAGGTTTGGTTTTACTGGAACACTTGATGGTAGCAAGACACACAAGTGGGTGTTGGAAGGATTGTTTGGTGATTGTGAGAGAGTAACTAAAACAGACGATCTTATTAAAGAAGGTTACCTGTCTAAATTTAGGATAAAAATTCTACTTTGTAAACATGCTCCGCAATACTTTGAATCATATCATGAAGAGATTGATTACTTGGTAGAGCATCGTGGTAGAAATAACCTCATCAAAAATTTAGTAAAAGATATTGAAGGGAACACGCTTGTCTTGTTTAACTATATCGAGAAGCATGGTGAACCACTTTTGGAATTGATAAATAGCACCATAGACCCCGAGCGAAAAGTATTTTTTGTTCACGGTGGTACTGATGTAGAAGATAGAGAACAAGTACGCCAACTTACTGAAACTGAGAACAATGCTGTAATCATTGCTTCTTACGGAACATTCTCTACAGGTATTAACATCAAACGATTACACAATATTATTTTTGCTTCCCCTAGTAAGTCACGTATTCGTAACCTCCAGTCGATTGGACGAGTGCTTAGAAAAGGAGAAGGAAAAGACATTGCAACCTTATACGATATCGCTGATGACATTGGCGGTCAGAATTATACCCTTAGGCATTTGAATGAAAGAGTCAACATTTATAATGATGAGAACTTTAAGTATGAGGTTATTAAAGTAAACCTTAGAGCAAACTAATATGGATGAAGAATTCCTAGCAACTGTAAAATTAATTACTGGTGAAGAAATTGTAGCAAAAGTTTGCTACTTAGAAGATGAGGATAAAGTATTACTAGAAAATCCTCTGCAGGTTGAGAATGCAAAACAAAGAAAAGGTCAGTTAGAAGTATCTGGTTTTTCTTTTAAAGAATGGGTTAGCGCCACGTTCGATAACATGTTCATTCTCAATAGGCATCATATTATTACAATGACTGAGGTTGATGGACAGATTCAAGAGTTCTATGAGAAAACTCTGCAACGATTAGAGAATGGAAAATCTCTAACGGGTAGGGGTCATAAGTTACCTAAGTCATCTGGATACCTAGGTTCTGTTAAAGATATGAAAAAATCTTTAGAAGATATATTTAATAAGAGTTAAAAGCTACAACCTCTCTTGAACCCTCACAGAGTTATCCTACTCATGTTCTGAGGATTTGTCAACCCCCCTTTACAAATCCAGTTGATCGTGCTATCCTTAGTACATGATAATGGTACAAACCATGGCATATGCAGTAATGACCAGAAAAAAGACAGAATACTACGTCAACAACAAAGAGTTCCTTGCTGCGATCACTGACTATCGGCAGAAGGTTCATGCCGCTAAGGAAGCTGGCAATCCTCGCCCACGAGTCACCAATTATATTGGTTCTTGCTTTCTAAAGATCGCAACACATCTATCTTATAAACCAAACTTTGTCAACTATATGTTCCGTGAGGACATGATCTGTGACGGCATTGAAAATTGCCTCCAGTATATTGACAACTTCGACCCAGAAAAATCTAAGAACCCATTTGCTTATTTTACTCAGATCATTTACTACGCATTCTTGCGTAGGATCCAGAAGGAGAAAAAGCAATTAGAAATCAAAAGTAAGATCCTAGAAAGATCAGGACACGATGAAGTGATGCATACAGACACATACGATGGTAGTATGTCTGGTATGAATGCTTCTTACTCTGATATGGGTAGTATCAAAGAAAACATTGAAACAAAAATGAACCGATGAGCGGTGACTACGAAACTTATGACTGGCATGAGACAGCATATGGAAGATTCCGTATCGAACAAAAACGCTTTGGAACGTGGACTAGCTATAGTGAGAATGGAGAGGAACTCGTCACAGGCGGTACGAGGGAATCTGTCATGGAAGGAACGCCATTCCACTTGGAAGGTGTTGCTACTAACTGGGCTAACTGCAGATACTCAGCACGATACGATGGGACAGTGAGTGGTAAACTATGAAACCAACTGAAAACTATGAACAACTCTTGGAAAGATTTACCAAGAGAACTGAACAAATCAGTAAACAAGTTCCTTCTAATACTGTAGAAGCAGAAAAGATTAAGGAACAATTAGATTACTTGCGTGGATGCAAAGACACGATAGAATATCTTATGAAAGGTAAACTGCCAAATGATGGTAACCATGACGGAATGAAGGATCATAAACCCCAATGAAAATTGCACTGATTACTGATCAACACTTGGATGGACGCAAAGGTTCTTTGACGTTCTGGAATTATTTTCAAAAATTTTATGATAATGTATTCTTTCCAACTCTAGAGAAAGAAGGTATTGATACTATCATTGATCTAGGTGATACTTTTGATAATAGAAAGTCAATGGATTATAATACTTTCAACCGTGTTGATTCAAATTATTTCCAACGACTGAAAGATTACGAAGTTCATATGATCTTAGGTAATCATTGTACATACTATAAAAACACAAACAAAATTAATTCACCAGAACTTCTCTTAGAGAAGTACAGCAACATCAACATCTATGCTGAACCAAAAGAGATTACTCTTGGCAGTAAAAAGTTTCTGATGATGCCTTGGATTAATTCTGAGAATAGAGAAGAGTGTCTGAAATATATTACAGAAAGTGATGCTGACAATATGTGTGGGCACCTTGAGTGTGATGGATTTGAAGTTACCCCTGGAATGAAATTTGAAGGTGGGTTTAGTATCTCACAATTCAAAAATTTTAAACGTGTTTGGTCTGGACACTTCCACCACAAATCAAAACATGGTAATGTTCAATACTTAGGTAACCCATATCAGATGTTCTGGAATGATTATAAGGACTCTCGTGGATTCCATATCTACGATACTGAAAGTGATCGACTTAAGTTTGTCAGAAATCCATATGAAATCTTCGACAAGATCTTCTATGACGACACCAGTGTGGACTACAACAAACAAGATGTGTCTGATTATAAAGACAAGTTCATCAAGATCGTTGTCAACGAAAAGCGAGACTACCAAATGTTTGAAACACTGGTTGATCGTCTTTACAACGTAGGAGCTCATGATGTTAAAATTGTTGAGACCTTAGTTGATGCGGACAATGTGGAAGATGTAGATCTTGAAACCAAAGATACTATGACTCTCTTAAATGAGTACATTGACGAGGTAGAAATTGCCGTAGACAAAACAGATCTCAAGTCCCTAATGAGGACCCTATATATTGAGAGCTGTCAGGTTGCCTAATGTATATCATTACCCTAGAAGACCATCCTGATGGTGTGTTTTCTATTTTTGATGATGCAAAAGATCGTGTCATTCCTATCTGGATTGAGAATGATGATGCGGACAGATACCTAATGATGATGGGGTATGATGAAGATTACCCCCCAATGGAGGTTGTGGAAATAGAAGATCATGTTATAATAGGAGCATGTCAAGACCGTGCTCAGAAGTTTTCTATCATCACGCCTGACGATTTTTTGATACCACCTGAAGATTCCTAAGAATGATTATATTTGAAAAGATCCGTTGGAAGAATTTTCTTTCCACGGGTAATGTGTTTAGTGAAATTGATTTAGAAGAAGGTAGAACAAATTTAATCGTTGGTAACAACGGAGCAGGTAAGAGCACCATTTTGGATGCTCTTACTTTTTCGCTGTTTGGAAAACCTTTTCGTAAGATCAGTAAAGCATCTCTTATCAACAGCATCAATGAAAAAGATTGCATGGTTGAGATCGAGTTTCGTATTGGTAAAATAGAATATAAAATTATTCGTGGTATCAAACCGAACAAGTTTGAGATCTATTGTAATGGTCAACTGTGGAATACTGAAAGTAGTGTAGTAGATCAGCAAAAGAATCTTGAGGCAAATGTTCTTAAGATGAATTATAAATCATTTACACAGATTGTTGTGTTGGGATCATCTACGTTTGTCCCATTCATGAAACTACCTGGCGCACAACGTCGTGATATTATTGAAGATATCTTGGATATCCAAGTGTTCTCTACAATGAATGTTCTTCTCAAAGATAAGATGAGAGAGAACAACGAAGAAGTTCGTGACATTGATTACCAACTTGATCTCTTAAGAGATAGGATTGAGTTGCAGAAAACGAACATGTTGCAACTAGAGCAAAGAACACAAGATGAGATTGATCGTAAATTAGAAAAAGTAAAAGAATACAATAAAGTAGAACTTCAAGGTGTTGAAGATGTTGCTGTTCTCACACAACAAATCGGAAATCTTAATGAAGAAATGCAGGAGTATCAAAAGTCCAGTCAAAAATTAAGTAAATTAAACACATACTTGATAAAGTTGACACACAAATTAAACACATGCAAGAAAGAACATGCGTTTTTTGAGGACAATAAAGTGTGTCCAACTTGCACACAAGAACTGTCAGAAGAGTTTCGCGACGAAAAATTAGAATCTGGAAAAACTAAAGTTGACGAGATGCTTGTGGGGTACAATGATATCCTCTCTGCTATAGGAGAAGAGGAAGTTAGATTTAATAAATTTACTGAGTTATCTACTCAGGTTAATGAAATCAACACTACAATCTCACAGACCAACTTCCAATTGATGACCGTCCGTAAACAAGTAGAATCAATACAAGAAGAGATCAAGCAACTAGAAGGTGACAACGTTGATAAGAAAGCAGAGTTTGATAAACTAGAAACTCTTGTAAACAATAAGAAAAAATTGTCAAAGCAACATGCTAGTTTAAAGCAGGACAAAGATGTTCTTGCAACAGCAGGTCAACTCCTCAAAGATAATGGTATTAAGACCAGGATTATCAAAACCTATCTTCCTACCATGAATAAGTTAATTAACGATTTCTTACAAAGGATGGAGTTCTATGTCAATTTTACCCTTGATGAGAACTTTGAGGAGCAAATCAAATCTAGATACCGTGATGTATTCTCGTATGATAGTTTCAGTGAAGGCGAAAAAGCTCGTATTGATATCTCTCTCTTGCTCACTTGGCGTAGTATTGCTAAGCTTAAGAATAGCGTGGATACTAACCTCCTTATTTTAGATGAGATCTTTGATGGATCCCTTGACCAATCAGGTACGTCTGACTTAGGATGGATTCTCAGAAACTTTGACGACACAACAAAGGTGTTCGTCATCAGTCATAAGCAGGGACTGGAGGATAAATTTGACAGGACTATCACAGTTAACAAGGTCAAGAACTATTCGGTTCTGGAGCAGACAGTTAATGAAGTGACACACGGACTGGTTGGGTGACCAGTTTCTTTGTTATGCTGTATCCATCAGCAACAGAGACACATGCAAACACAAGAAATCAAAGGAAACCTAGCACGATTGCTCGCAACCGAGAACCTGATTGTTGAGCATCGCAAGGTGCCTACTGCATCTTTTGATGTTGATCGTCGTGTGTTGACCCTCCCTCAGTGGGACAAAGCATCTGGCACTGTCTATGACATGCTAGTTGGACATGAGGTTGGACATGCTCTGTTCACACCTAATGAAGATTGGCGCGACATTGCTGATTGTCCTATGGATTTTGTCAATGTAATTGAAGACGCTCGTATCGAGAAATTGATGAAGCGTAAGTTTCCTGGTCTCCGTAAGTCCTTTGCTTCTGGTTACAAAGAACTCAATGACAAAGATTTCTTTAGTATTCAAGGAGAAGAGATTGAAAAGTTTTCTTTAATTGATCGTATCAACTTGCACTTTAAAATTGGTGCTAGTTCTATGATTCCTTTTTCTATAGAGGAACAGGTGTTTGTTGCACGTACTGATGTTGCAGAAACATTTGAAGAGGTGCTTAGTATTGCTGTAGATGTATATAACTTTAGTAATGAAACTGAACAAGTGGCAGAGCTTCCTGTTCCAAATTCTTCTGGGAAAGGTGAAACTGATGAAGATCAGGAGCAAGAATCTGAAGAACAGAATGAAGAACAGTCACAGCAATCAATGCCACAAGGTTCTCAGCAACCTCAGTCATCTCCCGAAGAAGACGAAGAAGATGGGGAAGAGGAAGATGATGAAGAATTAGAAGGCACTCAGGGTGGAGATCGATCAAAAACTCAACGTTCTTTTGATAGTTCTTCTGAGAATCTTTCTTCTCGCACTGGTCGCAATTCAATCTATATTGAAATACCTGAAAAAATTGACGTTGACAATCACTTGGTTGACTGGACTGTTCTTCATGAGTGGATTGATATCAACCAAAGAGATGCAGAACACTACGAATCAGTTGATGCTGAGTATACACAATTTAGAAAGCAATCTCAGAAAGAAGTAAACTACCTTGTCAAAGAGTTTGAATGTCGTAAATCTGCTGATGCATATGCTCGTGCAAGTCAATCTAAAACTGGTGTTCTTGATACTACTAAGTTGCACACATACAAGTACAATGATGACATCTTCAAAAAAGTAACTGTTATCCCTGATGGTAAGAACCATGGTCTGTTATTCCTGCTTGACTGGTCTGGTTCTATGAGTAATGAAATTCTTGCAACTGTAAAACAAGTTTTAAACTTGACTGCATTCTGTAAGAAAGTTCAAATTCCCTTTGAAGTATATGCATTCACTAATGACTGGGTTGCTGCAAAACGTTCTATGGAAGGAGATAATGGGTACATTGACTATGACTACAAAGGTCTTGAAAAGAATACAGTTTACATTAATCAAGAGTTCTTTCACATGATGAACTTTGTTTCTTCACGTTCTAACTCAAAGGACTATGAGCGTATGTGTTTGAATCTATTCAGGGAAGCATACTATTACACACATCACGTTTCATACAATCCAACTTTTGGTGTTGGTTTGTCTGGAACTCCTTTGAACGAAGCTATTGTGATGCTTAATTACATTATCCCTCAGTTCAAGAATACGAATGATCTTCAGAAGGTCAACGTTTGTATTCTGTCAGATGGTGAAGGTGGTTGTGCAGCATATGGTCATGAGATCTATCTTGATCATAAAGATGAATTCAAAGTTGCAGCACGTCGCATTGACTGGTATCAAGTTCTTCGTGATCGTAAAACTGGTCGCACCTATCCTCAGTTTGATGGGGAGAATGTAACTAACATCTTCATTAAACAAGTTCGTGATCGTAACCCTGGTGTCAATGTTATCGGATTTCGTATCTTAGCAGGATCACAACTTACAAGTTTCGTTGGTAGGTATGCAAATTTTGATGGTTACTCTGAAGTACAGAAGCAATGGAAGAAGGAGAAGTCCGCTATTATTAATAACCCCATTGCATTTACTGCACTGTATGCTATCTCCAATAGTTCTTTAGGTGAGAATGTTGAATTCGATGTTGAGAGTGGTGCTAAGAAGGGAGAGATCTCTCGTGCATTCAAGAAAATGCTTAGCAAAAAAGCAACCAACAAAAAACTACTTAATTCTTTTGTGGAGTATATTGCATGAATATTACTGTTCCAATGAGGGTATTGGGCAGTGGTCTTGTGATCATTGCTTACTTTACTATCCTCCATATCAATACAACATTTGGTGTGGCATTGCAGATGGTAGGTGATAGTATTTCAATTCCTTATTTTATAAAGACAAAATCTTGGGATGTGGTTATCATGGTTACATTCCTCCTAGTTATCTCTATATCACATTTGCTATGAACATTTTTGTTACTGATGAATCTCCACGAGAATCTGCTTATGTCCTACCTGATAAGCACATTGTCAAGATGCCATTAGAGACCTGCCAGATGCTCTCTATAGTCGCCTCAGACAAGTGGGGACATGGTTATGGTACACTGCCTAAGAAAGATGGAAACCCCTATGCTACAGAGAAGGGAGCGTTCCGTAATCACCCTTGTACTATCTGGGCAAACGAAACTAGGTCAAACGCTAGATGGTTGCTTACGCATGGTATTGCATTGTGTGAAGAGTATGAGGCACGATATAGTAAAGTCCATACTTGTTATAAAACTCTCCTTGCTGCTGATGAAATTATTCCTTATGTAGCATGGGGTGATCACACACCTTTCGTTCGTGCAATGCCAGAGGAGTTTAAGTTTGACGATAGTATTTCTACTATCGAAGCATACAAGATGTATATTTCATCTAAACCATGGGTGTCATCCAACTATCTGCGTGTGCCACATCGCAAACCGTCCTGGGTTGAGTAGAAAACTCTTCTCTATGCCCTATACTATATTCATACACAACACAGACACATGCCTTTCGCTCCCGTTCCCGTTTCAACTGAAGATCTTGTTTCTTACCTTTCCGACAACTTCGGTACTGAGGTAAATACGAAGCAATTGTTTGAAGCATCTGAGCACTTTAACTGCTCTCTCGCTACTGTTAAGAAGCGTCTTGCTAATTACAAGCAAGGTATTGGTAAGTGGAATTTGACTGTGCAAGAACGTCTTGAGCAGAATCTTGCTGCTCCTTCTGCAATGCCTGCTATTGAGCAAAACCTTGTTCCATCTAAAGATCCCAATTACGTTCCCTTCGGAAACTATAGCGACGTTAAGAAAATTCTACAAAGTCGCATCTTCTATCCTACTTTTATCACTGGTCTTTCAGGAAACGGTAAAACTTTCTCTGTTGAGCAAGCATGTGCTGCTCTAAATAGGGAACTAATCCGTGTGAACATTACCATTGAAACTGACGAGGATGATCTTATTGGTGGGTTCCGTCTTGTTAATGGCGAAACTGTTTGGCATAATGGTCCTGTCATCGAAGCTCTGGAACGTGGAGCTGTGCTGCTTCTAGATGAAGTTGACTTGGCATCCAATAAAATTCTCTGTCTGCAATCTGTTCTTGAAGGTAAGGGTGTCTTCCTCAAGAAAACTGGTCGTTATGTAGAACCAAAAGCAGGTTTCAACATCATTGCTACTGCTAACACCAAGGGCAAAGGTTCTGACGATGGTCGCTTCATTGGAACAAATGTTCTCAACGAAGCATTTCTTGAGCGTTTCGCATTAACTTTTGAGCAAGAGTATCCTACTCCTTCTACTGAAACTAAGATCCTTCTACGTGTTGCTGCAGCAGTTGGCAAGCATGATGAAGAGTTCTGTGTTAATCTTGCTAACTGGGCAGACATCATCCGTAAGACATTTGCTGATGGTGGTATCGATGAGGTAATCTCTACTCGCCGTCTGGTCCACATCATGAGAGCATATGCTATCTGGAACGATCGCATGAAAGCAATCAAAGTTTGTGTGAACCGTTTCGATGATGAGACCAAGCAATCATTCATCGAATTGTATGATAAGATTGATGCTGACGTAAACACTGAGGAGGAAACCAATGACGAGGTATGATTTTCACGGTTACATTGGACATGTGGCAATCCTTAAAGATTGCCAACACCGTTCAGGTAAGATCCTGGAAGGTGAAGGATACAGATTAAAAATGCAAGCGATTGACGGAAGTGAATTTGAATGCTATCATAATAATATTGAGTACATTTGGGATAAATGACCTTGAAATACAATGAAGACGCTCTGATCAAAGAGCTACGTGACTACATCTCTGGAACCTATGGGCAACACTACTCTGCTGGTAACGACAGCATTCAAACGTTAGATCTGATTGAAGCATGTGGAGACGCTGAGGCATTCTGCCGTAGCAACATCCTCAAGTATGCTTCACGCTATGATCGTAAGGGCACTGCCCGTCGTGATATCATTAAGATCCTTCACTACGCATTGCTGCTGCTCCACTTCTCTGACAAAACTGCCATTACCGAATCCTACAACCAATGAGTAAAGTTATCCTTTCTGAAAAAACACTAGATGTCCTTAAGAACTTCAGTACAATCAATTCCTCCATCGTATTCCGATCAGGAAGCACAGTACGAACTATTAGCAATGCAGAAAACATTCTCGCAAAATTCACCAGCGAGGAAATATTTCCTACTGACTTCGCAATTTATGATCTCAGTCAGTTCCTTGGTGGTATTACTTTGTTTAATGAACCTCAGCTCGAGTTCACCTCTACGGATTTTGTCAGCATTCGCGGTGGGCGCAATTCTGCCAAATATTACTTTAGTGATCCTGAGATCACTCTCAAGAGTGCGCCAGAAAAGAACGTAAAGTTTCCAGGTGCAGACCTGCAATTTAATTTGAGTGGAGATGAGTTGATTGCATTGCAGAAAGCATCTGCTGTGTATGGTCTTCCTGATCTTACCTTCAGATCAACTGAAGGAGAAGATACTATCAAACTAATTCTTCGTGACAAAGAGAATGATACCAGCAATACTTATGATCTCACCGTGGCAGGTTGTTCTACTGGCACCTATTCTCTTGATGTTAAGATTGAAAACATTCGTGTTCTCGGCAAGAGCTCTAACGCTACTGCGGGAGATTATACAGTTAAGGTTTCTAAACACTTGATTTCTGAGTGGACTAATACCGATGTTGAACTAACTTACTACATCGCATTAGAACCTTGAGGTTACACAAAGTTTTTTATGTTCCTATCTTTACATTCAGGTTTAACAAACATAACTACTATCAATTTTCTGATCTAGAAAAAAATGATAGTCGTCCTAGAGGATGGACAACTCCATTGAACTCTACGTTTCCTGCTATACAAGATAACGATCTTCTTGTCTCTCCAGATGTCAGGGACAATATGATGAGTGATCTAAAGGAACAGATTAAAAAACTTTTCTATATGCATGGCATACCTGACAAGTTTGACTTTGTTGATTTCTGGTATAACTCATACCATGACAACCAAGGACAAGAACAGCATACACATCTGACTGGTTGTATGTCTGTCACTCCGTACTGGTGTGGGATCTATTACAACAAAGGATTTACACCAACAACATTCTTTAGACCAGATTCAAACAACAGGGTTCACCAGTTCCCTTACAATGGACCTGAGTTTAGAGAATACTTTGCTGACAGTTTACAACCTAATTTGTCTGATGGTGATGTAATTTTATTTCCACCATACCTAAAGCACTCTGTTGATTTGCAAACCAGTGCTAGTATGCGACTGACCTTTTCTTTCAATTTACAATTACATAATGGTTGATGTACCATACGAAATTCTGGAGTATTGCGACTCTTTTACCTTTGATGCTGAACGTAATGATTTACGCTATATTGATTGTGTTTACATGAACATGGGTGAGTATGGTAATGACCTAGAACAACTCAGAGAAATGAGACAACGCATCCGTCCTATTTTTGAATAATTTATTATGAGCAAAGAATTTTTGTGGGTGGAGAAATACCGCCCAAATATTGTTGAAGATTGTATCCTTCCTGACACTACTAAAGAAGTGTTTCAGGGTTTCGTCAATCAAGGTGAACTACCTAACCTACTACTGAGTGGCACTGCAGGTGTTGGCAAGACAACCATCGCCAAGGCACTGTGTGAGGAGATTGGTGCCTCTTACATCGTGATCAATGGATCCGATGAGGGACGCTTCCTAGACACTGTAAGGAACAGAGTCCGTCAGTTTGCTACGACTGTCTCTCTCACCTCTGGAGCGTCCCACAAGGTGGTCATCATTGATGAGGCAGACAACACAACTAACGATGTCCAGTTGTCCCTGAGGACCGCTGTGGAGGAGTTCCATGGCAACTGTCGTTTCATCTTCACATGCAACTTCATTAACAAGATCATTGAACCGTTGCACTCACGCTGCACAGTTGTGGACTTCAGGATCAAACCCGAACAAGCAGTCAAGCTTCAGGGTGAGTTCTTCACACGCCTCAAAACTATTCTTACTAATGAGAATGTAGAGTATGAAGACAAGGTTCTCGCTAAGTTGGTCAAGCGTTATTACCCTGATTGGCGTCGTCTTATTAACGAGTGCCAGCGTTATGCTGCTACAGGTAGTATCAACTCTGCCATACTGGTTGATGTTGCTGACGTTAATCTTGATGCTCTTCTTGGATCCTTAAAGAAGAAAGAGTTTACTACAGTCAAGAACTGGGTTGTTCAACACATGGACAATGACCCTAGTATGGTGATGAGAAAAATCTATGACAGCATGTATGGTGTTCTGAAACCTGCTTCTATTCCCGAAGCTGTTCTTATCATTGCCAAGTACATGAAAGATATTTCTGTTGTACCTGATCAAGAGATTAACATGCTTGCATGTTTAACTGAGATCATGATGAGTTGTGAATTCAAATGACATTACTCAAATTTATTGAGAAAGAACCTAAAATTATTATGATGGAGGAAATGTATGAGCGACTCGAAAAAGAATCAGAGAGACAGTGGAGTTACATCAAGAGTCAAAACCACACCTCAAAACGTAAAGGAAGCACATGAAGCATTATTTTATGCTACAATGAATTTACCTGCTGCATCTGCCCATTGTGGTATGACTCAGAAGGAACTTAAAATGACATTTTTTGAATACCTTAAATACAATGCCCCGAACTTTGAAGTCCCTAAAGACACCCCTTAGGTATCCTGGTGGAAAGAGTAGAGCACTTACTAAACTCTTTCAATACATTCCTGATCTAAAAGATTATAAAAAGTATCATGAACCTTTCTTGGGTGGTGGTTCTGTGGCGTTGGAAATTGGTAAGCGATATCCACATGTGGATATTTGGGTAAACGATCTCTACGAACCACTCTATAACTTTTGGAGAATATTACAAGACAACGGTAATGAAATTAAGAACATCCTCCTCCAACTTAAACAAAGGCACCCTGACCCCACTTCCGCTAAGCAACTTTTCTTGGATGCTAAAAAATACCTTGAGGAGGATACCAAGGAAACTGAGGATCTTCATCGCGCTGTTTCTTTCTATGTTGTCAATAAGTGTAGTTTCTCAGGTCTTACAGAATCAAGTTCCTTCTCAAAGCAAGCAAGTGAATCCAACTTCTCTTTGGCGGGAATAGAAAAACTTCCATTTTACTCTGAACTAATTGCGAAATGGAAAATTACTAATCTGTCATACGAGCAACTCCTTACAGACAACAAAGAAATTTTTACTTATCTTGATCCTCCATATGAGATTAAATCAAATCTATATGGAAAGCGTGGAAACATGCATAAAGGTTTTAATCATGACCACTTTGCTGTCAAGTGTGATAGGTTTATTGGTCCACAACTGGTATCATATAATTCTTCTCAACTGATCCAAGATCGTTTTGACGGGTGGACAGCTGCAGAATTTGCACACACTTATACCATGAGGAGCGTAGGGAGTTATAATACAGATCAAGCAGCTCGTAAGGAACTAATCCTTTTTAATTATGAAATGTGAAGTCACCCTATACAAAGCAGGCACCATCTTCAAGGAAGAGGTGATTGCTGTTGACTATCAAGATGCTCGCAAGGTTGCCGTTGCTCGCAATCCTGGTGCTAAAATTGTTTCCGTTACCGCCGTATTTAAATAATGTATCAACTGAAAGATTACCTGTACTCGATTAACCAATCCAAAAAGAATATTCTTGATGACGATATAGATGCTGAGAGAAAGTATCCCCCATATATCGTTAACAGGTGCTTGTCTTCTTTCACTGATACTATTTTATATGTCAATGAACTGAATAAGAATCCTCATCTACCAAAGAAGTTACAGTATGATTTTTTACTAAATAGTGTGAAACCTAGGAAGCGTTTCTCTCCTTGGGCACGTAAAGATTCTATTGATTATATTGAGTTAGTAAAAGAGTATTATGGTTATAATGACGATAAAGCTCTACAGGCACTCAGAATTCTCACCAAGGATCAACTAGATCATATTACAAAAGCATTGAGTAAAGGTGGTAAACATGAGCGGTGAAATTGAAATTCAGTGGCGACAAACCGATATGGTTGAAGTTGTCCTGAACGAACCAGATGATTTTCTTAAGGTGAGAGAAACACTAACAAGGATTGGTGTAGCATCACGTAAAGAAAAAAAGATATATCAATCCTGTCACATTCTGCATAAGCAGGGTAAGTATTATATCGTACATTTCAAAGAGTTGTTTGCCTTGGATGGCAAGAATACAAATCTTTCTTTGAATGATGTACAACGTCGTAATCGTATTGTACAACTTCTAGTTGATTGGGGACTAGTAAATATCTCTGCAGAGAGTCAGGAAAAAATTACTGACCTAGCACCACTCAATCAAATTAAAGTTCTTTCTTTTAAGGAAAAGGGAGAATGGACGCTTGAGTCCAAATACAATATCGGTCGCAAGAAGCAAGAAGGCGAGTAAACCGTATATTTTAATAGTGAAAACCGTTATTAAATTATAAATGGTTTTCGTTAAATAAACGTGTGAGAGGGCAGGGGACGGTTCTCCGTCCCGCTTTCACGCAAGGATGCCTTCGGGGTCCTAACGTACACGTCGCTTATTTAAGGACATGCCTAATATTACATGGGAACAATATACCCCATATTCAATTGGATTTAATGAAACATTTCAACGACTTGAAGCTCTTGCAGGAGCAGGAACAAACTATCCTCCATACAATGTCATTAATGGATCTGATGGTAGAACAATACTGGAAGTCGCTCTTGCTGGATTTTCAAGAGAAGATCTTAAAGTTGAATCAGAACGAAATGTTTTAACAGTATCTGCTAATAAAGCACCACCAGATAAGGAAAGGAAATACGCCCATAAAGGAATTTCATATAGAACATTTGCACGTAACTGGCAGATGGGAGACGATGTGGAAGTGGAAGCAGTTGAGTTTAAAGATGGGTTGCTATCAATTATCCTCAGGAAAGAACTGTCCGAGAAACAGAAGCGTAAGAAACACTTCTAAATAAAAACGAAAGGCACTTGACGGTGCCTTTTTTTAATGCTAAACTAAAGTGTACAACAATTTGCCATGGCCGTATCAATCGTAACCCTGAAAACGGGTGATCGCATCATCACTGAGTTAAAAGAGATTTTTGATGGGGAGGATGGGGACAAGAAAGGTGTCTGCCTGCTTATGGAAGAACCCTACATCCTCAACCTTACAGGCGAGAATGCTCAGTATATTACTGAACAATACAATATGGAATATCAAGTTAAATTTAGTAAGTGGAATCCATATTCTCCTGACTTCCAATTTAAAATTCCATATGATTCTGTAATGACAATTAGTAATCCTGAACCAGGATTGCAAAATGCCTACGAACAAAAGATTAAAGAAAAGAAAGAAATCGAAACTGAAACTATCCAACCAGAAGTATTATGACTGAACAAAAACTAAAGACAAATCATAACATCCGTATTGTAACTCTTACCACTGCTGAGCGTGTGCTTTGTATGTTTGGTGAAGTTCGTGATGATGAAGAGAAAGTAGCTGGATATCGTTTACTGTATCCATACTCACTTGCTCTGGGTGATCCCAATGAAGACGGTAGTATTCCTATCACATATTCACGTTGGTGTCCTTTCTCTCCAGTAGAAGAACATCGTCTTGGTGGAGAACATATTATCAGTGTTGTATATCCTGATAATAATATTGTTGACAATTTTGCAAACAAACTACGTGAAATTGGATTGACAGACGAAAACATTTTCTTCCCATTGGAGGGGGCAACAGATGGAGATAACAGCGAACCTGATCAAGCTGCAGAATGAATGGATCATCGCTCAGGTAGAACCAGCAGAGGGTGACAGTTTACCAGGTGACCCTGATGTATGGATGGTTGAACCGTATGTGGTAGAATCTGATGGACAGATAACCCCATGGGCAGAACACTCTTCTGAGCGTGAGTTTAATGTCAGGTCTGGTGATCTGACAGTCGTGACCAACCCAAGCAAGACACTCCTTGCTCGTTATATTGAATCTCTTGAATGAAGTTTTACACTAGTGTTGAGCAAGCAGGCAATCGTCTGCTTGTCCGTGGTTATGAGAATGGCAATCGCTACTGCGTGAGGGTTCCTTTCAACCCCACGATGTATTTGCCTAGTAAGAATTATTCTGAGTGGACAACACTAGAAGGTGATTGTGTAGAACCACATAAGTTTGGTTCTATCAATGATGCTCGCGAGTTCATCAAACAATATAAAGAGGTAGATAACTTTGACATCTATGGAAACTCTCGTTTCCTGTATCAGTATATTGCGGAGCAGCATCCTGAAGAGGAACTAAAATACGATGGTAGTAAAATCCGTGTCTTTACAATTGACATTGAAACAGCAGCAGAGAACGGATTCCCTAACATTGAAACAGCAGACCAAGAGATCCTTGCTATCTCCCTGAAGGATAGTTTCTCAGGTAGGATTACAGTATGGGGTGCTCGTGCATTTGAAAACAGTGATCCTATGGTGGATTACATGCACTTTAGATCTGAAGAATCTATGCTTGGTGCTTTCTTGCAGTATTGGCAAGAGAACTATCCTGATGTGATTACAGGGTGGAATGTGCAGTTGTTTGATATGCCATACATTCACAATCGTATCGAACGTGTACTAGGAGAGAAATATACCAAGTTACTCTCTCCATGGAAACTGGTATCACAACGTGAGATCTTTATCAAAGGTCGTAAACAATTTGCTATTGACACTCTTGGTATCTCTACTCTTGATTACCTAGAACTGTATAAGAAGTTTACTTATACTAACCAAGAATCATATCGTCTAGACCATATTGCTTTTGTTGAACTTGGATCTAAGAAACTAGATCACTCAGAGTTTGACACATTCAAAGAGTTCTATGAGGGAGACTGGCAGAAGTTTATTGAATACAACATTCATGACGTTCGTCTGGTAGATCAACTAGATGATAAGATGAAGTTGGTTGAACTAGCATACACCATGGCATATGATGCTAAGGTAAACTATGAGGATGTATTCTCACAAGTTCGTATGTGGGATAACTACATCTATTGTGAACTGCTTAGACGTAAGATTGCTATTCCTCCTAAGAAGGAAAGCGCAACTAAAACAGAGAAGTATGCGGGGGCATATGTTAAAGAACCGAAGCCTGGATTCTATGATTGGGTGGTGTCTTTTGATCTCAATAGCTTGTATCCTCATCTCATTATGCAGTACAACATCTCACCCGAGACACTACTCGACAAGAGACATTCAACAGTTACAGTTGATAAGATCCTTGAAAAAGAAGTAGAGATTGAGGGTGAGTATGCTGTGTGTGCTAATGGAGCTCAGTATCGTAAAGATAAGCACGGGTTCCTGCCACAAATGATGAAGAAGATGTATGACAGTCGTGTTATATTCAAGAAGAGAATGATCAAGGCAAAGCAGGAGTATGAAAAAACTCCTACTGTCGAACTCATGAAAGAGATTGCTCGCTGTAATAACATTCAGATGGCAAAGAAAATCTCTCTCAACTCTGCTTATGGTGCTATCGGTAACGAACACTTTCGATACTATCGTCTAGCAAATGCTGAGGCTATCACTCTATCTGGTCAGGTATCTATCCGTTGGATTGAGAGTAAGATGAACCGATACCTAAATAAACTGCTCTCTACAGATTCGGTTGATTATGTCATCGCATCTGACACTGACTCAATTTATCTTAATCTCGGACCTCTTGTTGATAAATTTTTTGGTGCTAAATCTAGCGATAAAGCAGCAATTGTGGGGATACTTGACAAGATCTGTCAGGAGAAACTGGAACCTTTTATTGAGGATTCATATCAAGAGTTGGCGAACTACGTTTCAGCGTATGATCAAAAGATGAGTATGAAGCGTGAGAACATCGCTGATCGTGGCATTTGGACTGCGAAGAAGCGTTACATTCTCAACGTTTGGGACAGTGAGGGGGTTAGATATAAAGAACCCAAGATGAAGATCATGGGTCTTGAAACCGCTAGGTCATCGACACCAGCGTATTTTAGAGACAAGTTATATGCAGCGTTTAAGATTATTATCGGCAAGACAAATGATGAACTTATCACTTTCATCAATGTTGTTAGAGCAGAGACCAGAGAGCGACACTATTCAGATGTCGCCTTCCCCAGAGGAGTTAACAACCTGGCAAAATATCGCCACCCGACTGAGATTTATCAGAAAGGAACACCCATTGCGGTAAGGGGTGCTCTACTCTATAACTATTATGTCAAAAAGCATAAGGTAGAGAACAAGCATCCTCTCATTCAAGAAGGTGAGAAGATCAAGTTCATGTATCTCAAGACACCCAACCCTCTCCATGAGAATGTGGTTAGTTTCTTTGGTGAGTTGCCTAAGGAATTTGGTATCGAGAAATATGTGGACTACCAAACACAATTTGAAAAGTCATTCCTCGAACCACTCAAAAACGTGCTACAATGTATTGGTTGGACCCACGAGAAGACCATTAGCATTACGAGTTTCTTTGGATGAGTAAGAGAATTTTTGTTGTGACATGGACTAATCATCTTGTCGGTCAGGTAGGACCAGAGGACATTAAGTGCTTTGAGGACTACAAAACTGCTATTGGGTTTTCTAAACTCATGAAGCAGAAATATAATTATGTAAACTTTTACGAGGAGAATGTAAATCAATGGGATTCCTAGACACAGTAATCAAGGATAGTGGCAATGAGTTTGCTGGTTTGGTTAGTGAAGGAGTTGCTGCAGGTGACATTACTGATTATGTCGATACTGGCAGTTATATCTTTAACGCCCTGGTTAGTGGTTCTCTGTTTGGAGGTCTTCCTTCAAACAAAGTCACCGCTCTTGCAGGAGAATCAAGCACTGGGAAAACTTTTTTTGCTCTTAGTGTCGTTCGTAATTTCCTTCGTGATAATCCTACAGGCGGCGTCATTTATTTTGAAACTGAATCCGCCATTTCCCGTGACATGATTGAGTCGCGTGGTATTGATTCCCAACGTATGGTTTTGTTTCCTGTCTCAACTATTGAGGAGTTCAGGACTCAAGCTTGTCGTATCGTTGACAAGTACATGAAAGAACCTAAAGACAAACGTGAACCTATGATGTTTGTGTTAGATTCTTTGGGTATGCTTTCAACTAACAAGGAGATGGAAGACGTTGCTAACGATAAGCAGGTCAGGGACATGACTAAGAGTCAGTTGATCAAGGGTGCCTTTCGTGTGCTTACACTTAAACTGGGTCAAGCA
>Ga0181401_1000366_pt1 | contig 18936 bp, 23 predicted proteins | sample 24SPOviralmetaG_FD_130130 | JGI IMG/M metagenome (GOLD analysis project Ga0181401, IMG submission 130130) | Marine viral communities from the oligotrophic San Pedro Time Series (SPOT) site, San Pedro Channel, CA, USA - 24 SPOT_SRF_2011-07-20 | ecosystem: Environmental > Aquatic > Marine > Strait...
AGGTATAGTTCCCAAAATAGTAGAAAAACTTTTAGTGTGACTATCTATACAACCTTTACTTGTTAAATTAGTTCTTATATTTAGAGAGTGTGTATCACCATTAACATCAGGAACATCCGGACTAATAAAATCATAAAAAGCAGTTACTCCTCTCTGTATAAAAGAGATTGCGTTACCATCATAAGTTGGTGGTAGTCCTAAACATACTTCCGCTCCATCTTTTGTTCCATCAAAAGAAAAATACCAATCAACACTTCTACCTGAACTATCTTTCTCTGTTTGTGTATATTCATATTTCATAGTAATTCTGTTAAAACCAATAGTTGTCGTTGTATCTGTAAAATTATTAGTAGTAGAATTAAACTGTGTTTCTAATTCACTTTTTAGAGAGTTTATTGTATAACTTCCTTCCGGTATAGTAAAAGACCGTAAAGTAGAACCACTTTCTCTATCTAATCTATAATATACTTTATCATTCACACCCGTTCTAATATTGTAAAAAGAATAAGGAACAACTGCTGAATACAAACTTACTAACGTATCTTGATTTTCAGGTGTGATTATAGGCGTTTCTAAATCATACTTTAAAAACGCTCCTTCACTACTTAATTCGTGTGTAGCATCTGTGCTTGTAATATGTATAACTTTACTATTTTCATTACCAGCATCCAAAACATAACTCATAGTATTTACTTATACTATATAAATAAAAAACACAGATATAAAAAAGAGTATTTACAAATCAATCTTGGTAAGTTTCTCAATTGGAATACTTAAATATTGATATTTCTTTCCACTTCTATCATTCCTTTTCAGGTAGATTACTTTAAAATCGTCCATATCCTCAAAGTTATATTTCCAATAATACACACCATCCGTAAAGTTAAAAACGAAATAGTGGTCTCCCAAGTGTTCTTTTATTTGGTGTATTTTATACATACCCACAATTGTAGTTGGATATTTATTGTATGTATTCCTTCTACTCTTTAACTCAATCTTAATTTTATCACCTACAAAATCAAAAGGGTCCCACTTATCCGTTTCTTCTAATTCAGTATCAAAGTAACTCTCTAATAAGGGTTTAAGGTATTCTTCTTGTGCTAATCCAAACGCATATTCTTCTTCATCAGTAGGCATATTTTATACTTTAATAAACATAATTATTTTGAGGGTTTAAACGCAATTTTTAGATACTTGATATAAATAACAATATTTCAGGGGTCCCCTTTCTTTAATCAATTGATGATAGTAATTACTTATATCCTGTTGTTTCATATTTAAAACATACGATATTTCTTTGATTGTATTAAAATCCATAACTTTTAACAAATCAGTTCTTTCCTTATCATAAAACATAAATAGTATCCACTTTTTAGTCATATATAATAACACATATAATATTACACAATCTTTAAAGTCCCGCTGTCGTTGTAAATCTGTCCCGACCCTAAACCAGTAGCACTTGTAGGTAGGTTTCTAAATATAACACTTCCTCCATCACAAGTTATATTACCACCTGTTCCGGATTGTGTCCTTAAATTAATACTTGTTCTTGGAAATTGTATAGTTTCTTGATTGTTTCCTTGTATATTCGCAAAAGTTCCATAAGCAAATTGTATATTACTACTTGTTCCACCACCAATACCCCCAGTTCCAACAAAAAATAGATTTTTATTAGTATCAAACGCCATATCACTACGTATTGCTATTTGTGTTGTCCCACCTGTGTTACTTTGTATTGTATCTGTGCTTAAACTTCCACCACAAGATATATTACCACTTGTAGTTTCTATATTACCACTTGTAGTTCCTATATTACCAGTAGCACTTGTTATAGCACCACTTGTAGTTCCTAAATTATTTGTAGTTAATTCCAGATTTCTATTTACAGTTATATCACCTACTACATACCCATCAATAGTATTTGTTTCCAAAGTTCCACCAGTAGATATGTTACCACTATTTGTAAATATATTACCACTATCACTTGCTATATTACCGGATGTAGTCTGTATAACACCGGAACTTGTTGCTATATTACCACTTGTAGTATCTAAATTATTAGTTGTTAAGGCGAGGTTTCTACTTACTGTAATACTACCTGCTACAAAACCATCAATAGTATTTGTTTCCAAAGTTCCACCAGTAGATAAGTTACCACTATTTGTAAATATATTACCACTATCAGTTGCTATATTTCCTGTTGTGGTTCCAATAGCACCACTACTCGTTGATATATTACCACTTGTAGTATCTAAATTACTTGTAGTTAAGGCAACATTAGCGTTTATATCTATACTACCCGCTTGACTATTTACAATTGTATTTGTTTTAACTGTATTGGAACCTAAATCAAGATTACCATTCACTACTATATCGTTACCGGTTCTATTATCAAGAGTATCTGTTCTTACGGTTGAGGCACAATCAATATCATTCACAATAGATAATCCTATACCTCCTGCGTCTCCTGTAAATTGTGCTGTTCCTGTGCTGGAAATATTTATATTACCAGTAAGTTTTGTTCCATCAATACTATTATCAGGTATTACTAAATCACTATATACAAGATTGTTACTTGCGTCTTTTTTTAAATATTGATTAGCATTCCCTGCTTGTCCGTCTGCTTCTAACACAATAGTATTTACAACGTCAGCATCAATCGTGTCTTCTGCTGATAAAGTTTTTTGTCCTCTATTTCTGCTACTCATAATATTATACTCAATATTTTATTTCTACCAATATTTAAGATTTTATTAAAATTAAAGTTTAAACCAACGAAGATTTTTTTGTTTCCATAAGTATAAATATGGAAGAAGTAAGCGAACAACCTGATTTGGATAAGATTATGGAAAGTGAGAGTGATATTAAGGAAACTATTACGGAACAAGTAGCAGAAGAGGAAGAAATATTGGATACACAGTTAGAAACGAAAAAACCTAAAAAAGAACGAACAGAGAAACAAAAAGCAGCGTTTGAGAAAGCGAGAGCAAAAAGAGCAGAAAACCTCGCTAAAAAAAGAGCAGAAAAGGAAGCAAATAAAAAACCACGAGGAAGACCTAAAAAATCAAAACCGGTAGATATACCACCACCTGACCCACAAATAGCAGTAAATCCTTATGAAAGCAGTAGCAGTAGTGAAGAGGAGGAAATCATATTTAAGAAAAAACCAAAACCACCCAAGAAGGTAAAGAAAAAGAAACAACGTGTTATTTTTGTTAGTGATGATAGTAGTGAAAGTGAAAGTGATGATGAACCCACGCAGATAATACAGAAACCACGAAAGAAACCACAGGCAAGGAAACCAAAACAACCAGTTTATGATGATGAATATAGTGATACAGACGAGTATGATAATTATGGTTATACACCTCCACAAACATATACAAGTATGTCTCAATTTTATAATTTTTCATAATTAAATATCCTTAAAAAATATATTTGTTAGATTATAAATATGAATAAAGGAAAACTCAATATTACAGAAAGGTTACCTGAAAAGAAAATTGTTATTAAGAAGTTTGAGTTTAGTTGTGATGATTTGGATGAAACCATACCCAAACCGTTACCACAATCTCTTAACTGGTTTTTTCTTATATCAGGAAGACCAGGTAGTGGAAAGACGACTTTGTTACTCAATTTAATTTGTAAAAGAGGTAAAAATTATAATAAGAAGTTTGATAGAATATACGTATTTTCACCAAGTTTAGGAACGTTAAAGAAAGACCCTTTTAGTGATTTACCGGAAGAACAAAAGTTTCAGGAGTTGGATGTAGATACGTTGGAAGCAGTATTGGAAGAAATAGCAGACACAGGAGACAAGGTCCTCCTCCTGATGGATGATGTTGTGAATGATATGAAAAAATCTATGAAATTACAAACTTTATTATCTAAAATCCTTATGAATAGGCGTCATCTCGCAGGGCAGGGTGGTTCTGTATCTGTTATTATTACTACACAAGTCTATAATAAGATACCAGCACCAATTAGAAAAACCGCAAGTCATATTGTGATTTATCATACTAAAAATAAAACTGAATTAGAAACCATCTTTGACGAATTAGTGTTAATACCCAAAAAAGATTTCTTTGAGTTGTTAAAATATACTTTCCAAAAGAAAAACGATTTCTTATATATTGACGTGAATAAACCTTTTAACAAGATGTATCATAGAAACTTTAATCAATTAGAGTTTGGAAATCCGGAGCAAGATTACTCAATTTCCGTAAATCAGGTTAGGGAATAGGTGGTGTAACACTTGTTGTAGTCTTTATTGTTGGGTCTCTTATACACGTAGGAGGGCATAATTTTATTTCTTTACACTTACTCTTTTGTATTGCTCCACAAACTAATACAATAGCACCAGCACAGGTAGTTACAAAAATACCTAAATCACTCATAGTATAACCATCCATCTTTATTTATAGTAACTATTTTTTATATACCCTTGTAGGAGCGTCTCTTAATTGTGTTAGATTTCCTACTGCTTTATTGTATTGTGCCTTCTTTCTACCTTCCTGAACTATATGTCTAATATCGGTTCCTCTTGTAGAAATAACAGGTTTTACTTTTCTTAAATTAACTGATACTGATTTTGGTGAATATAAATCGTTTGGTCTTCTAATATCAGTTCTCATAATATCTGCCTGTCTTCTAAATTGGTCTCTTTTACACTTCATCATATCTTTACTATCCATACCAGGAGCAAACTTAAAAGCATCCGTTACACCTCTCATATTTATAATACTTGGTATATTTTATTTCTTCTTTTTACCTTTCTTACCTTTTTTAGGCATACTCTTTTTCTTTTTAGGCATATCCTTCATCTTCTTCTTTACAATCGCATCTACAAGGTGTGCTGGTAATTTGTTATACTGGTTTTGAGTAATAAGTCCTTTCTCCAATCCTTTCTTTCCTAATTCACTCGGCATAGTTTTATACTATACAAAAGATTATTTTTCTGTTGGAATAGAAAACTTTACTTTATATTTTTTAGTTACACCGTTTTCTACTTTTCTTATTGCTTTTCCACCCATAATATAAGCATATATACGAGCATACGCCCACGAAGAAGCAGTTTGATTTGGTCTGCTTCCGCTACTATAATACGCTGCTTCACCCTTCTCAAATATTTCTTTTAACGCTTTAAACGGAATACCGGTTACCTTCGCAATATTTTTTACAGATTTACCACCTTTCATATCCTTTAATTCTTTTCCATATTTATCGTTAAATTGCTTGGTCCAACTTGATTTACGTTTTTTAACTTTTAATTTAGGTCTATCTTTTCCCTCAAATATTGATTTAATCTGTTTCTTTCTTTGATAATCGGTTAAACTATCAGGTAGATATCTTTTTGGTATATCCCTTGTTTCACCCTTGTAAGTAACCTTTACCATATTTATATATATACTTATTTTTTAAATTGAGTTCCTGATTTTGTTTCTTTTATAATATCTTTTACACCGGCACCTACTTCTTTCAGTTTTTCCATATCTACACCGTCTCTTGTTGCTTCGTGTGTTTTTACTTTTAGTTTTAATAGATTTCTCATAGGGGCAAATAGTGTATCTCCGGCAACTGGAATATCACCTAACATACCTTCTAATTTTTCATATCTTTTATGTCTTGCGTCTGCTTTACGTAACCTTCTTGCTTTATCTCTAATCGCTTTTGGGTGGTCGTCCGGTAAAGACCAAATAAACTTACGCCTTACTTTATTCCTTTTACGAGTAACTTGATTATCACCAGTTAAAACCATATTTATAATATATTGTATATTTTTATTTGATATTACCGTTTTACTTGTCTCTTAATCTCTGTTCTTGTTTAGCAAGTTTGTAGTATTTTTTCCTTTCTTTATCACTCATATCTTTTATCTTTTTACCTAATCGTCTTTTAAAATCTTGGGATGTTTCTTGATTATATTTCCGTTGTTGTTCTTTTGCGTATTCTTTACGTTTTGCTAATCTATTGTATGCTCTTTTTTGTTCTGCCGTCATACCCTTAATACTTACACCTAATACCTTTTTTAGATTTTCGTTATCTGCTCCTCTTTCAGGTGCTATACGTGGTCTTCCACCTTTACCTTTAAAAAACGCTTGTGGTATTTCTTTGTATATCCTTGTATCCGGTTTTTGTGTAACTAATTCCACTTGGGTTAAATTACCTTTTGTATAGGTGCTTTCACCTGATTTTAAATAAACCATAGTTATAGTATATAGGGATATTTTAATCAAACGTTATCAATATAGGTCCTTTTTTTATTTCCACTTTAAAATTAGTAACTCTACCACTTTTCTTTTTCTTATAATCACTACTGTATTTCTTTAATCTGTCCTTATTTTGTTGATAATATTTTCGCATATATATTCGTTGTGCTTCTTTGTCTTTCATATTTATAATATAGTAAATATTTTATTTTTAAAGAAACCTAAAAGATTTGATTTTGTGGGCGATAATTAAATATCCATAAGTATATAAAATATGTATAGAAGTATCGGTGCGAGGTCATATCTTGATAGTATATTAAAAAGGGAACCTGAAAGACCAAAACCTGTTCCTCGTGATGGTAAAAAGAAAAAGAAAAAAGCGAAGAAACCAAAGAGAAGTGAAATAGAAAGATTAAAAGAACGATATGGTAAAGACTTTATATTGTCTTTGTTGTTGATGATTTTAAAAGGTAAAACACCTGGTGAAAAGAAACAGAAAAAAGAGAAAAAAGGACGTAAGATGAAACGAGCAAAAGGTGGTGAGTTTATGAGTAAAAAAGCACTTGCTAAACAAAGACAAATAGCACAAAAAGCAGCAGTTATAGAAAAAGCGAGACAACCACAACCAGGAGATACACCTGAAAGTATTAAAAAGAGAGTATTAGAAACTACACTATCACAGAATGACCCCACAGGACAATTAGGTTTAATCTATCAACTTACAGGTGGTTTTAACCTAAATCAAGGTAATTATAAAGGAAAAGATTTGAGAGGTTCAGTTGCTTATATTGGTAGATTAGTGAAAGAATTAGAACAAATTGATACAAAGGAAAAACAATCACCAGGTGATTTTTCAGCAGAGGATGCTTTAAGAAGAAGAGGGTTAGAACAAGAAGCGTTAAGGACTATTTACCAGTTTAGAGGAGAAGCGTTTGATAAGATTTATGCTCCAACTGGTAAAGGTAAAAGAAGTAAAGTAGTAACAGAAGGTGTTAAATCAGGTGGTGATTTTATTACAAAATTGTATAAAGAGATAGGCGAAACTGATGATTTAGAAGTTATACAACAGGCGATAAATAGTGAAGGTTGGGAAAATCTTGTGAGTGGAGTATCAGCACCTGATATACAACCAAAAGATAGGGTTGATTTATTCTCTAAACCACCAGCAGTTCCAGTTGGTGAAACTGATGTAGAAACTGATGTTCCTAAACCTACTGGAAGGTCGCCCAAAGGACCAGCGTTTGTTAGAGAAGGTGATAAAAAATCAGGTAGAAGTAAAGGTAAAACTTTTACAGAAGAGAAAAAGAAACCGGCACAGGGTTCAGCACCAACGTTACAAGAACTACGGTCTATTCCAGTTGAGGAAAGATATAAACAAGGTAAATTAACGAGAAAAGAGTTTGCGGAAGTTTTAAATAATAACGATAAATTAGAATATTTAGAAAGGATTTCAGCAGAAGCACCTGATGGGTTACGTAGAAGTGATGGACTTTTTAAGGGATGGTTGGATGATGATGGTTTCCCTATAACGCCAAAAGATATTTATGAGGACTTTTATTTAAAATACCATCCTGACGTTAGTGATGTATTACCACCACAAGCAAGGATACCTGATGAGTTTTATAGAAATTGGAAAAAAGAAAGATATAGAATAAACGGATTAATAGGACCCACTTACTATAAAGCAATTGAGGAATATTTAGGAAAAGTATTGAGTTTCGGTTTTAATTCAGTTGAGGAAATACCTGATGAATATGTAACAGGATTTACGTTACCATCAGGAGTAAGAGGACAACCAAGAAAACCAGCACAACCTGATTTCATAAAATCTTTGGGTCAGGAACAAAGGGAACCTGAACCACAACCAGCAGAACCTTTACAATCCGTTATTGAGGCAGTAGATACTGATGAAGGGACGAGTAGTGAAAGTGATACAGGAAAAGGTGTAGGATTTAAACCACCACCGGGTAAAGCACCAGCACCAGGATTTCCGGAAGGATTTGTAACAGACCCAAAACCACCTCCGGGACCACCACCTGACCCTGAAACATCAGGTATTGATACGGAAACGGCAGAGTTTCTTAAAGGTATAGAAACAGCAACTGATGTGGAAAAAACAAAAACTACAAGAAGAGGTAGAAAAAGTAAAGATAAACAAAAAGAGATTGATACTAAAACACAAGAATATACTGAAAAGGTTAATAAACTAAACTTAAATATTATCTCACAATTTGGATTGGATGTGGATAAAGAGAAGGATGAAATACTACAACGATTGGTAGCAAATATAAATCAGGAAACCAGTTCTAATCAAAGAGGAAAACTAAATAAACAATTACGAAAACTAACAGATAGATTATTAACAGGTAAATCTAATATTGGATTTGGTGTAGCGGAACAAGAGGGATTAGCAACAAAAAGGAAACCAAAACTATCAGCAAAAACAAGGTTACAAAAAGTAAAGGATGAGGATGGTAACGTTATTGTAGGTTCCTATAAAGATACACAAACAGGAGAAGTATTTAACCTAAAAGATTTTTACCCTGAATATGAAGAATATACTGCCGAACTACAATCCGGTAAAAAGGGTTCTAAAAAGTATAAAAAATTACTCAAACAATTAGACGATGATTTTTTATGGAGTTTAAACGATAATGTAAAAGAACTTGATGATATAGGTAAAAAAGGATTTACTGATGATTTAAGTGTAAGTAGTATTGGTGATGCTGAAAAGAAGTTTGGATTTAAATTATCACCGTTTTATACAGAACCAACGGATGCGAGACGGATACAGGGTGATATTATAGGTGCTGGACCCAAAGGTATTACAGTTAGAAATAATAGAGGTTATTTAAGGTTTGTTGAGTTTAGTAAAGAAACTATACCCAAAGAGGAAATAACTACTACACCGGTTGTGACTTCTCCTGCTCCTGAAACAACGTTTGTTCCGGATGTTAGTAGTAATCCTTTATTTACACCCGAAGGAGAATATATTGGACCATCAGGATTAACAGATACTGAAACGTCACCTTTTGGAGGACAATATGCTTTTTCATCAAGTGGTGATGATTTCTTTTCTGTTGGACCTTTACCTGGTGAATTAACTGAATTAGAACAATTACAAAAAGTAAGACAAAAACAAAAGAAACTTAAATCTACCGAACAACGTAAGGCAGCGGAAGAAAGGAGACAAAAAAGAATACAAAAAGAATTAGAACAAACTGTAATAAAACCTGATAGACCAGGAAGAACAACTCCTGCTGATATACAACAACAACAGTTTAGCGATACAGATAGTGGAAAAGAACAGGAGTTTATATTAGGTGGTGAAGAACTAAAAGGTGAAAAAGTAACGTCAGTAGATAAAACTAAACTGAATGAATTAGAAAAAGATTTAGAAGAGAAAAAAGAAGTTGTTAAAAAGAGAGGTAAAAAAACTACAAGAAAGCAGTTAGCGAGTGTTAAGGTTGCTGAAAAACGATTAGAAAAGGAAAAAGAAAAACTCGCAAAATTAGAAAAACAAATACAAGAAACATCAGCACAATCTCTACAAAGATATAATATTGAGGATACTTATGGTATATATAGTGAGACAGATAGTAGTGATACAGGTGTTGGTAAAAGAATACCTGTTAGAAATCAAGCGGAGTTGGATGAACGAGTAAAAAGAAAAATAGCAAAAGGTGATTTTAAACAAAAAACAGCAACCAAAATTGTAGGATATACAGAAACTGGTGAAGTGAATAAAAAAGGTCACAAATTGAGAAAACCTATTTTAGAGAAAGTATCTATTGGTCCAAGTGTAGAAGAACAGGCAGAAAAATATAAAACTAATTTTTACCTTGATACTTTCGCACAAGAGATGGAAAATCAAAAAAGACAAGCAGCAGGAAAAAGGTTACTTCCAGGTCCAATATTAACACCTTCACAGATAGCGAGAAAAGAACTAAAACAACAACAGAAAGCGTATAAGGAACAGATGAAAAAGATATATGAAGGTGGTGAAGATTATGCTGGTAAATTAGTAGCAGATTTAGAACAAGCAGGTAACGTTCCTATTGCTGGTGTTAAATCAACTGGTGTTGTAGCGGAACAAAGAGCGAGACGAGCAAAAGACCCAAGTTTAACACCTGCTGATAGGATAACTGCTAATATTAGAGATTTAAGAACTCGGGAAGAAAAAGATTTAGCAAGAAAGATATATAGTAGTTTTGCTGATAAATTATTAACACCTCAAAAAAGAGATTATACTTTGGAAGAAGAAAATACTATACAAACTGAAATTGATTTAGCAACAAAACAGTTACGTAAAAGTGACGCAGATAGAAAAAAGGTTGTTAAAAAAGGTGAAACAGAAGAACAGAAATCACTTAACCAATTTAATAAAGAGTTTAAGGGGTTGTATAATATTAATAAGGATGCTTATTTTAAAAGGAGAGAGGATGTATTAAAACAGTCACAACAAGAAGACGCTGATGTAGAATTAGATGGTGGTTCAGTAACAGCAGAGGATAAACCTAAACCTAAACCTAAATCAAAACCTAAATATCTATTTGAGGGACTTGGAAAACCTAAAAAACGTGACCCTGATGCTCCTAAAACTGTAATACCGGGTCCTGATTTAGAGTTTGATGAAACCGACTATGGTGATATTTCTTTTCCAAGATTTGTTGAGGCAGTAGATACTGATGAAGGTGATTTAACGGATACCTCTATACAAACCGCTCTTGATGCTGCTAATATTGTAGGGGATGCTGACTTGGAAGTATAAAATATTATCTATAATATAACTATGGTTAAAAAGAAGACAATAAAGTTTGATAAGGTGATTGTATCAAAAAGTGATAGAGATAAAAAGTTTAAAGCAGTATTTACAGGTAGTGATGGTAAGGTAACACGTAAAAAGACAATACACTTCGGGGCAAAAGGGATGAGTGATTATACAATCCATAAGGACGATGAAAGGAAAAAGAGATATTTAGCAAGACATAATCCATCAGTAACCAAAGAAAATTGGTCCGTTCCTGATACTGCCGCATCACTTTCTCGTTGGATACTTTGGAATAAAAAGAGTTACAACGAAAGTTTAAAAGATTACAAGAAAAGGTTTAAGTTAAAATAATATCCTATATAGTATAAATATGAGTGCGGACCCAACTACTCTTTTAGGAACTCTTGCGTCTCTTGCGATAAAACAACAAGACCAACAGGAATTATTAAAACAGGAACAGGAAGAAGATAGACAAAAGAAAAAATATGAAAAATCCCAAATATTAGAGGGTGGTTACACAGATTTTACAGATTGGAATAGGGTAGAAAGACCAAGAACAAGTAGTTTTGGTTACGGTAGTGAAGGTAATAAGTATGTATCGGCACTTGCTATATCCGGTGATGATTTTTTAAAATATCAATCAAGGTTAAATCCAAATAGAAGATTTACCGGTGCGTTGGTTAAACCTGAAAAATAAAATATTTGTATAAGTATAATGAGTTGGTTAGAAATTGTAAGTTATGTAAGTTTAGGTGGAGTTGTTGCTACTTTATCAGGTTGGAACTATATGATGTGGTGTGTTAAGAAAAGTGAGGAAAAGATTAGAAAGTTTGCTGATGATAAGTGTGATGAAACTGAAAAGGAAGCAATTATTGGATTTTTAGAAGAGAGTTTAAATAAGATAAAATAAAATATTCATAAGTAGTATAAATATGGTTGCTGGTAATTTAGAAAAATATTGTAGTGAGGAACAAATAGAGGAATTAAAAAAGAAAGCGTTGGAACCACACATACAGGAGGCAACTGAAAGTTCTTCTGTGTTTTTAACTGATGACCCTAACTTAAATTATGTTTGTGGTAGTAAAGGTGATGATGAAGATTTTAAAAGGTTAAAAGAAGATATAGACTATATATCTACTGACGATTGTAAATTAGATTATAGTATTGTTCCGGAAGAAGAAACAGAAAAGGATGAAGTTAATATTGATAAACGGAATACTTTGAGTTTTATGAAAGTAACAACCGTAGAAGAAGGTATTGAGTGGTATAGAACAAACTTTCCAAAGGTTCCGGAAGAACTATTAGAACCTATGGCGAGATGGAACTTTGGTGATTTATCCCAAGTTACTAAAAAAGATATTAAGAATGATAAAAAACGTGTTATGAGAGGTAAAAAACCAAAAGTAATACAAGGACTACAAATTAAAAAAGGTCCCATAATAGTTAAGTTTTAAATAATCTCTTTTATAATATAAATATTATGTTCTCTAAACTGAAAAGGTTTGGTAATAAATTAGTTGGTGGTGTGAAACGTTTAGGACACAAGCACAAAGGTAAAATAGCAGTTATTGGGGCAATTGGAGCAGGAGCAGCAGCAGCAAAATATCAGGATGGAGCAGAAGATAGAATACGAACCCAAGCAGGTAAGGATGCTGAAAGAATTATGAATGCTCTTGCTGATGAAGAACAAAGGGAAGCAGAACAAGCACACGAAAATCTAATGAGTGGAGCAAAACAACAACCGGTAAGAGGTGGTAATATAGGGCAATCAGCAAAAGAACCTGGATTAACTCAAATAGCAAAAAATATTCCTTCTACGTTACAAAAAGCAGCGAAATCAAGTAAAGATATACAACAATCAAGTTTATTAAAGAAAGGTGGTAAGATAGAACAAGGGGCAGTTGATGTATTAGGTGAAATAACTAAACCAAGTAAAAAAGAACAAAAACGAGTAGCGGAAGAAGAAAGATTTTTGAGTGGTGAGATGTCTGCGAAAGAAGCGGAAGCGTATATAGCAAAAAAGGCAGGACGTAAAGCACGTAAGAAATCAAAGAAAGCAAAGAAACAAGCAGATAAGAGACGTGAAAAAGAGTTTAACAAAGACCCTAAATATAAGAAAGGGTTATATGATTTTTAAGTTTAAACAAATATAAAAAATATCTTTGCGTTAATATAAACTATGAGAACAGAGGGAGCAAAAACAAAGAAAGATTGTTGGTCTGTAAGAATTACACAAGGTGATATTGTGTTACACGATAATAAATATAAAACGTTACGTGATGCTGGTAATGAGTTAGGATTAACGTATTCTCAAATATGCGAACTTGGACCCAACGGTAGAAATAAAAAGAAAAGTATAAGATTTAAGTTTATGCCGAAAATTGTAATTGAGAAGATTGGGGCAATAGAACAAGAAGAAGACTATTTACCTTGTCCTCCACCGGGTGCTGATGGTGGATAATTATTAAATTAGATTTAGTTTTTTGGAATAATTAAAAATACGCTTTTTCACAAATCTTTTTTTATTTGTATAAGTATAACAAGATGCCGAAGAAATCCAAGTCCTCCAAGAAAGCGAAGAAAACACCAGCACCCCAAGAACCCGAAGACTATTTTAACCCTGTTTTATTTACAAGTGGTTACATCCCAAAAAGAGGGAGACCAAAGATGAATAATCAATATTTAGATAGTTTTGCTGATGTAGTCCAAATACCAAGTTCGTTTTTTGATGAGAAGAAAGGTGGTGGAATTAAAAAGATAGGAAGACCAAAGAAAAAGAAAATTGTAATCAAGATTGGTGATAAAATTAAGAATGAGAAGTTTAAGTTTAGTAATCAAAAAATATGTTTTGATTTTTCTTATGAAGGGCAGGAAAAAAAGAGTGCTGGTGTTATTGATATAGACGATATACCCGGTGGATTAAACGAATTATTAGAAGTATTACCTGATGTTATTGAGGATGTTTTTGAGGAAGGTTTATATGAACCTACTGATTTAGCACAAATAACTATACAATCCGTAGGTAAGAAAGATAGTGAATATTTACAAACTGATTGGGAAACCATACAAACTATACCTGATAGTGTAGAGGGTTATATAGAAGATAAAAGTAAGTGGTTTAATGCTATTTATGATAGTAATGGTATAGGTGAAACTGTTTATGTTGGTATGAAATCGTATGGTGTTGAGATGGAAATATGTGTTGTTAGAAACCCTTATACTGGTTCAGGACAACTAAAAATAACCAGTAAAAAAGATTTTAAGGCGAAGAAGTCGGTATGTATAATAAAAAACGCAGACGATTTATGTTTTGGTAGATGTTTGGTAATAGCAATCGCACAAAGAGATAATCACCCTATGTTAAAACAGATAAAGATGGGTAGAAAGATACAAACTACACTAACACACCAACTATACGAAGAATATAATATGAAAAAAGAACCAAGCACTTTACAATCTATTATGGAGTGGGAAGAAAAATTAGATTGTAGTATTACTATTATAGATAGTGATAATTTTAATAATATTACTTATCCTGTTATAAACGATGGTTCCTATACACCCAAAGATTTTAATATATATGTATTAAAAGACGGAAACCACTTCCACTATATAAATAGTAATCAGGTTGCCGGTTTCTTCTGTAAGGATTACTTCTGTGGTCTATGTAAAAAGACCTATAAGTGTAAAGATAAACACAAGTGTAATTATAAGTGTAATATCTGTTGTTCTTACGACTGTTGTGGTGTTAAAAGTAAAGGAAATAATTGGATTAAGTGTCCTGATTGTTGGAGAAGTTTTCCAAACCAAAAGTGTTTTGATAACCACAAAAACAAAGACGACATCAGTAAGGGAAAAAACAAAGGTAAGAAGAAAAAATCAGTCTGTGAGCGTCTATTTAAGTGTCCCAAGTGTAAGAAGATATATGATAAAACTAAATATAATATGTGGGAACACAAGTGCGGAGACGACTGGTGTAAGAATTGTAATTGTAAAATTAATACCAAAGAGGGACATACGTGTTATATGATGCCTAAAAAGATAAAAGATGCTACTACTAACTATATATATTTTGATTTTGAGTGTTCCCAAAACGAGGGTAAGCACAAGGTGAATTATTGTATTGCTGAATACCATACAGACCCTAAACCGATTGAGTTTCTTACTCTTGATAGTTTTATGGAATGGTTACTACAAGATACTCATAAAGGATATTCTGTTATAGCACATAATGGTAGAGGATATGATTTCCAGTTGATTATGGAGTATATCTATAATAAAACAATATATAAACCGAGTATCGTGTATGCTGGTAGTAAAATTATGTTGATGTCTATACCTGATATCAAGATGAGATTTGTAGATAGTCTCAATTTCCTTACTATGCCTCTTGCTGCGTTTCCAAAGACGTTTGGTATTACGGAACTGAAAAAAGGTTTCTTTCCTCACTACTTTAACACGACTGAAAACTTTTATTACAAAGGAAAAATACCACCACTACGATACTTTGGATATAATGATATGAGTGGTAAAAGTAGAAAAGAACTCATAAAGTTTTGGGTAGGTAAGAGGGCAACAAACTATAAGTGGGACCAATATGAAGAGATGAAATCGTATTGTATTAGTGATGTAGATATATTGAGACGTAGTTGTATTATATTTAAGGAACTCTATGAAGAGGTTGCTGGTATAGACCCCTTCCAATATACTACGATTGCGTCTGTATGTATGGCGATATTTAAGGGTCATCATATATATCCTAACTATACTGATGAGATAAGTGGATTAACCGGTGAAAGTAAAACTGAATACAATAATGGTGTAAGGAACCAGGTATTTAGTGATGAGAAAATTGGTATCATACCCTACGAACAACAGGAGTTCATACGTAAATCGTTTTTTGGTGGTAGAACAAACAGTATAAAATTAAAATATACTTTTAAGGATGACGAGATAGGTGTATATAGTGATATTACCAGTCTGTATCCTACTGTGAATTATTATGATGAATACCCCATAGGACATCCAGTAGAGATAACTGAAAACTTTGGAAATCCAAAAGACTATTTCGGTTTCATAGACTGTTACGTGGTTCCACCGAAAGGATTATATTTTCCACTACTTGCTACGAAGGGTGAAAAACTAACTTTTGATTTAAAACCTAAACGAGGTGTATGGACGACCATAGAAATCAATAAAGCGATTGAGTTAGGGTATAAGGTAACTGAAATATATAAGGTCCTTCACTATAAAAAACGTAGTAACAATATTTTTAAAGGGTATGTATCACAATTTCTAAAAATCAAGCAAGAAGCATCAGGAAAACCTCTTTGGGTTAAGACGGATAGCGACTTGGAAAAATACATCAAAGATTATGAAATAAAACAAGGGATAAAATTAGACAAAAACAAAATTAGTTATAATCCGGGTCTCCGTGCGATTGCTAAACTGTGTCTAAACTCACTATGGGGCAAGTTCGGTCAGCGTCTCAATATGCCTAAAAGTGAGATAATAAGTGATAGTAACAAGTTCTCAAAGATTATGTTTAGTGATGAATATACAGGACAAGCGTGGAATATGATAGACGATGAACGTATGGAGATATCATACAAGATGAAAGATGAGTTCATAGAAGACGACTATAATACCAATATAGCAATTGCTTCTTTTACTACATCACACGCACGGTTACGGTTATACTGGGCGTTAGAAAAACTCAATAAACAGGTTCTATACCACGATACAGATAGTGTTGTGTATGTCTATGATAAGAATAATCCAAAACACTTCCGGATTACAAACGGTGACCTACTTGGTGATTGGACTGATGAGTTAGATGGTGTAGATATGTGTGGAACTTTCTATGGTGCTGGACCCAAGAACTATTCCTATGAAACAACAGACGGAATACTACATACAAAGATTAAGGGTTTCACTCTAAACTACGCAGCAACACGAGAGGATAAACTAACTCACCATAATATGGGTAAGATGATAGATGCGAGGAATACTGAAAAGAAAATAGCAATTGACTATACTATGATTATTAGAGACAAAAAACATAAGACTATGAAGACCAAGAAGATAGTAAAGAAGTATGGGTTTGTGTATGATAAGCGTGAGATACTACCACCGGATAAATACGGAAACATAGATACAATACCTTTTGGATACAATTAAAAATACACTTTTTTACAAAACCAATTTTTACCATTAGAGTATAAAATATGAACCTGCTTGATTTATGTGATGATTTGTTAGGAATGATTGGCGATAATGTTTTGAGTATTAAACGCAAAGAAGACGATGAAAGACGAAAAGTTTTTGATGAGGTATTACAGGATATACGAGATGATTATATTTGTGAAGAGGGTTTTTGGTGGTGGGGTAAAGACGATAAAAGACATCCACCTTATAATAAGATGATACACGAAAGATACAAAGCAAAACACAAGTTTTACCAAGATTGGTTTTATAATTTCCTGGAACAATATGAACGAGACGAGATACGAGGTGTTATACAAGAGATTAAAAAATGTGAGATTAACCTTTATGATAAATACTTATATGATATTGATACACTTGGTGAAATATGGCGTGATGATACTTTCCCTTGTTTAGATTTAGAACAAAAGGAATGGTTCTATGATAGATACTGGAAAATGTGTTGGTTTCACTATCGCATAACTTTATAATTAAAAATACACTTTTTTACAAATTGATTTTTTACCCTTATAGTATAAATATGTCTTCTCCTAATTTTTGTAACTTTAACTTTCTTACTAATAAATCCTATTGCGTATTCTGTTTAAAAGGTTTGCCTCCAATTAAGAAGGATACCTACTATTCTTCTAAAAATAAAAAGTGGTATAGACAATACCATAAAGGTTCGTGTGCTGATAGTCGTGATTATATGATGGAATATGATACTGAACGTTACTATCAACGAATTAAAGAAAACAAAGAACTAATTACACGAGCAATCAATAACAATAAGACACCACAACAACAAAAGCGTCTTGACGATAAAAAGTCAAAGACAAAATAAATACTTTTAGCGTCTTTTACCCATCTTCTTTGTTTCTCAATAAGTCAAAAAGTGTAAGCGTTTTTTGATATATTGGGTCTAAAAAATATTTTGAGAAATGAAAAAAATACCTAATTTTGACTATATATATATATACGTGTATCAAAACCAAACAGAGACTTCCTCCTGTGCGGAATACTTTTATTATAGATAGGGTTTCGGTTTTCCGGATACGCTTTTTCACAAACCGATATTGTGGCGTTAGAGTATAAAAGATGATGAGTGTAGTAGCAACAGCAGTAAGCGAACCAACAACAGTAGTAGCAACGAATGCCCTTGATTTTTCCTTCCTTCCTCCCTCCTTCATAGAGGAGATGAAAGATAAGGCAGAGCATAATGCGAAGTATAAACGTTGTATGAGCGTTATAACATCCGGTAACCAACCCATATATTGTTACTCTTATATTGTAGATTATACTGGGTCTTGTAGGTTAAAAAGATTATTAGAAACTCGTAAGAAGACCATAGAGCGAAGACTAAAAGACATATACACAAAAACAGATATTAGTAATAAAGATTGGAGAGGTCCCAATATGACGGATGCTCGTATGTATATGCGACTATTGAGGCAATTAGAATATACAGGAATATCTCGTGTTGATGGAAGCAGAGGTGACTGCGTCCAGAAGGAAAAATACAAATACAATCCCATAGACGGTTACAAGCGTCGGTTCTCATACGAACGGTTTGTAACAAAGCAAGGGTGGGAGCGATTAAAGAAAGAACCTAAATATCTAATGGCGATTGTTAAGTATTAGAAAGTATGATTTGTAATTTTGTGATTTTTTACCATTTCGTGGGTATTTTGGAATGTGAGAAGTGTTCTAAAATACCCACCATATGGGGGTTCCCATCCTCTCCTCCTC
>Ga0181401_1000369_pt1 | contig 18897 bp, 20 predicted proteins | sample 24SPOviralmetaG_FD_130130 | JGI IMG/M metagenome (GOLD analysis project Ga0181401, IMG submission 130130) | Marine viral communities from the oligotrophic San Pedro Time Series (SPOT) site, San Pedro Channel, CA, USA - 24 SPOT_SRF_2011-07-20 | ecosystem: Environmental > Aquatic > Marine > Strait...
ATTCTCGACGAGGTAATAAAGAAGATGCCAAGGAGGAGTAATCGTTTAGTTGAAACACTTGAGTACGAAATATCCGAAAATCCGCGAACATTAGTCGTTAGTGATTATCTTCGAGACCAACTGTGGGACCTACATGCACGTCTTGGGAGTAAACTTCCACACTGTTGTGTATGTGAGGACGAAGCACATTGTCAGAAATGCACAATGGTAACGGTGTGTGGGCATGTGATGTGTGTGCAGTGCCTATACCGACTAAAAAAAGTACAATGTCCGATATGTCGATACCCGTTCGTTTGAACGACCGAGATTTTTTTTCTTGCATGTATATAAAACAATGTCAATCGATCCGCAAGATATCAAGAGAGGACGTAAGCCGTTCCTTACACCAGAGTTGCGCCGAGAGAAGAAGAAGGCATGGGAAAGTGCTAACCCGGAGAAAGTATATGCATACAGACGTAGGGGCGTGCTCCAGACATGCCTCAAGCGTTCGTCACTACCATCAAAGACTACGGTAGACCGGTATGAGTTCACAAAGGAGGAACTGGATCCAATTTACGAAGCACTACATACCAATCGACCTGTAGTGGCCTGTTGTGCATAAAAAACATAGTATCGACTCGATATTTTTTTGGGGGGTCGATGATTTTTTTTTTGTCCGCGTCGGTGGACGAAGATTTTTTTTCTCTGGCAATATGTAAAACCAACCATGACCACACGATCCGGTCTCAGCTATCAACCAGTCAACCTCGGGTCCATGACCCAAGTCGATGCTATCAACCTATATGAAGACTTTTCGGCACCATCGCAGTTGCGAAAAGCTCTGTGGGTCGATTCCCTTACGAAAAAACAGGTTGCCCAGTGGTGGCACAAGACCGATCACGACGCAGAAACTATCAAAAAATCATGGGACAGATTTATGGGTGACCGACTTAGTAACGCACGAAAACAAGACTACAAAAATGAGGGTATGGAAGAGGGAGACAAAAACAACATTTACTTTCTCCGTTCGTACAACCACTCAAGTACATCTAATGGGTGTCCAGGGCGGTTGTACTGCCATACATCTCTTCAGTCACTACCCCGTCCCATGCGTAACCTTATCATTGAGGATGTATGCTCCGATATTGATATGTGTAACGCAGCACCAACCATACTGTGCTTCTTGGCCAAAAAGTACCAAATAAACTGTATAGAGCTGAAATCATATGTGGATAATCGTGCATCGTGGTTTCGCCAAGCGTCTATGGACTACGGTTGGACAAAACGGTTTTGCAAAGACTTTGTGATTCGTCACATGTTCAATGCAAAGCCAGATGATCGTTGTAAAAACCGGCAGTTCAAAGGACTCGTTCTGGAGATTTACAACATAAAGAGACAGTTGTACAAAGTATCCGAGCTTTCGTGGGTCCTTCAGCACTGTACGATGGAGAACCCGCTTGGTACATTCGCGAAAACCATCCTCTTCGCGATTGAAGCCAAACTAACCACAGAGTGTGTAAAATACGCACAGCAATCACTCGGATGGAAAATTCAGGCGATTGTACACGATGGTTTCAATCCGGTCGGTAAATTTACAAACGACGACAAAGAACCTCTCGAAGACTTTGAGTACATCGGAAACCAACTGTTCCCAGGTCTCGACATGAAATGGGCGTGGAAAGATTTCGATCTGTACTTCTATGACAAAAAAACGGGTGAGTTACTAACGGATCAAAATGATCCGGAGCGTCGACCCAAAGAGTTTCGTCCACCCGTAGACTGGCTTCCCGAAGAAGAGAAAGAAGTAGATGAAGATGACTACAAATCCGATGACGATGATTTTGAAGGAGACGCGGAGTTCCAACCAGCGTACTCGGTAAAAAAGAGGGAAATAGAACAACATCTGTGGAAGGTTTCGGACCTGTATGTTGACATGAAGACTGACCGACAGGGGAAGTTAAACATGATTTCACGAACGGTGATGAACGACCGTTTTGAAGAGCTGAACTATTCGCACAAAATATACAACGAAAAAAAGAAAGAATGGACCCGCAAAAACACACCGTTTCTTTGCAAATGGAGAAAAGACCCGAAAATTCTAAAATACACACGGATGGTGTGCGACCCTACACATTCACATGACCCCGAAAATGAACTGAATACATGGACGGGGTACGATGTAGATCGCATAACAAAGGATCATGATTGGGAAAAGGGGAAACGACTCGTTCTAAAACATCTTCGATTTCAAAAATATCTGTTCAACTCAAAAAGACAAGTACAATTTGGTTTGGATTGGCAGACGCACATATTTGCACTACCGGAGGAGAAGCCTGGTATCATGGCGTGCTTAGGAGGAGAGCCGGGTGGTGGTAAGAGTACATGGATTGAAGTTATCGTTATAATGATTGGTATGTTACTGGTTATGGTGTCAACCAGACCAGAAAACGACTTCTATGGTCCAAACGGAACGATTTGCATTGCAAACAAGAAGTTACTCAATTGCCAAGAATGTGGGAAAGAGGCGATGACCAAACACCAGGACGGACTAAAACCAATTATCACTGATCGTATCATTCGTTGTAAAGGTATGTGCAAGGATCCGATTCCCGTAGACTCAATACATGCAGTTGTCTTGTCATCTAATCATTTGGATGCAGCACCCGACAGCGATAAAGAACGTCGCTATTGGGCTCCTTTATGTACAACACTCTGGGCAGAGTTTAAAGATCCCGAAACGAAAACGCCATGGGGGTCACCCACAGAAAAGGCCGAATTCTTTGCTACAATGAACAACGACGAAATAACAGACCCAGACTTCCAGATCCACTATGCAAAGTTTCTACGAGCGAGAGCATATAACAAAGACGGAGATCTTCGTATTCCAAAAAGATTTACAATCGACCATGTACCGATTGGAAAATTACAAAAGACGATCCGTTCAAACAATAAACAATGGATCGACATGTTTCTCTATGATATCATTTCCGACTGGGAAAATGTTGAAAAGGAAGGGTGGATCGATTATTCGATAAGTGATCTTACAACTCGACTCGAAAGATTCACGGAAAAGCAAAAATGGGATGACAACAAGACCGAACGTTCACTTACGACAAAGTTGTCGTATCTAAAACTCACATGGTCGGGTATTCGCGGTGGTAATGAGGAGAATCGCAAGTGGGATAACGACAAACAAAAGAACATAAACTACTGGTCCTTCGATCTCGACTACATGCGCAAACGACTCCGTATAAATGTAAAAAACGATCGTATTCGCAAGTATTTCAATGAGACGATCAACGGGATCAAACAGGTTATAGATAGGCACGAATTTGCGAGACCAAGATTTACAGGTATACAAAAATGTACAGTTGGCGCAGAATGTGCAGAAAAACGACATACATTCGACAGAGAAATCCTTCAAGAAGAATTGAACAAAATTGAAAAAGAGAGAGACGAGTTCGAAGAAGAATTGCGTCATGTTGACGATGAGACGGAGGAAGATTGGGATTACGAAGCGGAGTATGAATACTACATGGGGTCCACATATAATACGCATGTGCCGAAGACGGTTCCGATAACACGCATACTAAAGTGTGTAATAAACTGGAAGCGACTTGGAAAACAACGAACGATTCGTATAACAAAAGAAAGGGATGAAAAAGAGAAGCGAATTGCAGATAGAATGAAACTAAGAGAAGAAAAAGCAAAACAAGAGGAACAAGCGGCGATTGAACATCACAATACATGGTTGAAGGAACAAGACGAGAAGCGAAAACTTGAAGTACAAAAACGCAAAGACAAAAATGAACAAGAAGTCGTAGAAGCGTTGCAAACATTCCCACCAGACCCCGAATCAAAATGTTGTATCAACCGAGTGTTTGGAGGAGGTGAATGTACCCAACTTAAGGACTTCGGGCAATGTCATTGCGACTCACATTCCAAAAAATGTGGATGTCTACAGTGTCTCATTTCCCGTCATTGTTCGACATAGAAAACAATATTTGTAAATCACACACTTTTTTTTTGTATGCATATAGAAAACACAATGACTGAACCACCTGTCATACCCATGATGGAGAAGAAACCATTCCCCGCCGATCGTGCAATGAAGTTAGCAATGGCAAGACAGAAAGCATTGGAAGTGCGTCGGAAAAACAAGGAGATTCGTTTGCAGCAAGAACTGGATAGTATGAAGGCAAAGAACGCACCGAAAGAAGAACCCGTTCCCGAACCAATCGTCGAGTCCGAAAATGTAGATGTAGGTGCACCTGAAGATATTCCTGTTCCCGACCCTGTACCAGAAGACGAAGAACCAGTACCGGAGCCACCACCAAAGGTCGCTCCGATCAAAAAGAAAAAGAATAAGAAGCAGATGGTGGTTGTAGAACAGTCGTCAGACGACTCAGATGAGTTCGAACATAACCAAAATGTCGTTTTCGTGAAGAGAGTACGCAAGAAGAAGGAAAAGGCACCAGATCCCCCACCAGTGATAGAACGACCATCTACTGAACCACCGCCTGTCGTCCGACAGCCAGAGAGACCACAATTGACACCCGAGCAACAACAAATTCATTCGTATTACAACACAATGTTCAATGGAAATTTCTTGGCAGCTGGTCGAAGACGTTGACCTCCGAACCTCCGACCTCCGGACCCCTCCTGACAGCATACTGAATTTAGAGGGTGAGTGATTTTTTTTCACACATGTGTTGTTTTTTTTTTGTCAAAAAGTTTTCATGATGTCTGGGTAAAATGGGTCCGGAGGTTCGGAGGTTCGGAGGTGGTCCACAACAAAATCAAAAAAGTTTTATTTTTGATTAACTTAGATTATTATATGTATATTGTAGTAAAATGAGGCTCCTGAGTGTAGAAAAGAGTACGAATCCCAAAAAGAAATACATGGCTACTTTTTGTAACTGTGAAGGCTCGACAAAGTGTGAACCGAAAAATCGTAAGGTTGTTCACTTCGGTGCTACAGGGTACACCGACTACACATTGACTGGAGACAAAGAAAAACGCCGTCTTTACCGGGTGCGACATGCAAAAGAGAAGAATCAAGCGTTTGACACTCCCGGAAGACTCTCTATGGACTTGTTGTGGGGCGAGTCAACTTCTTTACAAGAGAACATCAAGGCGTTCAAGAAAAAATTATCATGTTAAGTTAAAAACAAATGCCGAATCGTTTTAAGGTGTATTTTGACGAGGATGGAAAACGATGTCCTAAAAATGTACAGGCATTACGACGCTTACCTGAGTGTGGTATTTTCGACAGGAACGCGTTGGATTTCATACCCGCAAATCGTCCTCCTGTTGGCCCACCGGTGCCGCCCAAACCAGGTCCGTTCATGCCACGACAAATGAGTGGTTTGCCAAGAGCATTCAACGGTAGTAATATACCCGACATTCCGGAAGAACCCAACCCCGTATTTCCAACTCGACCGGGAATGCTTATCGGTGGTGCGACTGGCCCAGGTTCCCAATTTAACGCGGCACGTCTTCCACAAGACGAAACGACCCTTGTACAAGGTAAAGGTGTTCGTGAGTTGAATGCACCTGGAGACTACCAACGAATATCAACTGTTCCAACGCATGTTCAATCCGGTCCTGTAACTCGTCAACTTGGATCGCTTGACGCTCGGAATACAGGAAACGATGATGTTTTCCAGTCTATTGATGATGCTATGCGATCTGTACCGCATACAACAACATTTACAAATGTAAACAGACCAGGTGAGTTTGCGGAGAGAACATCTGCCGACGCCGTAACACAATCAATGCTTGACGCGATGCAAGAAACATCATATCCGGAAGATGTGCAAGTTCGTGTTCAACCCAGACAAGTTCGTATTCGACCATCACCAATTCCAGATGATCGCGATACGGAATTTGGTCCTGTGCTTACACAGGTTGACGAAGACCCAAGTAATGTACAGTTACCGACAGAAACGGTTGATGAATTGGGTGTGATGCCTGGTGAAACACGCATTCCTACTGCGCGTCCACCTCCCGGTCAACGACCTCGACCACGAACATTCAAGCGACCTACACGAACAACCAAGACATCTCCTCCATTGACTCCAAGGGCGCGTGGAAAGTTACCTATGAGTCGTAGAGGTTACTCGTCTGTACCAACATCCGAAGGACAAGAGCTACAGGATTTTAGACAAAGAACACCACAGTCGCGTGAATTGGGTTTGCGAAATGTTGAGGAAGATATCGGTGTATCACCAAGTGCAGGTGCGTCGTCTTCTGCAGGACCATCCCAACCCGCACAGGATGATACAACGAGTCCCGGATCAGTAAGAGCAGGTCGTAAAAGACGCATGGGAACGTCTGATTACTATGAAGTAGATCAATCAGACCCTGATGTTCCCCGTATGGTTGCCAGGACTGGAAGAGGACGAATCATGTCACAGTTGGAACAACGGGGATCGAGAGTAAAAGCAAATATTGAATTTGCTGCAAATAACGCAAAACGTTTTAGAGCGGGTCTTACAGAATCTCTTCGGGCGGGAACGCAGGGCACAATGCAAGACATTCGTGCGTTTACCACTCGACAGTTCGGCCAAGGTTACGAAAAAGTTGTTTCCGATTCTGTTGGTATACGGCAAGCACAAGCTATTAGTGGTGAAATCTCTATTGGAGGAGGGAGACCGATTCCAGCAGGAACTACGGTAAACGCATCCGCAAGTGGTGATATTACAGTCACAAGACCGATAACCGAAGATGTGACGGGTTTGCGAGATATTCCGCTTGATTTCTCTCCTTTCCAAGAAGTGGAGGATCAACCCACAGTAATAGGTCGAGCTCCACCTAAATTGTCGTTTTCTGAACGCATAAACATTGCACGCGACTCTTTTACTAATATTTCAGCAGCAGACGCAGGAGAAATGGCTGGGAAAACAGGAGCTGGTTTGTTATTCGGTATGGGTGTGGGTGCATTGATGGGTAATTCTGTAAACACGGGAAATAAATATGTAGATTCCATTTTAGTTGGCGGGACGTCTGGTGTTGCTGGGGATGTAGGTGCACGGACTACTGCACTTATTGCACAAAAAGCCGCTCTCAAATTTGGAAAAACAGCAGCGACTGTAGGAACAGATGCAGCAGTCAACGCAGGGGCTGACGCGGCGGTATTTGGTGCGACCCGTGCGGCCACTGCAATACTAAGGGGTGGTGCAGAAGGTTTGGGTGTAGGTATTGTCGCTGCACCTCTCGATTTACTACTGAATAATGCCTTTGTGAATATGGGTGCATCACACGCTGCTGCGAACGTTGGATCTTCCGCACTCGTTGGTGCAGGTACTACAGCAACAATTGGTGCAATTTCACTCGCAGCAGCACCGGAAACTCTTGGATTGTCTCTGGCGGTGGGTGCATTCGCAACTGGTGTTTCCGCGTTGGTTGGATTCTTTACAGGTAAAGCACAAGACGATGCAGAAGCAGCAGCGAAAAAGAAACAACAGGATGCACGTAATCTTGTGAATAACACAGCTACTGCACGACGACAACTATTGGCGTCGCTACCACAGTACAATTACAACTTTGATAAGGCTGTAGCAGGTTTCAAAGACAAAAAGAGTCTGGGTGAAGACACGGACACATGGACCGCGTTTTCGAGAAGTGCTACTCAATTATTTGTACCAAAACCTTCAAATACCCCAGCTCCCGCTCCAGGTGGAACTGATACAAAACCCCCAGACGCAGATCAGCAACGTTTGAACAACTTATTCGGTAAGTACATTCAACACCAACTCGTTTCCGATGTATGTGCTGGTGTTGGTACTGGGTGTGATGCCCTACGAGCGAAAGATCAAGGAGAGCTTACAGATGACGAAACAAAGTTTCTTAACGACAAAACGGGTAGTACATGGAAGACGCAAGCAGATATGCAAGTGGAAATGTCGAAACAAGAGTTAAACTATACACAAAAGCGTATTCAACTTGCACAACAAGGTATGGTAAACGCATGGAACGATGCACAGAAATTGCCAGATCAACTTGATCCATATACTACACAAACTGCATATTTGGACCCGACATTCCAAGCCAAGTTCCAAAAGGCAATCAAACTCGACGCACAGCAACGAGTGATAAATGCATACTATTCGGATCAGACGCGTTTGGAAGCATTGCCTCCAAATATACAAGCTGCAGCGGGGTACGACAAAGATTTCAAGGGCGTTATGGATGCGTTCTATTCTTCGATGGATAGCACTGCGTCTCAACTGGAGGTTACACTTCCTCAATTGATACAATTGCAGTCTATGTCCGGTGAACAACAGAGAAGTGCGTACCAGGGTATGCAGTTCGACCGTATCAAAACACAACGTTCCGTTGTAAAAGATGCACAACAACTTTCCACAGAACAAGACCAGGTTCGTGCTGCAGGTTTCTACGATATTGATCAAGCATTCATGCAGACGGATCCTACCGCGATATCTTCGTGGAAGCCCACCGATTCGCAAATTCTACAGGCGCATGCAGCAGGACTGAACTTGAATCAATATGTTGCTTACATGCATCAACTCGCTCTTGGACAGGCAGGTGATTATTCCAAACTTCCAACATACACAGAGGCACAGTTGCGTTCTTCTGGACTTCTCGATTATTCGCACTTACAAGATGAGTTGCAAGTTGCCGGATATCGTCGTGACTTATATCTTTATGATCCCGCAACCCGTATGTTTACATTAAATCCAAGTGTTCCAAATCTACCGGATCAAGACCAGATAAGCTCGTTCATATCTGCATACACCCCTGCATATCTTGTAAAGGCTCGTAACGATTATAAAAACATGATAAACGGGCTCAACGAGCAAAACCAAGCATCCGTGGACCAGTATAATACAAATCTTCGTAGACAATTGACCGTATACGGTGCACAATACACAGACATGGTCGCTGCACAAAATGAGTATCTCATATCACATTCTGGACCCGTAACGCAGTTACTACACTTCGACGTTGATCAAATGTTCAACCAATACACTATCGATTATAATCAACTGGAAACAGCGTTGCCAACAAAGGACCAACCCATTGGCGGTGGTGTTACTGCGCCTGGATTGCCAGCATCGACAGGTACGACGGGTGGTGATGGTGACGGTGGCAGGGAACTTAGTGAGAAAGAAAAAATGGAAAAAGCAGCTGCAGAAAGATATGGGATGGACATTGCGGAATACAAACATATGAAAGACCTTGTACAAGCGTCACTCGGTCCAGGGACATATGCAGATGATTTGAGTGATGATCAGAGAGATGAATTTGCCGCACAAGCAAAAGGAATGACAAAAAATGAATATGATGGTTTTATGCAAAACTACACACCACCTACCGCACCGTCGACGACTCCGTCTATACCAACAAAGGGAACAACACCAACTACAACACCGTCTACACCAACAAAGGGAACGAGTACACAACGACCTACAGCACAAGGTACGGAGGGACGTGGTCCACAGTTACCACCTATGGCTACAGGACAACGACCGAAAGGTGGAAAGTAAACTATTCTCCCTTTGGACACAGTTCTGGATACAAACGACACAGTTTCGCTCTTTGCATATCGTTTCGTTGCATAGGAGGTGACTGTGTATTTTTTTGTCGTCGTGATGGCATAAAGTTGAATCTGTCGTGAGGATCAAGCATGGATCCTGTAAAAACATTCTGTGGTACTTGTTTGATCTCCATGTGATCTTTTGTCATGTAGACACCGAAGCTAATGGGGTCATTCCCCGTTGTGTAAACTTTTGTTTTTGACTCAAATGGTTCATTGTACAATGCAGGAGCTTCGCCGGGAAATACACTAAGTGTTTCACCAGGATTGTATACATGTGCTGCAACATTGTTTTTTCGTGCTACATAATCGGCAACAGCACCGCCAAGTGAATGCCCCGATAAGCTCTTTACATCATATTTCTGACTTACATTGCGATAGAAGTCTTCTGCACGATCAAATCGTGTGAAAGGTATCACCGAACTCTTGGACCGATGTGATCCGAAAAGAATAAGAGTATCTGCTCCAATGTCGTAAATGTTGTACGGATCGGTTCCTCTGTATCCGATGATAGCGCGACCGTCTGGTCGTAATATTGTGACGGCGTGATCGTCACTGTATTCGGGATCGATCGTATACCCCTCCAGGTAATCATCAAGTTCTTGTTGTGCAAAGTCTTCACCTCTTTCGTAGAAATTATATGCTGCGTCGGATACAACTGCGTGTTCATACCCTTCTGTATCCATCTTTTTTATATTATGTATACAATAAAAACATGGGACAAGCTCTCGCAAAGTGCTTAGGTGGAGAAACTGATTACAATAACAATGGTATACCCGACAACAAGGAAGTACAACGTTTAGTCGAGTCGTTCATCGCAAAGCAAAAAGAAAAAAAGAATAAACTGTTGCTTAAGAAGATCCTGAAGTAGTTGAGGTGGGTTCTATGACAACATCTTCTTTATCGATAACAATCACATCCCGATCGCAAGAAATACACGGGGTGCGTATATTTTTACACCTACTTTTCAAAAAGTATGTAAAACAAACTCCCAGTGCAGCAGAAAACGACGCAATGACTGTAAGAAGCCATGCTCCGTGTTTGGAGATAAAATCAGGGGGATCGTCGCATCCACTCTTGACGCATTCTATGGGGCATACAATGTCTGCCATGTTTTTAATGTATACATATATAAAAAAGGATGCGTACTCAAAAGCTCAAGGGATTGGACATCGTTCCGCCAAAATCGACGAGTGGTGAGTATGAGACACAACCAAATATGTACAAAATGCACCAGGTGTGTATTATTGTTGGAAAGCGTCAATCAGGAAAAACTACGGCATTAGTCTCTCTTTTGGAGCAAATGAAGTACGATAGGATACTTTTCGTGTCTCCCACAATGAAGAGTAATAAAGAAATTCTTTCGCGATTAAAGATTGACGAGAATGATATTTTCGAAGATTGTGATGACCCAACCGTCATAGACAAAATAAAAAAAATCGTAGAGGACGAAGCAAAAGATTTGGAAAGGTACAACGATGAGATGCGACGTTACAATAAATTGATGAAGGCGATTAGCACCGACCATATGCCAATTGACGAAGAGGATATGATTGCATTCTTCAACGATCGTGATTTTATGAAGCCTGTGCATCGTTACAATGGTCAGAAGCCACGCGTTGCTGTTGTTTTTGATGATTGCTTAGGAAGTGGTCTATATTCGCGTCCAAGGAAGCTAAACGCTTTATCTACTTATTCCAGACACATTGGACAACTTGCGGAAGGTGGAAGTATCGGAATAAGTTTATTCTTTCTCATTCAATCTTTCAAGGCACAAACGGGGGGTCTAAACAAGGTCATTCGTAACCAGTGTACATCCTTGATGCTTTTCAAAACAAAAGACAAGGGAGAGTTAATTGATGTATCGGAGAGTGTTGCAGGTGAAATAGATCAAAACACATTCATGGATGTGTATAATGAAGCGATACAGGATGGTGATCACCACCAGTTCCTCTCTATCGATCTACACCGCAAAAAAGGCCACCCCAGTATGTTTAGAAGACGTTTCTCTGAGTTTTTGATACCCGGACCTGAAAAAAAATAATGTGTGTATAAAGTAAAACAATGGCTGCGAGACTCGGTGTACTCAGTGATGTAGCAATCAAGCATCATTGTCCAGAATACTTTCCCCCCGATATCGGGGTGCAGAAAGCAATGCACCCATTACACCTCCAGACTAACATCTTCAAGGGAATCAAGATTCCCAAGGAAACGAATACACAGACGGAGTTTGCTCGTTTCCCAATCAACGATCTGCAGAATTTCGCGATGGTTGCGGCACCCGCACGAACACCAGAAGCGTTGATGCAGAGTATATACAATTACCGTAAGGAAATCGGTAGTACGAATGTTCCGTCTGATATCAAGGACGGGTATGTCATGTCTTTGAAGAGCACACATCTTCCGTTTATGGTGAAGAGACCTATGGAAGATGATATGACATCTATCGCAACATCTTCCGATCTTTCCGACGCATCTACATTGTTTGCATCACCTGCAGAACTTACACTCGGTCGTTCTACGCGTAAAGCGGGAATGAAACAATTTGATGCAGAATTCCAAGTTGCAAAAAGCTTCATGCAACCAGAGACTCGTGCAATGCTTACGAACATTGCGTCTTCTGGAAATCTTGATAATGTACTTGAAAGCATCTTTCCAGGTGGGTTCGGACCACGGGGACCTATTGGACAAGGTTACCAGACACACGGAGAAGTTTTGTCGAAACTAAACAAGATGTATCACGGCGATAGAACTGCTCTTGCAACCATTGCACGCGCAGACGCTGCTGCGAAGTCTCAGGGTGTGATTCCAGATCAATCTACCTTCATGTCGTCGATCTTTGGGTATCGTTACCAAGAGGAGATCAAGGAAGAGGAGCAAGTCGCGGACGAGGAATAAAAAAATATATATGTATATGTAAAACAACAATGGCTCTCGCCGTGCCTGGACTTGAGAGAAAGAAAGCAGACAATCCCTTCAAGTATACGGAAGACGAGTTGACGGATCGAAAGCTTGCACTAAAAACAATGATGGAGTTGTGGCCTGATGTAAACCCTATGCACGCGGAATGGGTCTACGACATGTGTAAGAACACTCCAGATGAGCAGATGAAAGAAATAAAGCATAAAGTAGAAACGGAACCTTCGCGATTTAAGACAGTGAACGACCCAACGTCGCACCTGTACGAAGAGGCCAAAAACATTTCAAGCGAGTCGTGGAAGCAAGGTAAAAAAAATTATGTACATAATAATAAACAAGCATGAGTCTGCAATCCAGTAGATACGAGTCACAGAGCGTTGTCAACACTTTCAACCTTTTCATCGATAGTGAAAGCTCGTCTGCTATTGGCCATGGACACAGCAAAGGTGATGATGTACACATTCACATGGAAGGAAACAGTGTTGAAGCATTTGACGGAGAAATCATTCGTATATCTTTGACAAACTTTACAATGTTCAACAATCTCTACAATATTGATAACACAAACAACCGCATTCGAGTCCGTTGTCGTAACAACAGTGGCGATAATGTCATTCGTCTTGCACGGAAGAATTACAAAACCCTTAACGAGATTGCTGATAACTTTGCAACTGTATTGGGTGTAGAGTTGACTACACAAGCTGTGGCAGGAGGAGCGTCTACAGTTGCATCGTTTGCCGCCACAGGTTCAACACTACCGTCGCAAACTGCAATGGGGAATACTGGAGAACGGCATTTCGAGTTTATACTCACTGCAAAGAACTCTGGGGGTACTGCAGTCAACCACGGTCTCGCTACAGACGGTACGGGTGTTGTAATTCAATGTGAACGGAGTGCGGGGGAATCGTATCAAATACTTGGTGGTAAACGTCTCGATGAGTCATCTACAAGTTTTCAATCATTTGAGGTCACTGTGGCTGCACAAACCGTCACTGTAAAGGGTTTCTTCCCAATGCAGCGTATGTCCGATCCGTATGTGTATGTTCGTTGTGAAAATGTGTCGAACGGTCTTGAGATGGGTGTATTGGACAGTGCAAAGGGTTCCCCAGGTCCCGATGTTATCAATTCCAATATTCTCGGTAAGGTGTTCCGTGATGTGGAGTTTATCTCATATCATTCGCAAACGGGCGACGAATACTTCATCAATCTACAGCAACGCCGTCTATCGAACTTGCGTCTATTCCTTACCGATTCCAAGGGTCGTCGACTTGGTAGGTTGACGGGTTCTTCATCAAATACTGCTGCAGGTCGTATCGGTTCAACAGCGGGATCTTTTGCAAGTGATGATCAAGCATTGACTGGAAATCTGTATTTTACCGCGGTAGTAAAGATAGAGGTCATTCGCACTCGTAACCCGACCGGATTACAGTCACAACCACCTCCTTTCCCACAACCTGCAAGAGAATCACAAAGTGTGGTCATTTGGCCAGACTATGGAAGACCAAAGCATTAGAAATATATATCGTGAAACGACGCTATTTTTTTTATATGTTATAAATAAACAAAACAATGGCGGGAGTTCTACCATCTAATGTGTCCTTCTTCATGCAGCGTCTTCAGGGCGTAAGCACTTCACATTTCCTCGTCCGTCCACAGAGTAACGATTCAGCTACGGCAAATAAGATCCTCCGTTTCGAGCTACCATCAAATAGTTTGGTGAATTTCCGTTCCATCCGTCTTATGTGCAATGCTGGTGCGAATGGAACCGCTTCTGCGGGTGGTCGTCTTCCTAACGGTATTTACAAGCTTATTGAGCGTGTCGCCATCTACATGGGTGGTACGCTTGTTCAGAACAACTTCCAGGGGTACAATCTTTACCAGACTGCAAAGGAGTCTCTTGAGGGGTCAAAGTGTGACTCTGTTTCCGGCCATCCTGAAATTGTTCGCACGAAGTCGTATCATGACGGTTCTTCTATTACTGGCACAGGCAACGAAGATTACACCGGTGGTGATGATCAGTTCGCTATTGCGTACTGGGAGGGGTTGCTAAATTCGATTCAACCTTCTATCCTTGACCTCGGCAGCGTCCCACAGGTCACCGTTGAGATCACCCTTGCGGAGGATGCTGTGTGTCCTACATGTGCTGGAGTCGCTTTGGATGGTACTGGATCGTCGGATATCACCGATGTTAACTCAACCACTGCCACATACACACTAAGCAACATCTCTATGCAGATGGAGGTCCTCGGTATGGCCACCAGTGTACTTGACCAGATTCTTGAGCAGCGTATTTCGTCTGTTGGGTATATTTCACTACCTTTTACGAATGTATTCACATATGTCTCCACCCATAGCGGTACTTCGCGTTTCTCGGTGAACAGTGCGTCCTGGGATCGTCTATGGATCTGCTACCGCCCCACTACCTTCTCTACTCGTGCAGGAGCGCATCGCGTCCCAGGTTACAAGAAGGCGGGTGCGTTTGTAGACGATGTTGCGGGTCAGTCTGCTGCGGACATCGATGTTGGTGTTCCGGATTACGACACTGGTGGTAGTCTCGACACGAACAAGGAAAAGTATATTTCTGCATACTTCCGGATGAAGGAGCCTGCACTTACGAGTGCAACTGTTCCTGCTACCTATCAGTTACAGATTAACGGTGCTACTGTACCCGCTTTCCGTGCGAACCGTAACGAGATGTACGAAATTACCCGTAATAGCGTTGACTCGTATCATGTGGAGCATAACATGACCCTTAACCAGTATGTCGACTCGTACTTCGTCCAGTGTATGCGATTTTGTCTTCCAGATTCTCAGATGTCACGTCTGGCGTCTGGTTTGGACACCAGGAGTGTTTCCGCACAAGCGGCAGTCGAAACTACTGGTTTCAGTGAGAATTGCAACCTTACAGTGTATGCAGAGTGCACTTCCGAGTTGAGAGTGGGCGCGGGACGCGCGATTTCCGTTATTGTCTAAGCAAATAGACGCGAAAGTATGTCCAAACGACTCCTGAGACGATTCTAAAAAAAAATATATACAATACAATAAAAAACAATGGTCGATATCATCGGACTCCATTCTGGAATACGCCCATTCAAAGGAGCAAAGGAAATGACATTTTTCGACATGGACACAGGAGGTATGGGATTCGAGCCCAAGAACAACAATGTAAGAGAACCTGCGTCTGGTATGTACACACCGTTATCAAAACCGCCAGACCAATTCAATCCGATTCTGCAGACAAAGAGTATGAACGGTGTTCTGCATTGCAAGGGACAACCAGAAGCAATCAAATACGGAAGGCGCGACACTTCTCTTACAGATAACATGTACCCACAGTCGGGCTATGCACGGCATCAACCGCTGGGGTTAGCGACCGACTTCAACAAACCGATGAACGGTCCCGTTATGCCGATTGAGGGATTCTACAATCCCGACGCACAGAATGTGCTCGGCAACGTTCCTGGATAAAAATATCTTCGTTAGTATAAAACGATGGCTCTCCCATTTCAATCGTTCGATTATCACGAACCCTCCGCAACTCTTTCTGAGTTGACAAGTGAACAGGTAACAGCGGATGATGATTCCGTAACACTTACATCACCGTCAGGTGGTTCACTTGAAATAAATACAGCAGTCGAAGTCAAAACAGGTGTATTGAAGTTGAATGCAGCTGGTATGGAAGCAACGACAAATTTCAAGGTTGCAAACATACAAGGATCTGCACACGGGTTGGGTGTGGGTGTCCTCCACTACAACACTGGCACGAGTGTGATTACATACTCCACAAATTAATATATACACAATAAGTAAACATGCAAGAGAACGGTCCATTCCGAAATATAGAAACACAAGATGATCTCACACTTTCTTCTATGTCAAGTTCACAGATGTCCGCCACAACAACTACCGTCAACTTTACAAGTGATCAAGGAGGTCAATTAGAAGTAAACGATAAGGTAGAAGCAAAAGCAGCTGCGGTAAAGATGAATGCTGACGGGATGGAAGCAACAACGAACATGAAGGTTACAAACATTGCATCGGCTGCATTGGGTGTTGGAATAAACGTTCTACACTACAACACATCAACAAAAGAGATAAAAATGTCAACGACAAGTAGTTTTACTTTACAAATTGAACACGAAGGCGAATCTCGTATAGTCAACTGTGTTATACGCGAAACAAGCTCATCTGGTACTATATTGTTTCAAGAAACAGCATTCGGTGGTGATGGTTTGGCGGAAGGTGTGTTTACATTGGGTACCATACTTGGAACAACGGCAACAAGTCTGTTTATTATAATTAATCTTAAAGGTGATTCATCACTCGACGGTGATCCTACATGCGTCAGTCAATCGATCGGTGTATCCAACGCGACCTTAGTATCCGGTGATCTTGCGAATGGATTTATATTCAACAACTTCCGTGCGGGTATTACTTACCGTTTTGTATTCACAGTGGAGTAAACGACCGTTATTTTTTTGTAGACCTAATGTAAACACGATGAAGCACGGTAACGGACGAGCCAAAGAACCAACCGCCGCACAAGTCAAGAAGCTTCCCCCTGGACTCGTAGAGTACATGCGAAAGCATAAAGCAAACACACATCGCGCGAAACCAGGACACAAAAAGGACAAAGATAAGAAGAAGGACGGTAAAATGAAGTAAATTGGACAGTAAACCCATTGGAAATGTCTTTTTTTTGTCCTAAACCCATAGAAAAGCCTCTACAAACATATTTGCGCAAATCTGCTAATACCCTTGTTTCTATGCATTTAGGACAAAAAAATGACTGTAAGCACCTATTTCTTGTCCTTTTTCGGTATCTTTTCTTCCAAATCTGTGTCATGGTTGAGTTTTGTTCGTCCTTCTACCTTGTTTACGAACGAATAGACGCGAGCCATTGCCCATTGTTCTTTTGAAAGCTTTACAGACATTGGTGCCTTTGCATCCTTCTTGAATGTACCTTTAACACGCACAGATTCTGGATTCGTTTTGTATGCACCGATACCACGGTCATATACCTCATCCAATATCTTCATTGATATCTTTGACACTTTGGATATCTCTTCTTTCGTATGGGACTCGTCCTTGTCGAATCCGTGACGTTTGTTCCACTGTTGTTTGTTCGTCGACATCTTTGACTAATACTCATATTTTTAGTACACGCAACCAATTTAGGTTCTGATCGATTGCGTCTACCATATCATCGTAGAACTTTACATTCACGGCATGATGCGATGTTCCCGACTTCAACAGTTGGTGTTTGTGCACATTAACCAACTTTCGTAGTCTACTGATGTCGACATTGTCGTCGTAGTTACGCATCTTCTTCAATGCTTCGTAAGCTATTATGTGTATCTTCTTTCGTGTTGTGAGACACATTAGTATACCGAAATCTACGGATCGGTTATTCACAAACGCGTCATGGTAATCTTTATGATCATCTTCAATAGTGAATCGTTCTTCTTTGATTGTGCGTGTAATGTGATTCGTCTTCTCTTTAAACAAGATCCGTTGCATCTCCAAAAATTTTTGTCGCTGTGCTCGTGTCGCGGGCATTTTTGTTTACATGTAGGATGACATTTTTTTTTCTCGTGGTATAATATAAATCACATATGGACAAAGTTAAGCAAGACGTTCGCGACACCGACAATCTTGCAGAAGCTACGAAGAAAACTCTCGAAAGTCGTGTCAATCGTCTATTCGCAACGGAGCCTTTCCCTAAGAGTATAGTGAAGAAGGTTATCCCTTCCATCAGTGCGAACAAGTCTTCACAACTTGCGTACCTTCAATCAGTAATGAGTCTATCTCGCATTTCGGAATCATTCAAGAAGATGGTAGGGCAAAAACAACTTCGTGATATACTGAAGGCAAGTGAGTTGTTGAAAGAGAAGGAAAATGAACGAAGAGAGAAGGGAGAGAAACGAGAAGACGATATAGACTGGGACGATGTAAAGAAGTGTAAGGACAAGTTCCCAGTAGGTACGGAGGCACGATTGATATATCTTCTGTACACAACTTTACCACCAGTTCGTGCAGACTACACACCGATGGAGATTGTAGATAACGCAAAGGACGCGAACGACGAAAAGATGAACTATTATGTTCGTACAAGCAAACCGTACATGTTACTGAATGTATACAAGACTTCACACAAGTATGGACAACAACGATTAGATGTAAGCAAAGAACTTGCAGAGGCGGTTCCAAAAGATCAAAAATTCATGTTCGAGTTTGACGGAGAGCCAATGGCAGCAAATACATTATCCAAGAAGGTTGCCCGTGTGTTCAAGAGGTATTGTGACCTACATGTTACGATCAATACACTACGACGATCGTACGCCAAGATGACGATGGGTCTTTCGAAGGACGAACAAATTGACGCTGCTTTGGCACAAGGTCATTCGCTCAGTGTACATAAAGAATATTCTCGACGA
>Ga0181401_1000376_pt1 | contig 18797 bp, 23 predicted proteins | sample 24SPOviralmetaG_FD_130130 | JGI IMG/M metagenome (GOLD analysis project Ga0181401, IMG submission 130130) | Marine viral communities from the oligotrophic San Pedro Time Series (SPOT) site, San Pedro Channel, CA, USA - 24 SPOT_SRF_2011-07-20 | ecosystem: Environmental > Aquatic > Marine > Strait...
AAACAGAGAGTATTAGACCAGATTCAACTGGATTCAGATCCTAATGACAGACATATTCGAGAGTGGACTTCACAGGACATACAAGTTAAAAGACTACTCAGAGATATGGCTAGAGATAGGTTAATTAAAATCGAATATATAAAGAGAGGTGGTACTGTAAAACGTATACTAACTCCAATCATAACTCAGATACACGAATGAAAAAAAAGAAACGCATAGCAGATTTTTTTGATCCTTACAAAGATCTAATCTTAGAAGCAGAAATATTCTGTCATCATAGAGACGCTAAAGATTGGTTTTACTATAGCTATGGTATGACTATCAAAGAGGCTATTACAGGAGTTGTAGACAAACTTACAGAATTAGAACAGATTAGATATGCACTAACACACTATGCTGATACTCTATTAGAGGGTTTAGAAGGCTATGAGGAATATGAATGGTGTAATAAGGTAAAGAAGCAAACTAGAAAGGTATATCATGAGATCTTTGCATTACAAATGAGACTAGAAGAATTAGATAAATAATATAACTAAACTATACAAATGGACATAAAAATACCAAGTGGATTCGATCACATTAAAGATGAAGGCATATTAACATTCCTAGCATTTGCTCAGAGAGTATGTGAGCGTTATGGTTTCGATGATTGGTATACTCTAAGTAAAGAAGACTGTGCAGTTATTTGTAATAAGAACGGAGTTGGCCTAGTACCATGGTTACTGAGACACAACCTCGAAGGCTTTGAAGTTGGAGATCCTTACTCACACACTATGATGTTTAGACTAAGAGACCCTAATAAACTATCGAGAAGACAAAAACAAATAGCCTGGTTTAAACCCAAGGACGAGAGAACTAAACTGGTATGGATGTACATTATAGGTTGTGTAAATCATAATCTACTCACAGACGATATAGCATGTCATCATGATGAGAGCTTTTACAAAAGAAGGCGCCATGCAAACTGTAGAAACATCGAAGAGTTTAAAATAACTCGAGAGGCTGAGTTCTACATGAAGAACCTAAAACAAAAAAGGAAAAGAGAACTTGAATAAATTCTTAGAACAAAACTATACCAAGATAGTTAAGATGTCTGGCAATATATGCCGATGTGGTAAAGACACCCGACAGGAACTAGCACACTATGCTATTGAACAGTTTATGACACATAAGCGTGGACAAGAAATAGTAGACGCTGGTCAAGGTATGTTATTCCTCAGTGGTATTATCTGGAGATCTTACAAATCTAAAACTAGTCCATACCATAAACTGTATAGGCAAAGTGGTAGAGTTCATGAGTTATTTCCAGAGACCGCAGAGCGTATCATCGATGAAGCGTATGACTTTGAGACAGATCTTACCATAGAGTCTATCCAAGGTATACTCGAAGACATGTTATCAGATACCGTAGAACAATGGTTTAGAGCTACTCTATTTAATATGTGGTTAGAAGAGTCTAACTACTCAGAGTTAGCAAGACTCACAGGTATACCAAGAACATCAATCTCACAAGCAGTACAAGAATGTAAGGCTTACATAAAACAAAGAATAGACAATGGAATTACTGATTAGTATATTAGGTGCAGCAGGCTTAGGACACATGGCCGCAGACTTCTTCTCAAGGTATGAGTGGATGCCAGACAAACCAATGAAATGTAATATGTGCATAACCTTTTGGTTAAATTGCGTACCTTTTATATTACTATATGGATGGCGTGGTGTTTTATACACTGCGTTGGCCTCTATTGTTAGCGAATTATACTTAAGACAACTACTATGAAACAAGAAGATTACCAATGGCTAGAGGCTAACCCGTTAGTACTACAAAACACTAGACTAACACAAGAGCAAAACCGTAGAATATTCAGCATCTACAACGAGTTAACAGGAGAGAACAAACCTCCGACATCTTGTGGACGTTGTGTACAAACAGTAAAAAAAACACTTAAATTCTATTATGAAAAGCAAAGAAATAAAAATTGATGGTATCACCTATAAGGTGAGTGCCTCAACAGACAGAGGTGTCAAAGACGCCGAACGCATGTTAAAGAAGTCACTGAAACAAACTAAAAAAACCAAAGACACAGATGGACAAACCGAAGAGGGGCAACCCGAACCTATATAAAGGTATGCCGTCATTAAACCCTAATGGTAGACCTAAGGGCGCAATGAACAAGACTACTGAGAATATTAGAAAGGCGTATCAGCAATTGACTGAAGACAACCTAGATAATATGACCGCATGGCTTGCACAGATAGCCGCTGACGATCCGAAGCAGGCTATGGAGATGATGATTAAACTTAGTGAGTATGTAATCCCTAAATTAGCCCGTACTGAAGTTACAGGTAATGATGGAGCAGATCTATTCTCAAATGTTAAATTTGACTTTGGACCTGACGTTAACTCAGACGAAAGAGATCAAGAAACAGAGGCTTAATGAGATACACAGGTTTTACACCACATCCTAAACAGAGAGACATGGTCAATGGCATTATTTCAAGTGATGCTAAGTACCATGTTGCCTGTGTAGGTCGTCAGTTTGGTAAGTCTATGATGGCGATGAACCTAGTACTCTATTGGGCTATTAATAATGGTCCATGTAAAATCTTGTGGGTTAGTCCCGTGTACTCACAGACGAGTAAAGTACAGAAAGAATTGATGTCAGCCATAGGCGCATCAGGTTTAGTTAAAAACTGTAACTATAGTGAAAACTACATCTTACTCAAGAATGGCTCAGAGATCTTATTCAGATCAGCCGAGAAGTATGATAACATACGTGGTCTAACAATGGATTATGGTGTATTAGATGAGGCAGCCTTTATGAAGGAAGATGCATGGCGAGAGGCTATTAAACCTGTATTTCTTGTAAGAGGTAAAAAGGTCCTATTCATCTCAACACCAAAAGGTAAAACATGGTTCTATGAGTTATACCAATTAGCCAACTCGTTTGAGTATACACAGTACCAAGCATACACAGGTACATCTTATGATACACCTTATATAGATGAATCAGAAATAGAAGAGGCTAAGAAGACACTACCTAAGAATGTGTTTGATCAAGAGTATCTTGCAAGGTTCATAGATACTGGTGGTGAAGTGTTCTCAAACTTAGATAACTGCACTTCGAACCAATGGCCTCGGCCGTCAGGTAAGATCTTCTGTGGTATTGACCTTGCAAAACAAGAGGATTACACTGTGGCTACCTTTATGGACTCAGATGGTAAGGTGATTGAGATCTATAGAGCCAATGCTCAAGAGTGGTCTACAATGACTAGAGACATCTTACAGTTAATTAGAAAACACCAAGCTACAGTTACTATAGAGGTTAATAGTATCGGTGATGTTATCTATGAGATGATAGCCAAAGAGTGGCAAGACACACATCCATTCCAAACCACTTCGAAGTCTAAAACAGAAATTATAGAAGGCTTAATACTGGATGTCAATGAGGCTAGTATAGAGATACCATCTAAGGAGCTCTGGCCTTACCTCTATGACGAGCTTACAGTATTTACATATGAATATAATCCTAAGACTCGAAGTATCAAATACGGACACCCAAGTGGTTTCCATGATGATACAGTTATCTCATTAGCACTAGCTAATTACTCACGTAAACAAATGAAGTCTTATGGTACTTATGCTATCATGGGTAAAAGGTAAGTTCAAATTCAAACTAATTTATATTTCTTAGTATATGAGCATCAAGATTAATATTAACGAAAAACAATACAAGATCCCAGATCGTCTAACTGTTGACCAATATCACAAGGCAATACAGTTCGACTGGTCTGATACTAAATACTATCCAATGATAGTGGCACAATTAACTGGCGCTCCTATAAAACAATTAATGCTAGCCGATCAAGATGCTATGTTATTAGCGATTGGCTTTATGGTTAAGGCGATGAATGATAGAACTGAGTGTAAAATGATGGACTTAGATGATATTACGTTTGGCCAATTTATAGATCTCGATGTTTACCTTACAGGTGGCTTAGATCAAAACTTTAAGTCTATTATAGACATCATAGCACCTCGAGCCATACACGCAGATGAGGCTATGTGGGCTGTAGATAAATATGCTGACTTTAGAACATACACATACAGACAATACTCTGCGCTCTTTGGTATTAACGACAGAGCAACACAAGAGGAATTAGAAGATGAGATACCTAAAACAAAAGACGCAGCCGCTAGAGCATGGTATAAAATCATAGTTGGTTTAGCTAATGGCGATGTACTTAAAATAGACGAGATCACAGATCAACCTCTTAGAAAAATGCTTAACTTTATGGCTCTACAGAAAGAGCAACAGTTAGAAGAAAACCAACGTAAACTAAAAGAAAGAAGACAATATGACTTATCAAGAAATCGTAGATAACTTCAAAGGAATATGTGATGCACATGAGATAATCAGAGAATTTGGTTATGGTGCTATCTCAGATATTAAGACTATGAATGTCGACGCGACTAATAGTATAGTTGGTACTACTGATTATGCAGAAACACAGACGCTCTACCCTTATGTGTACTTAGTACCACAACAATCTACTAGAACATCACAGGCTATCACTTATAGATTTAATATGATTGTGATGGACACTATTTTAGATAATGGTTTAGAATTAACTAGATTTAATCAAATAGATCAAAAAGATCCACCTTATGGTACTACTCTAGAGGTTCAGTCTTCATGTCAACAATATGTCGATGATATTTTAGCACAACTTAGATTAGGTAGATCTGGCACTAGTGTGACTTCACCTTTAAGACATCCACTATTAGATGCACAATTATCAGTTAACCTAACACCATTTAAAGAGAGGTTCCAAGATACTGTTGCAGGTATGACGGCTACGATAGAACTCGAAGTTGCCCAACCACTTAACTTGTGTATAGCTCCAATTAAAGATCAATTACCTGAATTGTTAGATACTATCCAAGCAAATTATGTAGACAACTACGAATACAATTATGGACAGATGGCAACATGGGATATACCTAAAGCTACTGCAACATATAAAATAGAATGGAATTTTAGGGTTAGTCAGAATGTACCACTAGTGGATATAGATGCAGCTCCATATCAAAACCCAAGGTTTACCATTTTTGAAGACAGTGAACCATTCGAACCAAGTCAATACTTAGTCGAGCAGCCATGGATAAGTAATGAGACTGAAGACATAATACTAAGAGGTGAAGTAACATTTACTACAAGAGATGATGACCCTGATGATAGGCGTGTCTTCTTTGGTTTTGGTTATTTAGGTGCTACTTACCCTAATGGCGATCCAGTAAGCGACGAAATTGAGGATGCAATTAACACACGAGGTGGTTCAATTAGAATATACAAAGTTAACTAATGACAGTAGACGAATTTGAATCAGCGTTAGAAGGTTTCGGAGAAACTCTAGGCAATCTTAGTCCAGTACTTACACAAATAGGTGGTAGGTTAGTAGACCAGATTAAAGCCGATGCACCTACAAATACAGGAGCACTTAGACAATCTATCAAGGCTGTTATAGAGGATGACGGTCTGGCTATTGAAATGTTATACTATGGTATCTTTCAGAATTACGGAGTAGATGGCATACAGAACGCCCCAGCGCGTGAGGTACCTAGATTTGGTGTACCTCAACCTGTAGCTGGTAGACGATTCGGTTTCTCAGGTAATTATGAGATGATTGGTGGTGATCTAGCATTCGGTGTAAGAAAACAAATATATAAGATGGGACTAAAGCCACAACCATTCTTTGATGTCGATCAAATAGCCAATGCAGTTGCGGACGGCGTGGCACAACAACTAACAACAGATTTTTAATATGGCAAACAATGTTAATAATATAAACCACATACAAGTACCTAACTCATCGTTAAGTGGTGCTTTCGATATGGCATATGGTCCTAATGCAATTACATTAGAAGGACTTAGTACAGGTGACAAATATGCACTTAGAATATTCGTAGTAGGTAATCCAACAGCAATCGCAGATATCAGACAAACACCTAACAGAGAAGGTCGTGCTATCTTTGATATTCAAAATATATTACAGGCTTACGTAGGTCCACAAGTAAATACAATTGATAGTTTACATTTTAGCCTTACAGGATTTGTTGCACAGAATGAACGTCTTGCGCTCGCAGGTCCTACTCTAGTACAATATCAAATTGCATACGCAGAAGAGAATGGCGGTGTCGTAGGGCCTTTCTATACAATACCAGATAACTTTACTTCAATCGCAGGAAGTAAGCAATACTTTCAAGTACCATTTGACACAGATCCTTATAGACCTGAAATAGAAGGTGATGACAGTACACCAACATGTTCAGTAATTGAAAGAGCAGCGAGACCTCTTTCAGATAATAATTGGACTATCGCAGACACAGAGACTGGAGATAACCTACTAACTGTACGTGGTGGATTTCCTTCACCAGATGGTATTGATGTACATAATGTCTTTATGGATGATCAGTGTACTAAAACTTTTTATCAAAAAGTAGAACGAGGTAATCCTGCTCCATTACAAAACGTAGAAGGTATCGATGCATTCTATATCTTACAGTGTAGTTATACAGGTGCTATCGGTAGTAATCCAGCACTTGTACCTAATACACAAGCTAATGGTGGTGGACCTAACACATCAATGGGACAAGGTACTGCCATTATTGGACCATTTCAAACTATTACAATTGCATCAGGACCTGCTAATATTGCAGCTGGTGTTATTGATCCTACTACTACACATTACTATATAGTACCAGTAGTTTATAGCCCAGCATCATGTTCACCAGATGGTCAACAACAAACAAATATCATGAACGCTGCTGCATGGAGAATACAGAGATATAACATTGCACATAATAAGATCTATAGTGGTAATGGTGCTCTTATAGGTATCGAACAGTTAGATGCTAAGTGTAATGACTATGCACATATACAATTCGCATGGCAAAACTCATTAGGTTATAGAGATCAGTTTACATTTACTAAGAGAGTAAATCATAATACTAAAACCAAAAACAATAACTTCTTAAAAGGTACCGCAGACTATAATGGTTCAAGTTATGATGTAGATATCCAAGATAGAGGTTCGACAACATATTCACAAACTATTGCAAATGACTTTGTAGTACAATCAGACTATATGAATGATGCTGAAGCAGAGTTACTAAAACACCTATATCAAAGTGCAGAAGTAAAGGTTAGATTTGCAGAAGGACCTTACGCAAACCAATGGGTTCCTGTTACTATTACTAAAACTAGTTACAACGAAAAGACGTATAGAAAAGACAGACTGTTTCAATACACAGTTGCATTTAGATTAGCTAGTAACATTAAATCAATGAGAGGATAATATGATTCAATTAAAAGTATACCCTAACGCAGCGCAACTCCAAGAAGAGTCTCTGTTCTTAGATTTGTATGAGACACAACCAATTAAGTTAACACTTAGTATAGAAGATATAACTAGTGCTGATGCTACTTCAGTGTTCTCTCGTACGTTTAAAGTACCTGGTACTAGAACTAATAACATTTTCTTTAAGAATGCGTTTGAGATAGACGGGATTGATTTTGATATTACTATAAAGAAACCAGCAGAGATCTTAGTAGATGGTGCTGAGTTTAAAACAGGCCATGTTAGATTACAGAAGATCTTTGTAAACCAAGAACAAGACAAGATAGATTATGAACTCTTATTCTTAGGAGAGACGAGAGACTTTAGTTCTGCTATTGGTGAATTGACTATGTGTCAGTTACAGTTTACAGACTTTAATTGGGATGACCTACCAGTTAGTTATACTAACGCTGCTGACTTTAGCGCAGCTATAGGTCAACAAGAGGTTAGAGATAGTTGGCAAGCTTTTCCTCAAGGGAATGCAACTGCGGGTTATGCAGATGGCGATCTCTTATTTCCTCTTATCGATCATGGTAATTCATATGATGCTAATGGAGATCTTTCAACAAACTCACCTACAATTAGTATAGGTGGATCTGGTGCACAAGAACAATCATTTACACATCCATCATCTGCTCTACCACCAGCAAGGTTTAAACCTATGGTTAGAGCTAAAAGAATATGGGATCAAATATTCCAGAATAGTGGTTACACATATGAATCTAGTTTCTTAGGTGATGAGCAGTTTAGACATATGTATGTGAGTGCTTTTGGTAATCGAGAACAGATTACTATTGGTGTAGAACAAGATGCAGGTGCTATATTTGGAAGTGCATCAACACAAACTTTTGAATACTTTGAATCAGATAATGGTAATAATGATATTGCTAATTATGGTTACTTTAGTAATCAGGTTGTTGACGCACCTAACTATTATGTTGGTAATCCTAATGTAGGTTCTGGTAATGGTTCTTATTATGTAGCTCCAGGTCCTTCGGCAGTTGGAGGTGCCTATTATGCTTTTGAATTTGGAGGTCGAGTAGATGCACAGATGGAAAACTCAGATCAAGGTTATACCGCAGTTTACTGTAATGTACAACTTTGTCTTGTCGATGCACCAGGTGGTAATATTATAGAAGTCTTAGCAACAGGTAATTCTGCAACAAATGGTAACTGGTCAAGTGGTACTTATGATTCTAGAAATGGTGGTACACAACCAACAACTGGTGATATATTCCAAGTCTTTTTTGATTGGGATGTACAAACGCAAATTTCTTCAGTAGGTCAAGCCTATTGGCAGTGTCAAGCAGCACCTGGTGAATACTCACCTGCAAGAGACTTAGATTGTGAATACCAACAAATAGATTTTATTAAGGATATTATTACTATGTTTAGATTAGTAATGCAACCTGCAAGTGATAGACCTAACCACTTTATTATCGAACCATGGAAAGACTTTATAGGTTCAGGTGAAATATATGACTGGTCTAATAAATTAATTAGAGAAAAAGATGTTGTGAGTGAGCCTCTGTTTAACACACAATCAGCACAAATAGAATTTACAAAACAAGAGGATGAAGACTATATAAATTCATTCCATCAAGATAATAACAAACACGCTTATGGTTGGTTAAGGTTTGATTCACAAAACGAATTACTAAAAGGTAAAAGAGATATCGAAGTTATAGGAATTGCACCTACACCTATTGATCAAATTGTAGATACACAAGGTAGTGCAGCACACTCTAATCCAGAATTTATTATACCACAAATCTTTGAGGTAGATGATAATCAAAGACTACCTATTAAACCTAAAACAAGATTCTTATTCTATAATGGTTTAGTTCCAACAAATGGTACTACATGGTATTACAAAACAGGTCCTGGTAATAATGACCAGCTTGCTTATGTTACATACCCATTAGTTTCGCCTTATGAGTATTGGCCAATTGAAAATACTGTTGGTCCACCTTCTAGTAGTACACTTAATCTTAACTTCGCAAACGATACAAGATATTATATGGATCCTTTACCAGATCCTACATCAGATCCTAATACATATGGCTCAATACCTAACACACTGTTTGAGGTATTCTGGGCACGTTATATTAGCTCATTGTACAATAAGTTTAGTAGACGTCTAACAGCTTACTTTACACTTAACAATGTAGATCTACAAACACTAACATTTGATGATGTTATCTTTATAGATGGTAAATACTATAGACCTGAAAAGATTATAGATGCACAAATAGGACAACGTACCGCAGTTAAATGTGAATTGATTAGTGTAAAAGATCAGAGAGTCTTTTGGCCTAACGAACCTCTAACTAATTTTTCTATTACAACAGTTGATCCTACATGTTTCGGTAATAATGGTTCTTTAATCATTACCACAGATGGTACACCTCCATTTACTTGGACTATAGCAGGAACTGGTCAAACAGGAGTTTTACAAGCAACTCCAGGTCAAGCACCTTATGTCTTTACAATTGATAACATACCAATTGGTACTGATGAGTTAGTAGTAGAAGATGCAAATGGTAGAACTGCAATTGTTCAGTTTACACTTGTACCACCTACTAATAATCCAGTTACTAGTAATTATGTTGCTACAAATCCTACAGATTGTGGCCCAGGACCATGTAATGGTGAGATAGCAGTTACTGTTACATCAGGAGGTTTACCTGCTACAATTGATTGGCAAGATGATCCATCATCTACATCATTTAACAGAACAGGTCTATGTCCTGGTGATTACTTATATTATGTTACAGATTCAAATGGATGTCAATCAGATGTTATTACAGTTACTCTAACGTGTGATCAAGTAACAACAAACTATATTCTTAGAGAGCACCTAAATAACTGTTCACAATCAAGTTCAGCAACTTATATTGCATCATCACCTCTTGGATTAGCTAATCAAACTACAGTAGATCTAAACGAAAGAAATGGATGTTACTATATACAGTCAACTACTACTCAAGCAGCTAATTACACTATTGGTAATACATTTACTGATTGTGCAGATTGTGAAGGTATAGCTACTAATAATAGTTACAAAGTAGAAGCTTGTGATTTTCAAGGTAGTTTTGAATATGTAGATCGTTCAGTAACCTTAAGTAAAGGTCAAGTTATAGAAATAGTTGGCGTACAAGGTTGTTGGATAGTTAGAACATTAGATACAACTACAACAGCACAAGTTGTAGAAAACATATATGATGATTGTGCAACATGTCAAGGTAGTGTATACACATACAACATGACATCGTGTGATGATACTACATTTACAAATGTTAGATTTAACACAACAACTCCATTACAAATATTTGGTGTATATAAAATTGCAACAGGTCAATTTGCTAATGTATGTGGACAAGTAATAAACGTAGCACCTCCATGTTTAGCATGTGATGATGTTAATCCTACTTTATACGATGATTGTAGTGATTGTCTAGGTATTGCACCACCACCTCAACAAGTATGTACTGTTATTGATAATACTAACCCATTTGTATCTCATACTTATACTTATACATTTAATGGTATCGTATATAATAATCAACCAATTAATGGCGGACAAAGTGTTACAATATGTGCAGAAGTTGGTTCGGCTTTTGGTTCATCTGAAGATGTTACTGTTTTTGAAGGTAATACTACATGTACTAGTGATGCTAGTTGTGCAGCGGATGATGTTTGTAGAGAATATGATATCTTTAACAGTTCTATTATCGAACAAGGAAGTTACAAATACAGAGATTGTAGTGGTGTTAATCGCATAGAGGTTATATTACCAGGTCAAACAGATACAATATGTTCTCAAACACCACCTCGAGTGGCTACATCAGATCAAGCGTTTGTATTTGTAACAGCATTAGGATTTTGTTCTTAATTCAACTTAACTATAAATTATATTTCTATATAGATGGCACAAGAAGAAGTTAAAATTACATTTACCATTGATGGTATTGAGAAGGAAGTAAAGTCCGTAGAGGAGTTACAGAAAGAGATGTCTAAGCTTGGTAAAGAAACCAAGAAGGTAGCTCAAGAAAATACTATACTTGCAAAAGGTAAAAAGGCTTTCGATGATATGAAAACAGGTATCAAGGGAGCAACCGCAGGGTTCAAAGGACTAAAAGGAGCTATCGCAGCGACTGGTCTAGGTGCCTTGTTAATTGCACTTACATCACTATTTGCATACTTTAAGAATTCTGAAGAAGGTAGTAGAAAATTAGCCATTGCAATGGAAGCTCTAGGTATCATAACTGGTAAAGTTATGGACTTCTTCTCTATGTTAGGTGAAAAGATTGTATGGGCATTCACATCTCCTAAGGAAGCTCTGATGAGCTTTGCAAATGCCATTAAAGAAAATATAATGAACAGGTTTGAAGGTCTCTTAGAACTCATCCCTGCACTTGGTAGCGCTATAAAAGAGCTGTTTAGTGGTAACTTTAGTGCAGCTGGAAAGATTGCGGCTGACGCAGTAGGTAAAGTAGTACTTGGAGTCGAAGATGTTACAGATAAAGTTGCTGATGCTACAGACGCTGTTATAGAATTTGGTAAGACAGTAGTTAAAGAAGTTAAAGAAGCTGTTGAAGTAGCCACTAAATTAGTAGATCAATTTAGAGGTATTAGAGATGCACAACAAGCACTGATAGTTGACAACGCATTACTAAACAAAGAAATGGAAACTCAGCAAAAGATCGCTGAAGATACTAATAGAACTTACGAAGAAAGAAAAGAAGCCTTAGAAAGATTAGGAGAAGCACAAGTAAAACTAGCAGAAAACTTAGCAAAACAAGCTAAACTAGAAGAACAGAACTTAAGACTACAGATTTCACAAGAATCTAACTATGAAAAGCGTGAAGAACTCGAAACTTCATTAGCAGAGGCTACCGCTGCACGTATTGATGCTGAAACTGCACTAGAAACTAGAAAACTAGATGCAGGTAGAATAACTGCAGAATTAGAATTACAAGAAGTAGAAAGAAAGAAGTCTATTAATGATATGATTGCTACTTTAAATACAGAGGCAATCGATAATCAATGGGAAAAGGCATACGCTGAATTAGAGATACAACAACAAGCTGCACAAGATGAACTTAACACATATAGAGCTACTGCGGAAGAGAAAGCCAAAGTAGATGACTTATTTGCTAAGAAGAAAGAGAAGTTAGACAAAGAGAAACAGAAGTTTGACAAGAAAATGCAAAAAGCAGAGAAAGATCAACAGATCGCTCTAGCTGGTCAAACATTTGGTGCTATCGCTGATCTTTTAGGTGAGAATAGTGCAGCGGGTAAAGCAGCCGCAATTGCAGCAGCGACTATCAACACATATCAAGGTATTACTACTGAATTAGCAACTAAAACAGTTACTCCATTTGAAATAGGTCTTAAGATTGCCAATATTGCAACAATTGCTGCAATTGGTTTTAAATCTGTTAAAGATATTATATCAACTCCAGTACCAGGTGGTGGTGGAGGTACTGGCGGTGGAGGCGGTGGAACACCTGCAGCACCTACAATACCTGCATTTAATCCAGGAGAAGCCTTAAATGCTGCCGCTGAAGCAGATACTTCAGAAGAAAATATAGTAACTTTAGGTGATCAAACTGCTGGTAATACACAACCAGTAATTAGAGCTTATGTAGTTTCAGATGAAATGACATCACAACAAGAAGCCGATGCAAAAATAAATGACCTAGCAAGGTTGTAAGATACATACATTATGAATAAAATAGTAGAACTTTTAATAGATTGGGACAACCTTGAATTTGATGATTTAGGAGTAGAAGTAATGTCCATAGTAGATAAGCCTGCAATAGGCGTAGACTTCTTAGCATTTAGCGAAGAGAAATTCGTAGATCCAATTAGTGGTGAGACTGAAGAAGAATATGTAAGTAGATGTATACCTGTATTAAAAGGTGAAGGTTATGATGATGATCAAGCCGCTGCTATTTGTTATGACTCTTTTGATTTAGACGATGCATGTTGGCCAGATCATGAAGCTATTGGTATGAAACCAAAAGGAGGTCGCATGGTTCCTAACTGTGTACCTATTGAAAACAGACACCAATTCGAAACTTACAATGATTATCCTGAGTCTGCAAAGAATGCAGCACAAAGAGCCTTAGATTGGGCTGATAAGAATGGTTGGGGCGACTGTGGTACACCCGTTGGTAAAGCACGTGCAAATCAATTAGCAAAAGGTGAAAACATCTCAGAAGACACGATAGCGAGAATGGCAGCGTTTGCAAGACATCTACAATATAAAGATGTTGCTTACTCTGAAGGATGTGGAGGTCTTATGGTTGATGCATGGGGTGGACAAGCTGGTATAGAATGGGCCTCAAATAAACTAAAAAAGATTAGAGACGAACAACGTCAAGAGTTAATCATACAACTATGTGAAATGCATGGTGAAGTACTTAGCTTTGACGATACTGTTTATATCGATGGAACTAAATCTAACTTTGAGAATGTTGGTGATTATGTTAAAGGTATTGTTGGTTTAGATATTCTTGGTAAACAAGATGCTGATAAAGAACCAGAGATTAAATTCAGATACACAGGACCTATCTCAAGCAACTCTCGTAACTTCTGTAGAGCTATGGTAAGAATGGGTAAGTTATATACTCGTGAAGAATTATCGTCTATGTCGAGGTCTATAAACACAGGTTTCAGACACAGAGGTAGACCTTACAGTATTTTTGATTTTAAAGGCGGAGTTAACTGCAATCATTATTGGGAAGAAGTCGAGGTATATAGAGAAGGTAGTAGAACTGTTGTAATGTCTAAAGGTCGTGCAGACGGTAGAGCAGGTCAAGTGGCTTCAAGTTCTAATGATTATTGGAGATATCCAGGTACATTTGCATTCTCAGAAGATGATCAAATGATAGTGACTGGACCTGCAATGATTCCCGATCAATTAATCTTAAGAAAGGATGAGCATGGTAATCCATTTCATGTATTCTTTAGTAAAGAAACTGTAGCTAAGATAGCACAGAAATTCTTTGAGTATAATAAACAGAATAACACGGATATTAACCACGATGATGACATTACTACTAATAATACTCTTCTTGAATCTTGGATCGTTACTGATCCTGAAATGGACAAAAGTAAGGCGATGGGCTTCAACGTGCCAGCTGGTAGTTGGATGGCGTCATATAAAATCAATGATGAAGAAACTTGGCAAAAAATTAAAGAAGGTGAACTTCAAGGATTTTCTGTAGCAGGTCAATTTATCGAAAAAGCAACTAAAGCATAATGGAAGAAATCAAAGATTCAGTAGCAAACGTAACAACTATAGGTGCTGTCGGTGCTGTAATGGTTGATTGGTCTACAATACTAACAATGACACTATTAGTTACTGGTATAGTACTTAATATTGCCAGAATTATTGAGATCAGAAGGAGAAAAGAGAAGTAGGCCTGTGGTAAATAACACTCAAACCTGTGGTAAATAACACTAAACCTGTGGTCTGGGAGACCATGGATAATAATATTAATAATATTATTTAAAAGGTATTGGTATTAGCATACCAACCCCTTTTAAAAGAGACCTACTGACTTGCTTAACATTAGATCTTCATACTCTCCAAATTTATTGTAAGTCTTACCTTTGAGTATTGACTTAATACCTGCTCGACTCATATCATATTGTTTAGCTAGTAAATTAATACTAGCGCCTTCTAAATATTTAGCTCGAATAGTATTAGCACTGTCCATAGATAATTTAGGTGGGGACCAATTCTTTTTCATAAATACTTTTCTATTATCTGTTGTAGACGATGAGCTTCCTCATAATCTTGTTCTTCTACCGCAAATTGCAGATCTTCATTGATAAGTTCTACCAAGTAATCCATAGCCTCTGTGGCTTCTATATCGATCTCAAAATAGTCGATGTAATCTTCTAATGTCATTTTTGTTGCCATGTTATATCTATTCTAATTAATTATGATACCATATCTTCTACACTAAAACCACCATATTGACTAGTGACCTTTACCATAGGCATAAATCTAATCCAACCTTGACCGTAATTACGTAACCACTCGATATGTTTAGGATTTTTAAAGTCAAAGTTCTTAAGCATATTTCGCTTTTGTATGTAAAGCATACCGTCACTAGGACTAAGTTTTTTAGATGTTAACCAACTAACATGTAGTAACTCGAATGTGTCTTGGTTACTTACTTTAAGACGTTTTAATATTTTATTGTATGTAGCGTTCCTATCAGACTCTGTCTTAGTACCGAAAGGTATCTGAGTTTTACTAACATCTGCTATTTTAAGAGCACTAATACATGCCTCTGCATATTGATCTTGATATTCTCTAGCATCTATTTCCCAAGGTGCGTCAATGTATTTTCCCCAAAAATCTACATCATTCCAAATTCCTGTAATATAAGAATTTCTGCTAGATACTTTATTAGATTTACCGTATCTTTTTAACATTCCTGTTTGGTATTGAACAGCATGTCTGATTTCATGACCTAATACAGAGATAAGATCTTTTATAGTTGCGCCATACATATTTCTAAAGTTTAGCGCTATAGTGTTATCAGCGTTTCTATACCATCCTGCGTGGAAAGCATCTTTACCCCAATTACATTCTCTTTGAAAGATAAGTGAATTTGTTACACCATATTCATTGCACATCCATTCATGTGCCTTAGTTAATACTTCTACTGCGATTTTTTCTTGTTCGTTTCTAATTACGATACCTTGTGCCATTTTTATTTTGTTTTTAGATTGTTATATTATTTTTTAGTCATTGCAACAGTTTGAATTAACCGTTGTATTACAGATTCTGGTTGACCTTGACAGATCTGTCTAATTGTAAACTCTTCTTGAGCCGATAGTTTTGGTATTGGCTGTAATGCCCATTTACCACCTTTTCTAATGTAAAGTCTACCATCGGTACTAATAAAACTGTCGTGTCCATTTCTTCTAGCGTGAGCTTGTTGTTGTCCGAGTGACATGTTACCTACTGCTTGAATGTCGATTGTTGGTGTGTTTTGATTTTTCATTTTGATTGTTTTTATTGATTAATTAATTATTATACTACTAATATACGAAAAATAATTGACATAAAAAAATATTATGCGGTTTATTTTCAAATTATTTTTATACTAAGTCTTCGGCTACTTGAATTAAAGACTCTGCTTCTTCGATCCACTCTTCGTCACTAAGACCTAAGCCGTCGATCATTTCCATATCTCTAATAAGAGAGTCTACTTCGTAGTATTCATCTGAGTCTTCGCTCAATGATAAAGCCCGTAGTTCACGTGTGAAACCCATTAACTCATTTTTAAGGTCGTTGATTTCTGATTCTAAATTGTTCATTGTTTTACTTGTTTTAATTATTACTCTACTAATATACGAAAAATAATTGACATAAAAAAATATTATGCGGTTTATTTTCAAATTATTTTTAGTAGATAGTGTTATCCGCAACTTCATCAATCTCTTCTTGTGTATAACCTAAGTCTTTAAAGAATCCCCATACTTCCTCATGAGTATCGTCACATACATCATCGTCAGTATAACGATCTACGTTACCTGTGGTATCATCTAAGTATTCCAAGTGACGCTCCATATTGATGTCAGAGATTTCCTCATATTTCATCTTGAAGTTTTCAGAAGTTAATTTGATTTCATCACTTAAACTATTTTCTAGAGAATTTAAACGATCTAGTAAAAGAGTCTGTACTGATTTCTCATTGGCCTCTTTAAATAAAGGACTGTTAATAAGATTTTTTAAATCTTCGATCTGTGATTGCATTTCTTTTCTGTTTTGAGTTTTCATTTTGTTTAGTTTTATCGGAGTTATCTCCATTAGTATACTACTAATATACGAAAAATAATTGACATAAAAAAATATTTGAGCATTTATTTTCAAAAAAGTTTAGTTTTTGTCAATATTGAGCTTTTCTATATTACTTAATACCTGGCACTAAGTCAGGCAACAATAATCTAAAAAAACTATTACAGTATGACAGTCGAGAACGCAATTTCAAAGCTTAGAGTAATGCTCGGAGCAGACACAGAAACCGTAACAGTTGTAGAAAATTCATTTGCAGAGGCAACTCTAGTAGATGGAACTGAAGTGTATACTGAAGGTGAATTACAAGATGGAGCAATTCTTTTTGTAAGAGCTGGAGAGGGTGCATCAGAAGATCCATTCGCACCTGCAGGGAAACACGAAACAACTGATGGTAAATTGATTACTGTTGGTGAAAACGGCGAAATCTCTAGTATCGAAGATATGGGCGCTGAAGTTGAAGCTTCTGAAGAAAAGAAAGAAGAAGTTAAAATGGAAGAAGAAGAAATCGAGATCGAAGAGAAGAAAGAATTCGACGTAGAAGGAATGCTTGAGGGTATTGCAACTATGTTAGAGCCTTACACTGACGAAATCAAAGAACTTAAAAAAGAATTATCTCTTTTACAAGAAAGATTTAATGTGGTAGCTGATGAACCTGCTACAAAACCAGTTAGAAATAACTTCAGCAAAGCAAAACAAGAAGCTGAATCAACTCTAGCTACAAGAATGGATGCATTAAGAGCTATCCGCAACAAATAATTTAAACTAACAAAAAAAACTAATTAACATTATGGCATTTGGATTTGACATTTCAGCCCTTCCAGCGTATACAGATCAATTATCAATCGATCTTATCTCGAAGGCTGTATTAAAAACCGATCTACTTGATTATGTAGATCTAAGAAGCGGGTTCACTAGTGGAACAGTCGCTATTAATTTAGTTGATGCAGCATTACCTGTATCAGCACTATCTTGTGGATGGTCTTCAGACGGTGAAGTAACTTACTCACAAGTAAACGTAACAATCGAAAGTTTACAATCGAAAACAGAAATGTGTATCGAGGACTTAAGATCAGTATACCAATCTGCATTTATGAGCGCAGGTACTGGAAACAATGAGTTACCATTCGAAGAAGTAATTTCTGAGTCTTACGCAGACAAATTAAGAAAATACAACGAAGGTTTCTTAATCAATGGATTTGGTGCAACAGCAGGTCTTAAAGGACAGATTACATCTGCAAACGGAGCTAACCTACAAGGTGGTGTACCAGCAGCATGGACTCCTGCTAACGCAGTAGAACAAGCATTAGACTTATATGATGCAATCGACGAAGCAGTAAAAGATAGAGATGACTTAATTATGGTTGTTTCTCCTGATGCTTATAGAGCTTTAGTAAGAGGTTTAGTAGCTTCTAACTTATTCCACTATGATTCAGTATCTGGTAACGATGTAGTTATCTTACCTGGAACTAATGTAACTGTGGTTAAGTCTTCAGGTCTTGTAGGATCTGATTACAAATTTGCTGGTCCTGGTAAGATGATCTTAGCCGCGACGGGTTTAACTGAT
>Ga0181401_1000377_pt1 | contig 18772 bp, 26 predicted proteins | sample 24SPOviralmetaG_FD_130130 | JGI IMG/M metagenome (GOLD analysis project Ga0181401, IMG submission 130130) | Marine viral communities from the oligotrophic San Pedro Time Series (SPOT) site, San Pedro Channel, CA, USA - 24 SPOT_SRF_2011-07-20 | ecosystem: Environmental > Aquatic > Marine > Strait...
AAATAAATTTATTTGTGATAGATATAAGGTAAAATAGGGTAATTCATAACTTATATATAGTATATATAAACTCTGAAAAGTTAGATATGTGTAAAAAAACTAAATATATACTATTAGTTGATAATAAAATTGAAATAAAAAATAAATATATAAAATAATTTATAAGATGACTGATGAGAAATACACTTATTTAGAATATAGATTTTTAAGAGCAATTGGTAAGACCAAACCAGTAAAGAAAAGAGGGTTTAGAGTTTTAACATCTAAACTATTGGTAGAAATATTTTATGAAGAAGAAGCAAAGTGGGAAAGGGCTGGTATTACTAAAAATTCAGCACAAAGTGATATATCAGGATACTATATAAAAGAGTATGCAAAATATGTGTCGTCAACTGATAAAATTTGTCAGATGAGATATAAATCAGGGGGGAAAATACTTCAAAACAAATTATCTTAACTTAAAATAATTTATATTGTCTAATATAAATATGAATAGTAATACAAGACCTAATTTTGCTTTAAGCTCACGTAAAGATAAAAAGTATATGGTAATATCACCGAAGGGAAAAGTCATACACTTTGGGGGTATTAAACAAGATGGAACTCCTTACGATCAATATGAGGACAAACTTGGAAAATATAGTAAATACGATCATAAAGATAAATCTCGTCGTGATGCATATAAAAAAAGACACAGTAAAATTTTTGTAGATGGTAAACCCGCATATAAAAATAAAGAAAGTGCATCGTATTATAGTTGGAACTATCTTTGGTAAATTAAATTTTATATTGTTATAATATAAAATATGAAACTAAACAAGAGCACCAACCTTATCTCGACTTTTTTTAGAAGGTGGTGGAGGTCTTCTTCTATCTCTACTGATAGAACTTTCAAGACTACGGATAAGTTCATCTTCTTTGGCTTCAGCGGAGAGCCGTTGCAATCTCCTCATACGATTAGATGCCCTTCTTTCTCTCCAACAACAGATAAGGAAATCTTTGATACAACAGCAAAAACAAAGAACCAATAGTATTACTACTGATATTGTCAATTCACTTGGAAGAGACTCTATTAAAACAACAAGTGGTTCTGACATATCTTTTTATTTATAACAATATATTAAAATTAAAATTGATTTAAAAAAATATTGCCTACTAATAAAAAAAAGATGACAACTATTTTAATCACAGAAAATAATAATATTCTTAAAGCAGACAAACCTAAAAGACCACGGGGACGACCTCGTAAATATCACACAGACGAAGAACGAGCTGAAGCCAATAGAAAAGCCCATAGAAAGTGTATGGAAAAAGAAGCAAATAGAGCGGTTAGAAACGCAAGGTATAAAGCCTGGGCTGAAAAGAATAAGGACGAAATAGCTAAACGTAGAAAGATTGTAAGAGATAGGAAAAAAGCCGAGAAAGAAAAGGAAAGACTTAAAATACTGGAACATGTAAGGAAGGCTTTGAAATAAGAGATAAATAAAATTGTAGTGTATAATTTTATTTTTAAAAAAAGATGAAGAACGAAGAACAAAAAAAGTACAACTATTCTTTTGGCGATTATTATATAATCTTACAGAGAACTTTTATTATATTATATTATATTATATTATTGTGATATTGCTGTGAGCTCTCTACATATAAAAATCTAAACTTTAAATAATTTTAAGTTTTTATTAATTGGGGTTTAAAAGTTTAACAACTAAAATAAAAATAAATAATTATGAAAAATAATTATCTTGGATACAATAAACAAACGATGAAGAAAGAATTTTGTAAACAAGATGAAGCATATAAAAAGGGGGATGCATTAAATCACACCTTTTATATAGCGAAAGACCATAAATATTTAGATAAACAAACTAACGAATATAAAGTTTGTAAATATGTGTCATCTTTTATTGATATTGATGAATATTTAAATTGGTTTGACGGCAGAGGAAATAAACACTTTTACGAAAAATTACGATACGAACAAAGATTAGAATACTACGATATAGATGGAAAGATAGAAGATCACGATTATTGGAAGAATAGTAAAGAAACAATACTTAACGACTTTTTCCAAGAAAGAAAAAACTGGATTGAAACTACTAACTTTACTAATAAACAAATTGATCCAGAAAAAGACATCTTTATTTTAGAGTCAAGAAAATTAAATAAAAAAAAAAGTTTTCATATAATTATTAGAAACGGATTTGTTTTCCAGAGTATTAAAGAACAGAAAGAATTTATGAAGTCTTTTCATACATATTTAACCGAATTGAATACAGGTTTAACTATTGATCTTGCACCATATTCTAATAACCAAGTGTTTAGAACTTTGGGAAGTTGTAAAATTGATACTGACAGAACCTTAATAAGAAGTGATTATAATAAAAATTCTTTGACTTGTGATAGGAGATTATTCTATATCAGTTATTTAACACCTGAAATAAAAGAATATTGTAATAAAAGCGGATTAGATTACAATTTATCTTCTAAAAGTTATATAAGACAAAAGGAGTTGAATTTTGTCGCTGGTTTTGATGAAAAGGTAGAAAAAATATCTATACCCAAAGATAGAGAACAAAAATTTAGTGAAAACGACCTAATAGTTATGTTTGATAATTTAAGTGTAAAAAGATGGGACGATAGACAAACTTGTTATTGTCTAATTTGGTTAGGTATAAAATACGGATTAACTACTGATGATATTCATATATTCTGTAAAAAGTCAGAAAAGTATTCTGAAAAGTGGGTAGATGATATGATAGAACAATATAATAGTGAAAAAATATCATCTACTATTGGAACTATTAAATTTTATTTAAGAGAAGATTTAGATGGAGACACTTATGATAAGATAGTTCCAAAAAATAAAACTTTTACAGAAATTATGAATATACCCAAAAAAGAAAGAACAAAAGAAGAACAAAAATATTTAGATCAAACTATTAATACTATTAATAAAAAGAACTTGAAAATATTAACTGAAACTAATTCTTTTACTGAAAGGAAAGAAGATAAATATGTAAGAGTTAGAGATATTAATTCTGGTAAATTTGTAGTTATTAAGGCAGGTCTTGGTAAAGGTAAAACTACTGCTACTATTAATCATGTTAATAATTTTGATTACGATTGTATTATTATATTAACTCCTCGTAGAACTTATGCTAAATCAACTTTGTCAAGAGTTCAGGAAGAAATTAACCTGCCTGATGGGGAGAAATTTGTCTTATATTCTGATATGAAGGGGTCTATTAGAGAAAAATATATTATTATTCAAGTTGAAAGTTTATGTAGGTTTAACTTTGAGTTTGAAAATAAAAATACACTTTTAATTTTAGATGAAGTTGAAAGTTTATTATACCAGATGACAAGTCATAAAACTCACGGACAAAATCACATACAAAATATAGATATGTTTGAGAGGATTATAAAAAATAGTAATAAAGTATTATGCATGGATGCTTTTATATCTCTAAAAACTATTAACACTTTGAAAAAACTTAATTGTGAATATACTTATTATAATTATACGAAAAAATTAGAAAAGAGAAAAGCAATAAGATACGATAAAAAGAATATCCTAAAAAATAAACTTATCAAGGAATTAAAAGAAGGTAAAAAGTGTTATTTCTTTTGTAGTTCAAGGAAACAACTTACAGATTACTTTTTAGCAGAGATTAAACAGGAATTACCCGATAAAAATATAATAGAATATCACTCGAAGAAAATCAGTATAGATTTAACCACTATTAACGATACTTGGAAAAAAGCCGATTTAATTGTTGCTACTTGCACTATTAGTGTTGGTTGTAATTTTGACCTTCCAGATGTTTTTAATAGTATTTTTGTATATGCTTCTGCATGTAGTAGAAATTTAGTAAGAGATATATTTCAATCAACATACAGAGTTAGACATATTATAGATAAGGTGATGTATTATTGTCTTGATACTAAACATAACGGATTAAATCTTGCGACTAATATCAAGGAAATTGAAGATACTATTAAAAACAGGGTATATTTCCACAAAAAACACTATGAAAAATACTTAAAGATGGATTTTACAGAAGAAACTCCAAAGTGGATAAGATATTTGTTGATAAATAATATTTTTGAGAGTAATATGAGTATTATGTGTTTAGAAAGTGTTTTTAATAAATATTTGGAATTGTGTAACTACGAAATAGTTGATGAAGATGATGAAGAATTAGATGATCTTGATATAGAAGATAAAAAAGATGATTTAATATTTTCCGATGATTATCTATACGAAGATATACCTACTATTAATTTTGATGAAGCACAAAAATTACTTATAAAAAAAAGAAAAGAACCTTTAACTGATTTTGAAGAATTTAAACTTAATAAATATTATTTTCAATCTAAAATATCTTTAAGTTATAAAGTTATTTCAATAGACGAACAAATATCTTTATGGAATATATATTGTAATTACGGAAAATCTAAATTTAGAAATCTATCTTACGAAAAAGGTTTAATAGATGGAACTTTAAGAATTTGTGATATAATCAGTTCTACTTTTCCTGAACTTGCCGATAGTTTGAGTAAAAAATTAGAAGATATTAGAGATATTGCTAAACAATTTAATCTAAAAAACTCACAAGATTTTTCTACAATAACAAAATTAGATATAGAAAATAATCTAAATTGGTTACAAAAAAATAGGAAAAGATTTATTACTGATTTTTCTATAAGAGAACAAGGGAAAAGTAAAGGGGATTTAGATATTAGAAAAGGTATAGATTTATTGAATAAGATATTTTCAAGTTGGGGATATAGTAAAATTAAAAAAGGTAAGCAAAAAAAGAAAAGAATTAACGGAAAAATAATTGATATTAGTAATTATAATTTTGAAAACACAGAGGATATAGATGTGTATAGACATATTGAACCGAGAACAATAAAACAATATGAGAGGAAAGTAAAGATAATTACTGATGACTCATTGCCGTTATAAAAGATGAGTTTTTATATTGAAGTTCAATATAAAAAAGAAAGTTAAACTGAATTCAGTCTGATTATTAGGTGTTCCTCCATAAGAAATATTTACTTATTAAAGTTTTCTTATGGAGGAACACTTCTTTTTTAAACTGAATACAGGGTAAAAAATAAAAGTTAAACTGATTAGGGTTGAATTAAGAGATACTTCTATTTAATACTTAAAGATATACAACTAATAATAAAAAGATGACTGAATACAAATATTTAACAGAACAAAAACCTAATAAGAATTGTATATATTGTAGAACAGGAAAAATACACTATACTTGCACTCGTATTGATACAGAAGACCCACTTATAACATCTTGTGAAGTAGATGGGTGTAAAAATCTGTTGTCTAATTATAAATTGTGTAAATATGATAAATTATTATGTAAAAATATAATTATTATTTATTGTGAACCACATATAGAAGAGATGGATAAAAAGTGGGAGGCAGATAAAATACAAGACAAAAAAGATAGTGAAATATGGCTAAAAGAGAGTATAAAAAGACGAAAAAAAATATTGGAAAAAATAGAATTAGTAAGAGAACAAACAAAAAATAAATATAAAAATTTAATTAATACTTAAAGATTAACAACTACTAATAAAAGTATGACACCTGACGAAATTGACGATTTTGAAAATAGTATTCCTGAAATTACAAGAGAACAGTTAAGGATTTTAGTTAATAAAAAGAAAAAAGAACCTTTAACTATTATGGAACGATTATCAATTAAAAAATATAACTTCCATGCATATCTTATTGGAGTAGAGTTTCCTTGTAAGTGTATGAGAAAACTTGATGATAATTTTTGGGAAAAATTTAGAAAATCACGAGAAGAATATGATAAACTATTAATTTCTGCTCTTTGGAAAATAGAGAACGATGAGTATAACGATATGCTTGAATATGCAATTAAAACAGGACAAATAGAATTAAAAAAACCCTAATAAAATAAATACAAAATAATTTATATTTACTTAATATAAATTATTATGCCTACAAAAAAAGAGCTGATTGAAAAAATCAAAAAAGAGAAACTTATCTCAAAAGGACTAACAAAGTTGAGTAAAAAAGAACTTGAAGAATTTGCGAGTAAAGGTATGCACTCGTCAGACATGTTAAAAACCGCAGGGAATATGGTAAAAAGTAAAAGATTGAAGATGCTTAAACTTATGGGAAAACAAAAACTATTAAAACTTATATCTAAAATCCGTATTCAAAATTATAGTAAATTAAGTCAAAAACAACTGATAGACCTAATCGCTACTAAACACTGGGGAGATTTTCATAGTAAGTGGTTGACAGCCTCTAAAAGTGATAAATCTCTTCTACCTAATTATCACCCAAAAGAGTTGGAAGATAAACCCGAAAAACTTGATAGAACTTTAAGGGGTAAGGTAATTAAGCCAAAAATAGCAGAAGTTCAGGAAATCAAAAAACGAGGACCTCAAAAAGCCCCACCAAAAAGGCCAGCCCCTAAAAAGTCTTCTTCTGATAAAAGTTTAACTGAAAAAGAAAATAAAATATTAGATGAACTACAAGATCTGAAAAGTAAAGGAAAAATTAAAAATCCTGATGTATTAGAATATCTTATGGATGTTAAAAAAATTGGTAGAAAAAAGGCAACAGATAAAGTAGAAAGAGGTCAAGGTTGGATGAAAAGATTTGATAAATATTTTGGACCTGGTGTTATGATGGATAATACAGATGATTATGTCAGAAATTTAAGATTCGAAGTATACGGTAGTAAAGAGGACGAAGCAACCGAACCTACTAAATTGGGAAAAATAGTAAAAAAAATAACTGATAAACAAATTAAAAAAGTCTTATTAGAAAACGTTATGAAACCAGATAAGGAAGACAGTATAAAAGTAATTAAAGAGGGGGGGACAAGGGGAGAAATAAATTTTGCCGTAGAGGATGTATTAAATAAATATTTAGGTTCAGACCGAAAAACTTTGATGAAAGATAAAAATAAATTCGACGATGAAATAGAAGATAAACTACGAGAAAAAGTAATTAAAGTAGCAAAAGAACTTTTGAAAAATTCTAAATTAACCGCAGAAGAAAGACAGGAACTTAATTCAAGAGAAACAGATATAGAAAGAAAGATGGAATTAAAATTAATTATGAATGCTGGTCGTGGAAATATCACAGCATCTATGAAAAAACAAATCAAAAAAGAAGCTGAAAAACAAGAAAAAGCAAAAAGAAAAGCTTTCTGGGAAAAAAGAAAGGCTACTGAAAGAGCCGTAGCAAAAGAAAGGAAAGCCGAAGAAAAAGCCAAAGCCAAGGCAAAGAAAGATAAAGAAAAAGCAAAACCTAAAGCAAAAGCAAAGAAAACAAAAGCAAAACCTAAAAAATAAAATCTAATACTAAATAAAGTAAATTATGAAATTAAATACTTTGTCTAATAGTGATAAAGATATTCTACAAAATATATATGAAGAATTAGAAAAAATTAATATACCTACAACTTACTCATCAAAAGAACCAAAAAAAGGCTTTCAAACACAACGAACTGGGAATTGGAAAATAAAAGGTGCGAGATCCTGTGTATTTGGTAAAATACTACACTTTGGAAAAGTTAAAGATAGTAGATTGACCCTTAAATACCCGCATATATTACCACTTTTGAGTTCTTTTATTGCTAATCACCTACCAGATTTTAAATTTACAAAAGTATATGTTAATAGAAATACAATATGTGATAAGCATATAGATAGTGGAAATTGTGGAGAAAGTTTAATAATAGGATTAGGAGATTATAGAGGTGGTGAAACAACTTTATTTTTAGAAGATAAGGCTTTGAACTTTGATATAAGTAAGAAATCTTTAATATTTGATGGTTCAAAAATTCCTCATAAGTCACAACCTTTTTCAGGAATACGATATAGTTTAGTGTATTTTAAATAATTATTTATATTTACTTATTATAAATAAATACTATGGAAAGAAATTTGTCCGAATTAAAACGACCTGCACTTTTAGAAATAGCAAAGAAAGCTAAACTCAAAGGGTATTCCCAAAAGAAAAAAGCCGACCTTATCAAGATGATACATAAACATAAGGGAATTGATGTTAAAGTAAAAGATAAAAATAAAAAATCAGATGATAATAGAGTATATGTAAATATATATTGTAGTGGAGCACATGTAGAAAGTTCGGGAGCACAACAAACACAGAGATTTATGTCAGAAACATCTACACAAACAAGACCACAACCAAGACCGCCTATGGGAAAAGCCCCAGTTAGGAAATTTGCTCCTGTTAAAACTACTAAACCTATACAGAAAATACCCCCTGCAAAAATATCTGCAAAAGCCCAAAAATTAAAAGAAAAAACAGCATCAGAACTTAAAAAATTACCTAAAAGTCAGGTTAGTTCTGACTTTAAATCCCGTCTTGAAGGATTATTTGCAGGAAGATAAATCGGTTTAAATAAATATCAACTAATAGCAAATATGACAGAACTTCAACAAACACAATTTAAACAAAGTCTGGATCAACATCTGTTAAGATTACTTCCTCGGTCTTGTTTTTCATCGGCACAGAAAAAATTTGTTAGAACAATATTTAATATGAATTTATCTGATTTTGCTTCTTCAGATTGGAACATGTACAAGAATATTCACGGAAATATCTTATGCACTTGTCTTAAAGAAGAATACGTAAGATTGGTAGAAAAATACGATATTTTTAGTAATTTATCAAAGTGTAGTTTTAGACCACGAAAAAAAGGACTTTTAATCTCTGATGAAACTCAACAACGTATGAAGACAAAACTCGCTGAATATTATAATAAAGTAATTATCCCAGTTTTAAACAAACAAGGAGATTTTACAAATATAAGGAATTATCAATTAAGAGAAATTAGTTTAAAAGAACTCAACTAATAATAAAAGATGGGTTCAATATATAGTATTTATCAAATATATATTATAAATAAAACAGAAGAAGAATTAAATTACGATTGTTATGATATATTTAATACTTCACTTATACATAATCCTAATAAATTTTCTAATACAGAAGATATACTAACAGATTGGGGGTTTAAAATTTTAAATTAATTAAATTTCTTTATAATAGATAAAGAAATATGAGTATCAACCATCTCATCAATCCTAATATTAATCCACGACTTGATATATATGTAAAGGACTTATCTATTGATGGTTCTTTCGATGTCACAAATATATCAGCAGATAGTATAGAAGCACAGACTATATCAACAAATATATTAAACGGGGGAATATCACCAGATATAATTGTAAATGCGAATCTTGACCTTGGAGGAACAGGAGATATAGATAATTGTAAAGATTTAGAAGCAGATAAAGTAGATACAGATGAATTAGTAGCAAGAAGGACTTATAATCCTAATAATATATTATTTAGTAATCCTATTGGATCAAGATTAGTTTTACCTCCTACTTTTTTTCAAAATAATACTGATGCTTTCCTACAATTATCTCGTGAGGAACGGGTCGAAAATCCATCGGGAAATCGAATTGAGGTGTTAACATATTCAGGGAGTTTCAAAACAGCTACACTTGCAACGAGTTATGATATATATTTTGATGTAATATTTTTAACTCCTGATAAATCTTACTCTTGGACTCCTGCTGATTTTAGAGGAACAATTAAACAAGGCAATAGTAATCCACCTAATAATGCGAGAGTTATAGCATATATTCACGATATTAATAATTTATCAACCGATGGTATGAGATTGAATTTTAGAAATTCAACTTTTGTATTTACTACACCATATGCTAATATTGATTTTTCCTTTTCTGTTTATAGAACTATATAAATAATATTTTCATAAATATAAAAGATAAAAACTTATTTTTTATCTTTTCTATAATAAAATATGACCGATCAAAAGAAAAATTTAGAAGAAGCACAATCGTTATTAGATGAAGCAAAGGAACAAATCCCAGAAAGTTTATATTTAACCTTGTCTAATATTAATAAAAAACTCTTTGATAACAAAGAAAAGAATATGTATATAGTGACATACTTGGATTTTACTATTAAAAGACCGATGAAGGACGTATATAAACTAAATACACAGGTCAAGAAACAATATATAACTTTGAACGACGAACAGTTCCAAATATACCAAAAAGCAAAAACAGAATCTTTCGAAAAGAAAGGGTATTATTTACCTTGCACTTGTAGTCTTATGGGATTAGATTTGAGTAGATTAGTAACTAACCCTATGATTGATTTATATGCTGGGTGTTGTGATGTAGATGAAGATGAAAGCGAGGTGTATACATGTGAAAGTCCTTATAACCATGAAATTAGTTTAGATTTTGATATAAAAATTTTAGATATTCATAAAATTTAATTTTCACAAATATAAAAAAATTTTATTTAAAAAAAATAATCTTTGTATTAAATAAAACAAAATATGGTTAGAAAAGTAGAAAAACAAAAATTCGTAGAATCACCAAAATCTGAAACAAAAGAAGATAAGGAAGATAGTGATGTTGAGGGATTGGTAGAGGAAACACAGGAAAAACTCAAGGTTGAACCCAAACCCAAACCAGAAAAGAAAAAACGAGCACCCAGTAAATACAATCTATTCGTAAAGGCTACTATGGCAAAATTGAAGGACACTCCACCCAAAGAAAGATTTGCAAGAATATCTGCCCTTTGGAAAAAAGAGAAGGCAAAACAGGAGAAGGCAGCCAATAAAAAAAAGTAAGTAAATTTTAATTATATTTAATAATAATAAATATAATATGATTTGTCCTATAAAAGAAGATAAAAAGGACGACCTTGAATTACAAAGGACAGAAACACCTTTAGATAGAAGAGTTTTACGATGGCACTCTTGCTGTTTAACTTGTGATAAAGATGTAGTCCAATATCTTATGAAGTATTTTATACTTGTATCACTTATGGTGTTTTTTAGTATAGAACTACATCTTTCGGATAAGTGTGAATCAGACCAATTATATACAGGACTACTTTCGATGTGTATAGGAATAGCTATTCCATCACCAAAATTAAAATAAAATATATTGTTTATAAATAAATATGAGTAAAGAAACTGATGATATAATAACTTTAGATAATATGGACGAACATATTGATTCTAAACCTATTAGTGATAATATATACGATTATATTGTGGAATTTATAGAACAAGCAGATAAAATCAAAGCTTATACAGGTATGGCAAAGAAATATTATGTTAATAGTAAATTAAAAGAAATTTTACCTATTGAAACATATCAACGATACGAACCTATGATAGATAAGTCAATTGACTACCTTGTATACCTATCAAAACACCCAGAAGTATTACAAAATATAAATAAGACTATTAAGTGTGTTGAAAAAAATTGTAAATCTATTTTTTCTTGTTGTAAATAAATTATGGGTAATTGTTTCAGTTGTTACTTGAAAGAAAAAAGACAACACGATTTAGTTAAAAGAGAAGTAGAACAAGAGGTAAGAATCGCTTGGGAAAAGTCTAATTATACATCAGAAGAAATATCGCAATTGTTTCAAGATGAATATACAAGACAAAATAAGTATCTTAAATAAATTCACATATATAAAAAATAAATTTTAAATTATTATAATATTGTATTATAATAAAATATGGTAGATATACAAATTAATAAACTGAAAAAACGAGAAATTATTACAGAGTTGGAAAATAAGGTAAATATAAGTAGACAATCACTATTGAAACTTTCTAAAAAAGAATTACTTGGTTTATTGAGGGAAAAGTTAGAACAAGTCACAGATGGGACAGAAAAAAAAGAACCTTCACCAAAAAAGAAAAAACAAAAGAAACCAAAAAAGAAAAGACTATTGGATTTTAGTAGTGATGAAGATGAACCTGAACCGCAACCTGAACCACAACCTGAACCACAACCAGAACAAGAAGAACCACAACCAAAACCCGAGGAAAAAACAGAGATTGTAGAAATAAAAGAACCTGAAAAAGAGCCTGAAAAAGAAGTGATTGAACCCAAAAAGGATACAACACCTATGAAAAAATCAAAAAAGATGATGAAAGAAATAAAATTGGAAATAAAAACACTTATGAAAGAATTTGCAGATAAATTATCAGAAGGTATTGCGGAGTATAAAAAGACCGAAATAGATGAAGACCTAATAGATTGTCATAACGAATTGAGAGCCGATTATGAATCAGAAGTGAGATTTATACTTGATGAAAATAATTCCAAAGTCACAAACGCACTTTTAGACTATGTTGATAATTTATTTTCAACACAATATAATCGTGTAGATAGGTTATTGAATAAATAGGTAAATTAAATTATTTATTATATTTATTATAATAAATAAATATGTCAATTAACAAATACATAAATCCTAATACTAATCCAAGACTGGATTTTTATTGTGATAAACTCACTGCAGAAAGTTTAAATACTGAAACTTTAACCGCTGTTGATGTATCAACAAATACTATTGAATCCAAGGTGTTTAAAACACCCTTAAATCTATTTAATCTTGACGATGAAAAATTATCAGCTAATTTACTGTATTCCGATACTATAACATCAGATAATATTATACTTAATCCGACATCAGGACAAGAATCAGATATATTTTTATCGGCTGATGTTAAAAGACTTGCTATAGGTGAAAATATAACTAATACCCGATCCCTACAATTGACAGGAGCATCAGCTAATCCATATTTCCAGACAATATCAGGATATAATTTAAGAGTCCCAGCTGTTACAGGAAGCACTGATTTATTAAAATACTCTACTGAATTTTGTTTAATTACAGGAAACGAAGCTGGAACAACTACAAATTCAACCTTAAAAATAAGTGTAAAAGCGGTATACCCTTTTGGTGCTAATTATCAGAGTCCAGAAACAAGGTTTAGAATTTTACCTATACCTGGTGTATCTTTTGATGACTGTGAAATAATTGGTATTACTGGAACTGGTTTTGTAGGGAGTGATCCACCTTTTTCCAGTTATAACGTATTACCTTCAAGTTTTTTAACAACGGGAGCAAATAAAAGTATTGAAGTTATTTTTAGAGAGTTTAGCACAACTAAATTTCTTCCTTTTGAAAAATTTTTTATGAATATAGAAGTTCAATTAAAATTTTTAATTATATAAATTTTTTTTGTTGATTATAAATAAATCATGAGTATTAACCACTATCTAAATAGCGATATAATACCAAAGTTAGACATCTATGCTAAAAATTTAGTAGCAAACGAATTTGATATAGGAAATTTTAAGTGTGATAATTTGAATATCAGTAATAATTTAGATTTTGATACTATGACTTCGAAACCTCTTGGAACTGGTGTAATATCCAATTCTGGTGCTGTAGTTGGTGATTTATACACCAGAGAATCAGACTCAAATATTGTTGAGTGTGAAACTTTTGTTACACCTGGGACTACTAATATCCCAACTATCACGGTTGAAGAAGGAGTATATAATTATTTTTATAATAGGGTTCTTGACCCAGCCACACTTGTTGTTACACCTGGAAATTTATTAGTATCTGCCGAAAATCAAAGTGAGTGGAACGTAAAAATATCTTCAATAGCAGGACAAAATTTACAACCAACAAAGTTAAATATTAAAGGGAACGTGGTATTAAAATCACAAGTAGCAGTCCCGCCTGCTTTGTCAAATTTTACTTTTGAATTAGGGAATACTGGGATAGAGGGATTAAGTGTATTAGAACCTACAAATACAATTATTAGTATAAAAGGTTTTTGTCAGAGTGAATTTCCTAATAGTAAACAATATGAAATAGATGTAGTAGCACCGTCAGGAACATCACCAACAACAATCGGAAACGGAAAAATAAATTTTACTTATGGAATAACAATAGCTAATGCCCTTTATTGGGTGCCAGATAGAAATTTATATTTTTGTTTTGAGTTAGATATTCTTTTAACATAATTTATTTTTTTATATTTAGTTAATATAAATATGAGTCTTAACCACTTTGTAGATCCTACTATTAATCCTAAATTGGATGTATACTGTAAAGATGTATATATAGATAATTATACAGTAAATACACTTGTAGCTGATAATATAGATGTATCCAATAATACAACTTTTACAACAGCGAATTCAGGGACAAATACCATAGGAGAGTTTTTGGTAGAATTAGACGATACACAAGTCGTCGGAAATTATAACGGTGAAGAAGTAAATTCAAATATGTTAAAAGTAAATAATCTTATGACATCGACGAAAGTTAATAATAGTTTTGGTGTATATTCATCAGAAAATATAAATCTAAAAGGAAGACCAGCAATTATCCCAACATATATTAGTGGTAATCCTTCTGATTTTTCTAACTGTAATTTCGACCAGGGAACAATTTACGATAGTGTTTGGTTATTTACAAAAAGTAATATAGAAAACACTTTAGACCAAACGGTATCACCAGGAGTGTTAAAAAACGTAAAAAGAATACGTCTTAATATAGTATGTAAGACAAACTCAACATATGTTCCTACTGGATATTTTTCCTTTACCTTATTAGATTCTGAAGTTACAACAAGTAGCAAAATTTATAGTTGTTATGGAACCGCATCTGTTATATCAGCAGGGACACCTCTACTATCAATACCTCCTTTGAGATTTTTATGTGGTTTATCATCACCTTTGCCTGTTACTACACCTGGAACAGGAAAAATTGAAGTTAAATATGGCGGTCTTTCTTCTCTGGCTTTTACAGCGGACGAACCGATTATGTTTCAGTTAGACCTTGAATATTCTGTATAAATTAAAGTTTTATATTTTCATAAATATAAAATTAAACCACAAAAGAACCTTTTTCGTGAATAATAATAGATACAGGAACTCCACTCGGTGGTAGTTTAATCATAAACCATCGACTTTTAAGGTTCAAACACCTCTTTATTAAATCCCTATCGAAATTCTGATATTCGGCAAGATATTTTTTAATAGCTCTTGAATTACTTTTAGGAAATAATACTATACTTTGAGCTTCGTTTAAAGTTCTTCTACTTTCGTGGTGATTAGTAATAAGATGTGATACGTTTATAACTGATGTTCGTGAGTGCCTTCCTGTTTCTAAAAGATGATCTCTCGCCCCCTCTATAACTTTTCTAACTGATTTAGGTTGAATAGTACCAATATCATCAAATAATATTATACTATCTTCTAAATCATCTAAATCTATACCATCCTCTGCTATTTCTTCTGGGTCTAATCTTTCAGGTTCTAATCTATCTAAAACTTCATCTTCATCTACCGAAGATACAATATAAAAATTATTGTTTCTATTTTGTTTTATCTTCAAATAATTTTTTATATAATTAGATGCAAAAGTAGATTTACCAGACCCACTAATCCCTGATATTAAAACTTTCTCTACAACTTTGGGGTTACATAGAGGTTCTAATTTTCCACCACTTCGAAGAGTAAATTTACAATTTCTTTCTTTTAATAATTCTACAAGATCGTAAAATATCTTTGTTAATTTTTTACTATCAGGTTCTAATCCACTCTGTAAAGCACTATTTAATTCTTCTAATTCTATATCAGTTAATTCTAATTTTTCTAATACAGATTTGGGAACATGTGATAATTGAGGTTTATAAGGGTTTAAGTATAAATATTTTTTATCGTCTTTACCGCCTCTTACTTTTGCTATCGGATGTTGTCCTACTCTTTTTGTTTGTGTTAAAGTATAACTCATATTTTTATTATATATAAATATTTTTTTTTCATAAATATAAAAACCTTATAATTTATAAATAATAATAAATTTTATGTTGTTATATAATAAACTATGTCTGAATTAAATAGAATTTTAAACGGAAACCAGATCCCCTTTGATATGAATACAGAAGATAGACAACTTGAAAGCACTTATGGTAGGGGTGTTATGGGTGAATACAGAAGCACAGCTGAATTTGATATGATGGCTGATAAACAGAGTGGGAAAGTGAGACCATCTAATACTCTTCCCCCGACTTCAGCCCCCTATGGATATACTCCTGCCTTTTATCCTTGGGGACAGGCTAAAACAGGATTACCGCAAGGAAAATACGAACCTTCTTATAGTGGTAAAAACCCAGGTAAAATCCCACCTGCTGTTATTGGCAAGTCTATGAGTATGAGAGACCCACTTGAGGCAGTCAACGGAGTAATAGCACGGAACAGTTATGTTAGAAACGTTGCTTAAATAAATCAATAAATTTTTATTATATATTTACTTATAATAAAAATATGAGTTTAGGAAGAAAAGTAAAATTTCCAGAAATAGAAGCAAGTTCAAAAGGTAAAGGATTTGATACGGCTATATTTAACGCAGAAGATATTGCTTTAACAGGTAAAGATGTGCATACAATAACAGAAAGAAAGTGTAACGTATTAGCATACGAAGAATTAGAAAAATATAATAGTATAGACCAAGTATTAAGTAAAGATGGAAGTGCTATTATATTATATCAATTAACATCGGATTTCGGACACTGGGTCAGTATATTTAAAGTTGATGATAAAACACTTGAATATTTTGACAGTTATGGATTACCAGTAGATGGAGAATTGAAATTTTCAAAAGAACACCTACGAAGACATAAAGGGCAAATAGTCCCACATCTTACAGCACTAATTAAACAAAGTAATCACGGGTATAAAGTTATATATAACGATATTGCTTTACAAAGATTGAGGGAAAACGAAAATACATGTGGTAGATTCAGTGCTCTTCGTGTAAGATTGAGACATATTCCTCTTAAAAGGTTTCAACAATTATGTTTAAAAAACAAAGCATACGACCCTTCGTTTTGGGTTAGTGCTTTAACTCTTCCGTATGCAGGATTTGATAGATTTGATAAAATATAATTCATAAATATAAAAATAAATTTTTATTATATTTACTTATAATAAAAAAATATGAATCTACAAAATACTTTAACATCTATGACTGATGTAAGACCAAGAAACTCTAACTTAGTAGAATCAAGTGCGGATAATATCCGTATTCACTATAAATTATATAATAATAATCCTGTTCCTATTGAGGTTAAATTTAATACTAATCGTGTTACTCCTATTCTTAATAACCCAGAAGATTATGAGGTATGCATAGAGTATTGTCATCTGTCAGAATACTTTTCAACTAACCCAAGAAATAGACTTGTATTTTCTACTGATGCTCCTGTTTTAGGTGAACTTGCATATGGTAGTAAAAATATCACAGATAAAATAATAGGTTATGCCCCTTTTGAAATTGTTACACCAGACGGAGTAAATTATTTTAAACAGGTTAATTATGCACCAGAACAATATAGATGGTTTGATATGATAAGTAATTATCCTTTGAAAGAGTTGAATATCTATGTTTTTACAGAAATTCAGGGAGAACTTCAGCCTTTATTTTTAACTAATCCAGAAGAAATTGGGTTTAATATTCTTTTTAGAAAGAAGAAAGGACTTCTACGATAATTATAAATTTTATATTTGTATAAAAATATAAAATAATAAGAAAATTAAGCAAATTAAGCAAAGTAAGTTTGAGTATGGTCTTTCTGACCGTGAAAATCGATAGTCTGCTCTCGTGAATACAATTTGAAATAGGGGACTTCGGTAGGATTAGTTACAGTTCCATCAAGGATAAATTCGTAGTGAACGTTCAAATATACCCCGTTAATAGCACCACCAGTATGATTAAATTCAAGTTCAGTAATTCTACCCCACTGTTCCAGCATAGTATTACCCATAGTTTTAAATCTATCAGCCATAGAGAAAGGAATAGCATCGCCAGCTGTTTTAGCACTTCCAAAGTGGAATTCCATAGTGTGTTCGAACTGATTGTCAATAGACTGACCGAATTCAAACTCTTCGTATGCTTTATTAACAGAACCATCGTCATAGTGAACTTTCATCTTATATCCTTCGGGGCAATATAGATGTCCCATGTGGCGAATAGTTCGTTTCTGATTAGCAAGTCCAGAAACAGAACCATCGGCAAGGTCAGCGTAGTTTTGATCCCATCTCATAACATGTGCGTCGATTGCATGTTTCATAACACCTGTTTTATGAACCTGTGTAGAATTGTATGCATGTTCTTTTCTGTCAAAGTGGTCTTTTAAGTGGTTTGCTGTAGTTCCAACAGCCAACATATTTGCATCAACATAGGCTACTACACCAGCATCACCAGCTGCAAAATCGGCTCTAACGTTAGTATCGTTTATGTGTATATGTTGATTAACAGCATCAATATCAGTAGTAATAGTTGTAGTCAAATTATCAATAGTAGTCTGAAGGTCACCATCGGCAGTTTGGAACGCCGTAAGCATCTCACTCAAACTATCAATCTGTGCTGGGTCAGAATTAGATAGAATATTATCGATACGTCTACCTAAAGCAAGTTCAGCATCTTCGGCTCGGGTTCGTTCCGTTCCCACTTGTTCTTCTACATCGGCGGTCAAAGTTGCAAGAGCAGAAGCAGCATTAGCATCATCTGTTACCTGTTTTGCTTCTTGATCGGCAATACGACTATTTAAAGAAGCTTCAGCAGATTCAGCTCGGGTTCGTTCCGCTCCAACCGCTTCCGCAAGTTCAGTTCTAATAGCTGTTCTATCAGCATCGGCTGTCGCTTTATCTGAAGCTTGTTTTGCTTCCTGTGTTCCAACACGGGTAGATAAAGCACTATCAGCCTCTTCAAAGTGACCTTCAAGAATACCTACATGTTGCAAAACATCAACAATTTCACCTCGAATAGAATCTCTATCGT
>Ga0181401_1000379_pt1 | contig 18762 bp, 26 predicted proteins | sample 24SPOviralmetaG_FD_130130 | JGI IMG/M metagenome (GOLD analysis project Ga0181401, IMG submission 130130) | Marine viral communities from the oligotrophic San Pedro Time Series (SPOT) site, San Pedro Channel, CA, USA - 24 SPOT_SRF_2011-07-20 | ecosystem: Environmental > Aquatic > Marine > Strait...
CAAAGAAATATAGTTTTAGCGAAATTAATCCTTATAAATAAACTAAATAAACTTGCGAACATTGATACGTTCGTTAAGACTTCCAAAGGTTTTAAAGTGACGGGTCAGGAAGGATTCGTCGCGATCGATAAACTTGGTGGTGATGCGGTGAAGTTAGTTGATAGAATGGAATTTTCTTATAACAACTTCTCACCCGATATACTTAAAGGATGGGATCAACCGAGCAGGAAATAATATGAATTCTTTCAAATCACATATCGAAGGAAAGACCGAAGCGCCAGTGGTAGACACTGAGGTGCAAGAGGCGCTCACGCACGCACAACGTATTAAAGCAAAGATTCGCATGAAGAAGATCAAGAATAAGATCAAACTCGGACGCGAAAGAGCAATGCGCAAGACCCCAAACATGGACGTGGTGAAGAAGCGAGCATTCCGCAAGGCAAGACTGATGCTTCTGAAGAAACTCACCAAGGGGCAAGGTAAAGACGAGTTATCATTTGCACGCAGGTCGGATCTTGAGAAACGTCTCGATAAGATGAAACCAAGGATCCAAGCAGTTGCAAAGAAACTCATTCCTGCTGTCCGCAAGCAAGATAGAGACCGTAAGCAAGCACGTTCAAATAAGAACCAGTAATTGCTTCCTATCTATAGGACACAACGGAGTTAACAGATGATCAAGTCATTCGGCGATTACCTCGTAGAAGAGAACAGTATCGCTCACTTCACGTTTGGTCGTATGAACCCACCGACTTCTGGGCACGAGAAACTTCTCGACAAACTCGCGCAGGTTGCAGGAAAGCAACCTTACTATGTGTTCCTTTCCCAAACGCAGGATAAGAAAAAGAATCCTCTCGACTATAGCGCGAAGGTCAAGCACGTTCGCAAAATGTTTCCACGCCACGCACGTCGAGTTCTGATCAACAAGCAGATCGTCACTCCGTTCAACGCGGCGTCTTGGATCTACGATCAAGGTTTCAAAAACCTCGTCATGGTCGTCGGTTCTGACCGTGTTCGAGAGTTCACCGCACTTCTTGAGAAGTACAACGGTGTCAAAGGTCGTCACGGTTTCTACAACTTCAAGAACATCAAGGTAGTATCCGCAGGAGCACGCGACCCAGACGCTGAAGGCGTCGAGGGCATGTCCGCATCTAAACTCAGGTCATTTGCTTCTGACAACGACTTCTCCCAATTCTCTCAGGGACTGGGCGGTCTGTCCAACAAGGACGCCAAGAAATTATTCGTCGACGTGCGCAAGGGTATGGGTCTCAAAGAAGAGTCTATGTTCAAGCGTCACGTTGAATTGGAACCAGTATCCGAAACTCGCGAGAAGTTTGTCAAGGGCGAGTTGTTTGAAGTCGGCGACCATGTGGTCGTCAAAGAGTCAGACGAAGTCGGCATCATCTCCCACCTCGGAACCAACTACGTTATCGTTCAACTGAGCGAAGACAAGGTTGTTCGTAAGTGGTTGGAAGCGATCGAGAAGATCGACGAGGCATGCTGGAAAGGATACAAAGCAGACGGAATGAAGAAGAAAGGAGACAAGGTTGTACCAAACTGCGTCCCAGAAACTATCGCTCCATCCTCACAAGAGTTCATCCCATCCCCGACTGGCGGTCAGCGCAATGCTACCCTGAAAGTCGAAGCGGATAAGGTCAAGCAGGACTCTGACATCAAAGACCGCGAAGGTTCTCAACCTGCCAAGTACCACAAAGGTCTAAGCAAAGCGATGAAGTCTCGTCGTGATGCGCAGTTCAAGAAGCAGACTAAAATGTCGGACGACGATCCGAAGGCATACAAACCTGCTCCTGGAGACAAGACCGCCGAGACCAAACCTTCCAAGTATACCAACGCTTTCAAAAAGATGTACGGCGACAAGTAAGAAATTCAAATACCTAATCTCCTTCTTGTATAAATAAGGGTATCTAAAAATTACCCCACAAGAAGGATGGACTTATGTCTTACTCAGCAAAGCGTTTTGGTGTTCAAGAATCCGCATTTGGTAACATGGGTATTCCACCCCACGATCACGTTGTAAACTCTTACGACGGCGCGAACAACCTTATTGACGTTAAATACTACCGTGGCGGTCAGCAAGCATCTGGCAACCTCGTGGCGCACATCGAACTTACCTATGATAGTTCCGGCAATCTTGCAACTGTAACCCGAACAAAGTAAGGAGACCATCGTGTCAAGAATAGTATTCAATCCATTTGACGGTTCGTTTGACCAAGTACGAACAACCAGCATCGATGTGGACTCCGCAGGAGTCATCGAAGCAGCGGTTGAAAGAGAAATCGACTCGGCAACACTTCCAGGCGGTAGCATTTTTAATGCCATCGACTCAGACTTTGATATACACCTTGATGCAGAACTCACCTCGACAGGTAAGATCACGCTCGCCATAGACTCAGACGCGAAGGTTCTTATTGACTCAGCAGCGCTGAGCAACGATGGCGGTTACGAATTCACAGGCGGTTTCACCGATAGGGATTCTGGTTCCACCGGCGCGAACGACATAGGTAGTAATGTAGAATACACCACTGCTATGGTTTCTTCTAGTGCTTGGTTGAGGTTTGGTTTTGACTCTGCTAGGCAACTGGCGAACGATACGCCATACTGGACAGACGGTGCTGGTGGTAACACAGAAGCACCTGGATCGGGCACAACAGCATACAGAGGCACTGGTTTGTTTTCTGGACACTATATGCCTGCTGGCGTTACCAGTCTTTTCGACTTCAATGACAGCACCGCGTTCAACCTAGCAGATACTTCTGGCGACCTACAGTATAACGCTGCTGGTGGTTCCTATGATATGTCCGGTCTACAGACTGGCGACTTCTGCCAATTCCGTTTCGACTTCAATGCAACACCCCAGTTTGCCAACACAACTCTAGAGGTTGGGTTAATCTGGCAGACAAGAGACGCAGGCGGTAACCCAACATTTACATTTGCTTTGACTGGCGAACCGATCTTCTTCGGTTCTGGCACGACAGGCAGGACATTCCTGAACCGTCCAATCATCACAGCATACCTAGCATCTCTTGAAGATGTGAATGCTCGAGCACTACCGGCAATCAGGTCAGACCAACCAATCTTTATTCAACCACTAACTACTCTATTCACTGTCGGGAGATAAGTCGAGATGGCAATTAGAATTATTAGAAACGAGAACGGTAACTGTGTAACGTTCCAGGGTTCATCTCAACCAGCATACTGGAACGCTTGTCTTACTGGTCTCATCAACGAACAAGACCCTAATCGTATTGATGTACGAAACGACGTCCGAACTGTAGACGCTTCTGAACCTGTATTTGAATTCTTCGGGGTTGAGTACACTTCCTTCCAAGACGCAGACGGAAACTCTTTCGACAGCGCGGGTGCTTGTGCGGCATACATCACGGAAAAGGCAAACGTTATCGGTTCAGCGGTTGAGTTTACTGCGGTTGATACAATCGACTTCACTCGCGATGCGACTAACACTTCCGTGTTGAGTTCTCTCGGAAGAGACTTCGGCGTGAACGCTATCAAGGCGACAGCAGAAGCAGACGGCACTATTTCGGTTAGAGAATTCCAAGACAACGGGGCAGAGATCTATAAGAAACTTCGCCCGCAAAATGTTCTGATTGAAGGGCAAGCGCAGTCGTTCTCTTTATCGAACGTTGTCAATGCACTAAACGCATTCTTCACTGTAACTCCAGTAGGCGGCGGTGCTGACGATCCATTAGAAAGTTTCACTTACTCTTCCTTCACTCCGGACGTTGATGCATTCGGTGACGTCACAATTAGTGCTGGGGTTGCAACGAAGGGATCAAACACCGGATCGCAGTTGAACGACGGATTCGCCACGACATCTCAACCAATCTCTCTGAACGGCGAGTACTTCGAACTGAATGCTGCTGGCGAAGACTTTGGACGTAAGTTCCAAATTGGTCTCCTGCGCACCGATAAGTTCTCAAGTTTAGATTCTACTCTCGAAGTCAACAACACCTTTGGTGGACCACTTGACCTTGCTGTTCGAATGGCACCCAACGCTGTATACGAAAACAGCGAGTATGGCGTGGTAACCGAGCAAGGGTTCTTTGAGAGACCACAAAACTCTTCTATATTCCGCGCTGGTATTAACGCAGACCGTAGACTTTTCATCTCCCACTTCACTGGTGCAGAGCACGTCAACATCGCTCGTAGTGCATTCACAATTGACAGTGGCGAGTCATACATGCTTGTTGGTTTCATCAACAAAGAAAATAAGTCGATGAATGTCGCGAACATTACGTCGAACCAAACCGACGGTCCGTCATTGACTTGGAATTATATTGAATCACCAGATGGTTCTTTCTACTATCCTTTGTTCAGCACCCAAAGCGAAGCGGACTACGTTTCTCAAAATGCAAACACTTTGTTCGGCGGTTCTTATGTGAACGATACCGACAGCAACGGGACAGGACATTTCTCCCACGCCCACGTATTTGTAGATGACCCAACGGGAACTACTTGGTACATGCCGGACAACTACGCAGTCCACGCAGACTCAGTTGCGCCTACAAACTCTGGTGGTATAGTATACAACGTTGTCACCACTAACGCCGATGCGGCATACGCTCCAGCGGCATTCTCTGGTTCAGACTTCACTTTCAGTGAAAACCAAAGCGTAAACATAAACCTCGGTCTTTCGGGCGATTACACGCAATCAGTAAGCGGTCTTCCAGGTGGATTATCATATGACGTGAATACTGGTTACATAACGGGCACCACCCAATATGTCGCTGCCAGTACCTCTGACGCCATCACTGTTACGCGATCAAACGGATACGGAACTTCTACCGGACAGTTTGACATCAACATTACAGACAACGCTTCACTTGGTGTGATCTCTGGTTGGACTTCCCAGAACACAGGCAGTATCCAAATCCAACCTGGAACTTTCCTAAGTTATAGTCCAGAGGATGGGGTATACGACTTCGATCTGCCTCTGCGCGAGGGCGACCAGATAGAGTGGACGCACACCGACTTCACTGTCATGGGTATTGTTGATTCTTCCATAGACAAAGATTCTGACGACCTTGGTTTAGGTTCTTCTTGGGACTGGGTGTTCAACCTCTGGACAAGTGACATAAACAAAGTATTGAACCACAATGACCTGCTCCCAACAGCATCAGGAAGCACAGACAACTCCGAACAGTCCACTTCCGACCTCACTGGAAGCACATGGAAGTTGACATACGAGGCAGGCAGCGGTCCAATGAAGTTGTACCTCGACGGCACATTGGTTCTGACTTCTTCCTCGAACTTCTCTGGCGACCAGACTCTAACTTTCTGGGCAAGCGAAGAGTATAGTTCTAGCGTGACATTCCCTTCTTGGACAAGGACTGTTATTGGTGCTGGCACCACTGTTCCTCCAGGTGGGTTTGCTAGTCCTCTCACACAAGGCGCGATGGCATCCACAACCGTTATGGGTAACGGTGCTGACGCTGTTGCTACTTTATCGCAAACTCTTGCTCCAGGTAAGCGAGTCATCTTCCCACAAACTTGGGTAGAGTCAAACATCCTGCCACAGCAAGATAGTGCCGAAGATAAAGTCTTCTTTGGCGTACCAAAGACCAGCGCAGTCTGGACTTCGGTTACCCTAGACGACTTTGACATGGTTACTCGAATTCAAGATACGAACAACGTCAACCAGCATAAGTCTCTTATCTGGGACAACGGTTCTAACTCGAACGAAGTGACTGTCAACAGTTCCACTGATGCGTATTATGATTATGCGATCGAGTGGGACGGCGACGACCTTCACCTTATCGCTTGTAACATTGGCGACATAAACACTCAACCAGGAGTTAGTAACGGCGGTTCGTTCAGCAGAACAATCAGTCACACTTCCTTCACCCAGCAGAGCGGAAACCTGCCACTGGCAATCGCAACGAATGACCACGGTCAAGTGCTTCTGTCAACAACTGGTATTCAAACCATAGACATTCCTGCTGGTGCTAACGATATCCAAGTCACCGAGAACGCCAGTCAAGAGGCGCTCTTTGATGGATCTGCAGCAACCTCTCTTACTTTGGCAGCAGGAACCACTTACAGGTTCATGCTAAACAATTCAACAATAGAGTCGACCGACACCCTGACCTTCCAAAAGGTTTCAGATAGTTCTGCTTACACAACTGGCGTCACCAACGTCGGTTCTTTTGGCGACTACCTGTACTATGTCGAGTTTGCCGTACCTACTGATGTCCCACCAATCAAAGCGATTTGGAACGGTTCTTCCGCAGGTGCAGTGACCATAACGGGTTCAACCTACTCGCCAGCAGTAACTGGAGTAACCCAAGAAGGTCCATCCGCGAATCAAACCGGTCTAAACTTATTTGATGCCGGCGACTATGGTTGGATATCTATTGACGACGAGTTTACCTCTGGGCAGCGTTTTGTACTTGATGCCGCGTTCATTCAAGATTTAGTTAATGGTATGCCAGAAGACACCTCTGTTGCTTTCGGGTTAAAGGATCCAAGTTGGTCAAACACAGCAGACGACAACGACATGTACAGTTCAAACTTCGCCAACGTATATGTCGGCGGTGTGTATATTAAGATCGTCAAGTATCCTTCAACCTACTCCAATGGCGTTGTTAGAATGTTTGTTGGAAAGACTGGGAACACATTAACCAGTCAATACATGAGTATCGGAACGGGGAATACTACAACCGGAATCGATACAAACATAAACGCATTCCTCGAGTTGGCGTCTGTGGGAGATGAAGTTCGTGTTGGTATGGGATACGTCAATCAGGGAGAAGATGCAACAGCAACCCCTTATGCTCTGTGGGAGTTTACCGGAGCGAACTCAGCATCCAGGAAGTATACCACTGGGGATCAGAATTACGGGTTATCAACTGCTGAGGTTATGGTTATCGGTGGTGACGGATTCTTCAATCTCGCCACGCATCCTGCCATGGACCTTGAAGATGTTGACTGGACCGGATTGTCTGAGATCAGTATACCAGCGTTGCCTGCATCAATTACTACCAACTATGCGAAGGCACTCGACTTCTCAGGTAGTTCGGAATATGCCAAGGAGACTTCTAGTACGACATATGTCGCCCCAATTAGGATGGCAGGAGTAGGATCGACTGTTGCTGGGCACCCTATTGGTGGCACCTATACCTCAAACGGAAGCAACAGTCGACCATGGGCGGCAACTTGCGTATTCAAGATAGATGGTAATAACAGCAACCAGCACATCTGGAACCAAGGTGAAGGAACTGCTTCTACTGCTGACAATATCTATGTCCGTTTGACTGGAAACAGAGACCTTTACTTCGGGTGGGGTCGTAGCGGAGCAATCAATGAAGTGCACATCGGACAGATATCAACCGTTGGTTGGTATGGTCTATACATCGCTTCTACTGGCGAGAGATTGAGCGCCACCGACGCCACTCCGAATAACCTCGCTGACTGTTTTGACATCAGACTTTTCAATAGTGCTGACAGTTGGACTACTAACAGTCAACATTCAACGTCAACTTCTTGGAACCTAGCAGGCAGCAGTAATGGTCAGCGTATGGACAGAATTGTCGGTGGAGACTTCACCATCGGTGGACGAGGTGCAAACCGTAACTTCCACGGTAAGGTTGCTTCCTGCGTGGTCACTACTCTGAAGATTGGTTCACCTATGCCAAATATCACGGAAGCGAAGTTGATGACCATCGACCCAATAAAGTGGGCGAACGACTACAAGGCAGGTTCCACCTATCGTACCACGCAAAGTAATTACCAGTCAAGGTCGTGGGCATTTAATGATTCGCTATCTGCTGACGCTACTCAGATCTGGTTGATGGGCGACGGCACAAGTGACGCATTCTCTAAGATTAGGAACCAAACGTACCCTTCTAATCAGAACAGTACTACTCTGGACATGAACAGTATGGTATCTAACGATATCGAAACTGTTACTATCCATGGATTGACAGACTAACTTCTGAAGGAGTATAAATAAGGTTATGAAATTTAAAGAATTTACAGACCTAGAAGAAGCATCGACGTCTGCCCTCGCTAAGAAGGCAGACAAATCCGGTATCTCGGTTGGCACCTTGCGAAAGGTGTACAACCGAGGCGTTGCTGCATGGAAGACTGGGCACCGTCCAGGAACTACTCCACAGCAGTGGGGTTATGCACGTGTCAATGCTTTTATCGTTAAGAAGAAGAAGGGCGGTCTCAACCACGATAAGGATCTTGCGTGAGTTGCTACGACCCATCCAAACACGAGTGGGGTACGGATGCCTCAGTCAAACGAGCAAAGGAACTGACTCCCAAAGAGGGGAAGAAGAAAGTGAAACGTTTTAAAGAGTTCACCGAAGCAACATATCAGGGCAAGAAGGTTACTTTGAACAAACCTTCTCCTGGAGATGTTAAGAAGTCAAAGGTCTTTGTTGACGTCGATGGCGACGGTAAGGCAACGAAGGTAAACTTCGGCGACAAGAACATGACGATCAAGAAGAATATTCCTGCCCGTCGTAAGTCGTTCCGTGCTCGCCACAACTGCGACAATCCAGGTCCAAAGGACAAGGCGCGTTACTGGTCTTGTAAGGCGTGGTAATGAAAAACAAAGGAAACCCAGTCGCTAAATACATGCGCAAGTTTAATAAGGCAACCGTCCAGACAGATCGCAAGAAGGCGATGAAGAAGGGCGACCGCAAGCATAAAGGGAGATACGAAGAAGTGTCTGAGAAAACATTCGAACCGCATATGATGTATCACCCTAAGACTGGTGACGAAGTCAAGGCGAAGACTCACCAACAGCACCTCGACCTAAAGGGTAAGGGGTATGGTCACGAGAAACCTGAGACGAACGAAACCTATCGCGCTTCTATGGCATCCCGTGCAGCGGCGAACAAGATGTATGGTCGTCAGCACCCTGAGCAAGACAAACCAAAGACTGGTGTCGCTAAGAAGGCAACTCCAGGTTTAGACTCTAAGGGTCGTATGGTCAAGGATAAGAATCCTACTGCTGCTCGTCGCAAGGCAGGTGCTCTGTCAAAGGCAATCGCTAAAAAGTATGGCACCAAGAAAGAAGAGAATGTAGCAGAAAGTCTTGATGCCGCTCAGAAAGAAAAGCAGGCAGCAAACCTTAAACTGAAGCATGCCAACCAAAGAGTGCAACTGACCAAGAGGCACCAAAAGGAAAAGGAAACTCTGTCCAAGGAGTCAATGGACCCAAGGGATTATACCGACAAGGCGGGTTATGTTGTCGTTGTTACTGGTCGACGTGGCAAGCAGGACATTAAGAACTTCTTCAGCACTAAACCTGCTGCTCAGAAATACGCAGACAAGGTCAACAAAATAAACAAGGTCGGCAACAAAGCGACCGTTCACAAAACAGACGGACGTAAACTCATGAAAGAAGATACTATCCTCGAAGCAACTTCTGCTAAACTTCTGGCAAAGATGAAAGAACTCGGTGGTGGTCAACTGCCACGTTCCTCTGCCGAACTGCGTAAGTTGAAGGCAAAGGCACAAGACGAGTTGCGCGGTGCACGTGCTGCTAAGAAAGCAGAACCAAAGAAAGTCTCTAAGACTTCTAAGGGCAAGACCCATACTGGTTCCGGCGACCCAGCAGACCGTAACATCATCATGCAACTTCGTAAGGCGCAGGACGTTGGCGGTAACATGGACATCCGCGTTTCCCCTACTGGTAAGACTGTCAAGTTGCCAAAGGCAAAGATCGATGCTCTTCTGAAGAAGCACGACACTATCCAGAAACCACGTGACAAGCGCATGTTCAACGTTCAACTGACCAAGGCGCTTCGCAAACTGTCTAAGTAATACTATGTTTGGAATTGAAAGAATATTGATTATGGGAGCACTGCTTGCCTCGGTGGCAGGCGGTGCTTGGTTTTACGTGACCTCTACTGAAGCAACGATAGAGGAACTGACCGTGAACAACGCCCTACTCCAATCAATCGCAGAACAAAACAAAGAGACTGTCCGACAGTTGCGCCTAGACATATCCAGCGAGCAGGCAGCAATAGTCGTATTGAACGAGGCACTTCGAAAGTCAGAAGAGTCTCGTGAAGGTCTCATTAGAATTTATAGAAAGCACGACCTGACCAGATTGGCAACCGCCAAACCTGGATTGATTGAGAAGAGAATAAACAATGGCACCGCACAAGTGTTTGATGATCTGGAGTCTATTACTCGTAATTAGCGGGTGTTCGACTGTTCCAGAAATCCAAGAGCGTATCGTATACGTTCCAAAAGAAATCCCTGTCAAGGAACGACCAGAAGCAGTCGACTTACACGATGTCGAGTGGTTTGTGGTCACCGCCGATAACGTCGAAGACTTCCTCCTCGAATACCAAGACAAGACTGGAGACATGGTGTTCTTTGCCATCTCCGTCCCGCACTACGAGAATCTATCCTTGAACCTCGCCGAGTTGCGCCGCTATATTGAGGCACAGCAAGGAATTATCGTTTATTACGAAACGAGAGTTCAAGAAGGTATAAATAAAACTAATAAAACCGACTCATCCGACCAGGAGTAACAACAATGGACCTCAAGTCTATCGAAGCGACTTGGAAAGCATTCCAAGAAGTTCAGGAGAAGAAACTCTCTGCAAAGCAGAAGAAGCATTTCGACAAAGACAACGATGGCGACATCGATGACGCTGACATGAAGCAGTTGAACAAAGAAGAAGCACCTGCTGACCCAGTTAGTCAAGCACCTGCTCGTAAGGGCGACAAGAAGAACAGCGACAAGACCGCACTGAAGGCACAGACCTCTTGCGAAGGCGCTGAGTTCGAAGATGCCCTGCTTGCTTCTGTTGCACAAGTTCTGGGCGAGAAGATCTCTCAAACTGCTGGTGCCACTAAAGGCGAAGGCATTGCTGATAAAGAATCCCCGAAGTCAAAAGAATTCATGGACATGCATAAGAAGTCCGAGAAAGACATCGAAGATAAAGAAGAGCAAGGTCACAAAGACGTCCAGAAGGTTGCTGACGGAATTAAGCAAGCGCCTGCTCGTAGTGGCGACCAACTTGCCAACGGCGATAAAAAAAAAGTAAAGTAAGTGAAGAGGTTGCTGAAGAGCAACTGGACGAACTGTCTAAAAATCTGCTGAAGCGTTACAAGAAGAAGGCAGACTCGCAGACTACGAACCACATGAGCAAGATCGACCAAAGGGATCCTAAAAACCCGAAGGGACCATCTTCTGCTTCAACTGCTAACTTCAAGAAGCGCAGTGCTGGTTCTAACTACGCTCACGACAAGATCAAGGGCAAGTACATCAAAGTACCTGCGACTGACGCAAACAAGGGTAAGCGATAAGCGCGAACCTAAGTAACTGTAACGGAGACCAAACGGTCTCCTTACATTTTTAGCAAAACCAACAGGATGATTATATCATGGTAGAAGTAATTGTAATTGGCACCATCGCATGCGCATTAGCAGTATGGTTCTTTATGGGTCGTAAAGTCGAAGAAGAGGTGAAAGAAACACCTGCTCCTAAGAAAGCACCTAAGAAAGCGCCTAAAGTAAAAGCACCAGCGAAGTCTGGGATGCCTGCTGACGGAGAACTGAACAAGATGACTAAGGTTGATCTTGAGAAGTTTGCACGTGCTGAGTTTGACGTAGAACTTGACCGTCGTAAGACTAAGGCGAACATGATCGCCGAGTTAAAGCAGGGTGTTAAGTAATTTAATTAGTTTACCACTAACCTATATAATGGTATGATAAACGAAATTAATGAAGATAACTTCCTCATCTATGCTGCGAAGAACTATTACAGTCCTCGCGCCATAGATGCGGAAGAGTTTTACGAAGAACTAAATCGCTTCAAGTACATAAAGCGTTTGGTCAATAAGTACACCCGAGGGGGCGTGCTTTGTGAAAGGTTGATACTAAACCACATCACGATTCTTTTGAACGTATTCGGCAACGAACCTGCCATATTGATGATTATGTTTAAGATAGGCGGCGACGACTTATCGGTCATCAAACCCTTCTTGTTATACCTGAACGCAATTAGAGAGGGTGACCTCACGAATATCGAAGTGGACCCATGGGTGGTCCAGAAACTGGAAAGCATCTAATGGGCATATTGTCGAAAACTGGAGATCTCGTCTACACGCTACGCTTCTTGCGTTTGCTGACGACCAAGTTCGAAGACACCACTGCTTTCAAGTTAGGTATAATCGACAAAGACGGTAAGAAGTTAAAGAAGGCAGAAACCTCTGACGAGAAATCTGCGTACAACTCGTTCCACCGTATGGTCTTCAACCTCAAGAAATTACTCGCTAAGGTTCCAGGCGGTTCAAGCAAACTCGCCTCCTATGCGTCCGCTCTCTTCCTCATAAAAGAGACCCTAACACTATCGGACTCCTCTGTTGAGAAGATTAACGAGGCGTGTGCTCTGGACCCTCTCGAGAGTCTGACGGAAGGTTCCCAGTGGTTCTGCGCGAAGGACGGGATGCTATCTCCAGGAATCTACTCTCTGACGAATCCTAAGATGGTAAACTCTACCTGCGAAGAAATTTGCAAGGCAGGAGACAAGATTCGGGTTTCGCCCGATGCATACCCTGTAGACAATATCCTCGGACAGGACATCTTCGAGGCAGTCCACGTCCCAACAAACCAAGAAGTCTACGTCGCTGTAGGAGAACTCAGAAGATGAAAACATTTAAAGAGTTTGCAGTCAAGGAAGAGATGACTACAACTGCTGATGCCGGTATCCCAGCAGACACTGCTAACATGCAACCAAAGAAGAAGCGTCGTCCGGTGAGTCGGCGATTTATCGAAATTATGGGAAAGATGCGTCGTATCGAGAAATAGTAAAAAAGTCACATCGCTGGTTCCTATATAATATTCCACCCCTGAAGCAAATGAGAAAAGTAGAATGGCAAAGCAAGAATACCTTGGGGTCGAGATTGACCTTTCCCGCGATGACCTATTTGACGAACTAGGTATTCAAAGATTAAAAGAAAGTTATATGCGAGAAGACGAAGTGTCTCCGCAACAGCGATTCGCTTTTGTCTCTTCTAAATTTGGTTCTAACCCAGAACACGCCCAACGCCTCTACGATTACGCATCCAAGCACTGGTTGTCTTACTCCACCCCGATCCTCGCATACGGGCGCACCGGTAAGGGCATGCCAATCTCCTGCTTCCTCAACTTCATAGAGGACACCGCTGAAGGTCTCGTGGGTAACCTGTCCGAGACTAACTGGTTGTCTATGATGGGCGGCGGTGTCGGTATCGGTTTCGGTATCCGTTCATCGGACGAGAAGTCCACCGGCGTTATCCCGCACCTCAAGACCTACGATGCATCTTCGCTGGCATACCGTCAGGGCAAGACTCGTCGTGGTTCATACGCGGCATACCTCGATATCTCGCACCCAGACATTATTGAGTTTCTGGAGATGCGTAAACCTACCGGCGACCAGAACCGTCGCTGCTTGAACCTTCACCACGGCATCAATATCTCAGACCGATTCATGGAGTTGATTGAGCGTTGTATGCAAGACACTGACGCAGACGACGGGTTCAACCTATGCGACCCGCACTCAGGGGAAGTGCGCGAAACTGTTTCGGCAAGGTCACTGTGGCAGAAGATTCTAGAACTGCGCATGGAGACAGGCGAACCATACCTGCACTTCATCGACACCAGTAACCGTGCGATGCCTGAGTTCCAAAAGAAACTCGGTCTGAAGATCCACCAGTCTAACCTCTGCTCGGAAATCATCCTGCCAACTAACGAAGAGCGCACCGCTGTTTGTTGCTTGTCCTCGGTGAACCTTGAGCACTATGACGCATGGAGTAAGAACGATATGTTCCTCCGCGACATGGCAGAGATGCTGGACAACGTACTACAATTCTTCATCGACAACGCACCGGACGCAGTATCCCGCGCCAAGTTCTCCGCTGCTCGCGAGCGATCGATCGGAGTCGGGGCGCTTGGGTTCCACGCGTACCTACAAAAGAAAGACCTTCCATTCGAATGCGCGATGGCAAAGGTCACCAACAACCGAGTGTTCTCGCTGATCCGCAGGAAACTTGACGAAGCAAACTTAGAACTAGGAAGCGAAAGAGGAGAAGCACCAGATGCACAGGGCACGGGTCGTCGTTTTAGTCATGTCATGGCAATTGCTCCAAATGCAAGTTCTTCCATCATCATGGGGAATACCTCGCCATCCGTTGAACCATGGCGTGCAAACGCTTACCGTCAGGACACTCTATCCGGTGCCTTCCTTAACAAGAACAAGTACCTCGATAGACTTATCCTAAGTAAGATTGAGTCGGGCGAAACCAAATTGGACTATGACGAGATCTGGTCCAGCATTATCGCCAACGACGGTTCCTGTCAGCATCTCCGTTTCCTGACACCGGAAGAGAAAGAAGTCTTCAAGACTTCAATGGAGATCGACCAACGTTGGGTTGTGGAGCATGCCGCTGATAGGCAGAACTTCATCGACCAATCGCAGTCACTAAACTTGTTCTTCCGACCTGATGTAAACATCAAGTATCTCCACGCTGTGCACTTCATGGCATGGAAGAAAGGCGTGAAGACATTATACTACTGTCGTTCAGAGAAACTCGGCAAAGCAGATAAAGTATCTGCGCGCATTGAACGTCAGGTGATTAGAGAAATTGATATGAGTGCACTCGTGAACGATGAAGAGTGTATCGCCTGCGAAGGATAATGAGAAACTACAACAAAGAGTTCATCCTCTCTCCCGAAGAACTGAAAGAAGCGACCGACTATTGTTCGGACGTTCAGTGGGATGAAGTGTATCAAGACTACAACCTCTTCGAACTTCAACGACACGATGTGTCGGGATACGAGGGGTTGGGTTTCGCAAAGAGACTACAAGAGTATTCAGGTAAACCCGACTGCGTTGGGTTCTACTATCTGAGATATATCCCTGGCGCTTTTACTAGGGTGCATCAAGACCACGAATCATCGATGACTATCGTAACTCTTATCGATAGCAAAGACCTCGTCGGCGGCGATGCAATTGTTCGGCATGCGTACACGGCACGTGAAGGTGGAAGACCAGCAGCAATGAAGTGCTGTAGAAACGAGAAAGAAAACACATCGCCACCATATGGGCAGGAAATGATTTTGGATGTCCTCCCTATGGAAAGAGGTGAGAGTCTGGTCTACGGCAACGACCTATCTCACGGCGTATCATTAGTGCATGAGGGGCAAAGGACTGTTCTTATCACATGGTTCAGATAAGGAAAAAGAATATGAAATCTCTTACCTCCGAAAGAGAATACTTCAAACCATTCAACTATCCTTGGGCATACGAGGCGTGGTTGAAGCACGAACAATCACATTGGTTACACACCGAAGTTCCTATGGCAGAAGACGTCAAGGACTGGCAGAGAAAACTTTCTACTGAAGAGAAAGGGTTCCTCACAAACATCTTCCGCTTCTTCACTCAGGGCGACATCGACGTTGCTGGCGGTTATGTTGATAACTATCTCCCATACTTCAAGCAACCAGAAGTCCGCATGATGTTATCGGGTTTCTGTGCGCGAGAAGCACTACACGTGGCGGCATATTCGCACCTCATCGAAACTCTGGGCATGCCCGAGTCAACGTACAATGAGTTCTTCGAGTATGAAGCAATGGCAGAGAAGCACGAGTACTTCATGGACCTCTCCAAGAGCAACGGGACGAAAGAGTCTGTCGCGACTAACATCGCCGCATTCTCCGCGTTCACTGAAGGCATGCAGTTGTTCTCCTCTTTTATCATGCTGCTAAACTTCCCACGTCACGGCAAGATGAAGGGCATGGGTCAGATCGTAACTTGGTCCATCGTCGACGAGACTATGCACGCCGAGTCAATGATCAAGTTGTTTCGCACCTACGTCGAAGAGAATATCGAGATCTGGAACGACGAACTCAAATCCCAAATCTATGTCATCGCTGAGAAGATGGTAGAGTTGGAAGACAAGTTCATCGACCTCGCCTTCGCTATGGGTCCAATGCAAGACCTGACTCCGGAAGAGGTGAAGACCTACATCCGATACATCTGTGACCGACGACTCATCTCTCTGGGCATGAAGGGCATCTTCAAAGTTAAGAAGAATCCTTTGCTCTGGGTTGAGGAAATGATCAACGCACCGACCCACACAAACTTCTTTGAGAACCGTTCTACGGACTACGCACGTGGTGCTATGAGCGGTGACTGGAATGATGTGTGGGGAGCAGCTTCCTAAGTAGTCCAAGACTAATTGGAATTTATTATGGACGAGCAAGTATTTTACATCGCATGCGACATGTGCGAAACCCATACGGAAGTGATCGTGGTTGATGTGGACGAGGCACCCTGCTTCTGTCCCATGTGCGGCGTTCCTGTAGAAGCGTGAATTGGACATATAAGGGAGAGGAATTCTCTCCTGCGTATGAAGACCTATCCGAGTGGGTTGGGTTCGTTTACGTCATCACAGAAAGGTCGACAGGCATGAAGTATGTCGGCAAGAAATTCTTCCATCGGAAGAAGACTCTACCAGTAACAAAGACTCGAAAGCGTAGGAAACATACGCGAGTAGAGTCTGACTGGCAGACCTACCATGGTAGTTCCACTACCGTACAAGCACTCCTAGAAGAGCACGGCGAGCAGGCGTTCGACCGAGAGATCCTGCGCCTTTGTAAGACCAAAGGCGACTGTGCTTACTATGAGACAAAGGAACAGTTTGACCGTGAAGTCCTAACAAGGGACGACTACTACAACGGAATTATTAACTGTAGAATATCAAGAATTCACCTATCCGCTAATAAGTGAATAGTTGTCTTTCCTATATAATACTATAGACGAGGAACTTACATTATGATTACTGAGAACCAGAAAGGTCAATCCAAAAGGGTTGAATTGTTCGAACTGCTAGAAAAGATCTCGAAAGAGACTTCAAGAAAGGAAAAGATTATACTCGTGAGAGATTTCGCTGCACAGTACCCTTCCTTCGCAGACTACCTGCGATGCGTGTTTGATACACGTGTTCAATTCTTACTACCTGAAGGTCGTCCACCGTTTGACGCTGCTGAAGAACAGTCGTATCCATCGACTTGGCACAGGGCGCACAAGCAACTGACATACTTCGTTAAAGGTCTAAAAGCAGATCACCTTCAAGAGTTGAAGCGTGAGACAATGTTCATCGGTATCTTGGAATCAGTGCACCCAAAGGACGCAGAAGTCCTTATTGATATGATTGCAAAGAAGTCCTCGGCAAAAGGTTTAACCGAAAAGGTCGTTCGCGAAGCAGTGCCTAATCTGCTTCCGGCGTCTGAGTAAGTTTAAGAGTTCAGACAGGAGATAATGCCTAACTGATAAAACCGTGAGAAGTACCTACTTTATGTTCTTTTGAATAAACCGACACATTAGGAGTCGCCTATGGTAAGCACCAATCAACTAGAACGTTTACGCAAGGACAGTGCAGAGTTGGATAATTATATCCACAAACTCAATAAGAAGGGAAAGCAATCCCTCGCACATAAGGTGGAGAAGAAGAGAGATTATCTCGATAATTATATCTCGGAACTCCAAGACTCTCTCACGGTAAATAATCAATAAGGAAGGTGATCATATCTCGTGCCCCACCGCAAGGTGGGGTATCGTCACCTCTCTCCTCCCCTCTCTTAAATAATTTATCCTTTTGTCAAATCAGTTGTTGACGATTGACTCCATATGCTTATAATAAAGAACATCGTCTGCGGAGAGTGAATACTCTTGCTTAGGAGATTATGATGGAAGAAGAGAACAAGATTATTTCTTTGACCGAGGTTATCGAGAGCAAGGTAATCAAAGAGAAGGAATTAGAATTCTATCGAGAGCAACTGGTAGAAATTCAAAGGAAGATCGGTTTCCTCGAACTAGATCTTAATCTTACCAAACAAATAATTGGATTAATCGAGAAGGAGTCTATAGTATCTATAGATAACTCTGTACCTTTACTTGGAGTAGAACCAGATGCCGACGTATGACCTCAGAAACACTGAGACCGGTGAAGAGAAAGAAGTAATTTGTTCTTACGACTCTATGAAAGAGATGTGTGAGACAGGCGAGTGGGAGCAATTCCATACTACAACTGCACACCTCGTAACCCATGTCAATGGAACACTAAGTACAACAAGCGAAGGATGGAAGGACGTCCTGCGTCAAACAAAGAGATACTCTGGTCGCGGAAATACAATAAAGATATAATGTTCACACCTACTGAAAAGAAAGTGCGTAACTATCGACGCACCCTAAAGCAGCACTGTAAGAAGAAGACTACTAGGTCTGGAGATACAGTTGAGTGCAGATTATCCATAGCAGACTTGGAGACTATGCTCGAAGACGCAGGTATCAGCATATGGCAAGTAGGCAGGGACAAAGGGAGTTACCAACTCGGAAGGCATGGTGATGACGGTCACTACGAATACTCCAATTGTAGATTCATAACTCTCGAACAGAACATAAAAGAAAGAGACAGCAGTAATTGTGGGAACCGTTCCGTTAGGTCTGCAAGCGAAAGGAAGCAAATGTCTCTATCTACCTCTAAGACTTGGACAAAAGAACGCAGAGAAGAATTCTCAAGGATAAGAACCGGCATTAAGTATAAGGTCTAATGATGCAACAACGTAGCAAGCAGCACACTCAGAGAAAACTGAGAATAGAAGACTTACACACGTTCGATCCACTCACCGAGAACCAAGTGCTTGCTAGACAAGAGTGGGCAGACGGACACAACCTTGTACTAAACGGATCAGCAGGAACAGGTAAAACTTTTA